>MDTG01447548.1_pt1 | contig 16431 bp, 15 predicted proteins | sample 811421 | NCBI WGS metagenome assembly MDTG01 (sample SAMN05326645, study PRJNA326480) | marine metagenome | isolation source: seawater | place: Pacific Ocean: South East | collected 2011
AAAGTCAGAGGAGCAGAAGACTTTAATATTGAAAAATTAGACAGGAAAAATAAAATTGCTATAAATATCATTGGTTATATTTCTCCGGGCCTTACATCATCTTTAGCCCTAGGACTTCATATAAATAATATAATTAAGGAATAAAGTATGAAAATCTTGGTAACTGGAGGTTTAGGATATATTGGTAGCCACACTTCTGTAGAACTACTTAATCAAAATCACGAAATTTCTATTATTGACGATCTGTCCAATAGTAGTGATGAAATTTTAAAAAATATTAAACTGATCACAAAAAAAAACATTGATTATTACAATATTAATATTTGTGATAGAAAAAATATCGATGAATTATTCGCTTCAAACAAATTTGATGCGGTCATACACTTTGCCGGTTTAAAATCAGTTAAAGAGTCTGAAGAAAAACCAGAAAAATATTCTAAAGTGAATATTAATGGAACAGAAAACTTATTAAATGCTTTCAGTAAATTTAACAAAAAAATTAAGACTTTTATTTTCAGTAGTAGTGCTTGTATCTATGGCGATGAAGCAAAGTTACCTTTATCTGAAGATAGTATTATTTCACCAAAAAGCATTTACGGTAAAACAAAATTAGAGGCAGAAAAGCTTTTGCTTCACAGGACTAAAGAAGACGTCTCTTGGAAAGCTTTATCTTTAAGATATTTTAATCCCTTGGGGTCTCATAAATCCCTTTTAATAGGAGAAAATCCTAAATCATATCCAGAAAATTTAATGCCTTATATAATGGAAGTAGGTACAGGAAAATTTCCCTTTTTAAAAATTTTCGGTAACGATTATAAAACCGAAGATGGAACAGCAATTAGAGATTTTATTCATGTAGAAGATCTTGCTCAGGGTCACATAAAGGGTTTAAATTTTTTATTAAAGCAAGATGGATCTTTTTATGAATGCATAAATTTAGGAACCGGAAAGGGTTATAGCGTTTTAGATGTTGTAAAAGCTTTTGAAGTGGTAAATGAAATTAAAATTCCATATAAATTTTATCCAAGAAGATTGGGAGATGTTGAAGCATGTTATGCAGATATCTCAAAAGCAAAAAAATTACTCAATTGGATTCCAATGGAGAACTTAGATGAAATGTGTAAAAGTTCATGGAATTTTAAGCAAAATAGAAAAAAATAACTTTGAAAAAATGATATATAATTTGACCAGCTGAGTGGCTGAGTGGCAGAGTGGTCATGCAGCGGACTGCAAATCCGTCTACGCCGGTTCGATTCCGACCTCAGCCTCCATTACTTCTTAATTTAAGTGATTAAACTAAGTAGAATGAACTTACTATTTAAATTTTTAAATAGCCCGGGTGGTGGAATTGGTAGACACAAGGGACTTAAAATCCCTCGAAGGCGACTTCGTGCCGGTTCAAGTCCGGCCCCGGGTACCAAAAAACAGTATATTTAAATGAATCAAGATAGCTTAAATAAGGGAGATGAGTTAAATCTTGGAAGATACTTAAGATTAATTCTTTTGCAGTCTAAAATAGTTGTTATATTTACTGTATTAGGTTTTTTTGTAAGTTTGGCTTTATACTTAAGCACTCCAAGTACTTATAAAATTTCAAGCCTTTTACAAATTTATTCAGCGAATCAATCATTTGATCCTAGAAGAGGTTTGTCTGTAGATTTTTTTAATTCATCTGATACAAATTTAGATAACCTGATAGCTTTATATAGTTCTAGATCTAACATTATCAGCTTGATAAAAGATTTAAATTTAAATTTATCAGTTGATAATCTAAGTGAAACGGAAAATTTTCAAATAAATGAATTTTCATATATTGACGAAGATAATATTGATGAAAAAATTTTTTATATTGAAACTTTACAAGATTCATTTAGTTTATTCGACGAAGATGATAATTTATTAATTAAAGGAGAAAATGGAAAAAAAGTTGAAAATGAAAAAATTAAAATTTCTTTAAGATATTCAAATTTAAAACCTGACAAAGTGATTCAAGTGACATACTTTAATCCAGATAATTTATATAGCAGTTATAAAAATTTGATAAAAGTTAACTCTTCTCAATCAAAGAGAAGTATTTTTGTTGAGGAAGGACTTATCCAAGTTCATTTGATAACTAAAAATATTGCAAAAGGAAAAAATATTATAGACAGCGCCAATAAAATTTTTATTCAAGATAGTATTAAAGCTGAGACAGAAAAAGCAAGAAAGGTTATTTCCTTCATTGATAATCAATTAGGCTCACTTGAAGGAGTTTTAGATTTAAATAAAAGTGAATTAAAAGAATTCAAACAGGAAAATAAATCTTTGAATGTAAATCTTGAAGTCCAATCAATAATTAATCAAATTGCTGATATTGAAGAAAAGATAAGTAAAGTCGATCTAGATCTTTCGCAAGCAGAGATTAATTTTACAACCGATAACCCTTTGTACATAAATTTGAATGCTCAAAAGAAAGCCCTGACAATTCAAAAAAATTTAATTGAACAAAAAATAGAAGACTTACCTCTGGCTCAACAAGAATATGTCGACATATATAGAGATCTTGAAATTTCTGAAGATTTATATACTGAACTAGCAAATAGAAAACTGAACTATTCCTTGATAGAGGCAAGCACTATCGGAAATATTAGAGTTGTTGACAGCGCTTTTGTTGATGAGCTGGTAGGGCCTAAATTATCTTTAATTTTTTATTTAACATTAATCTCCTTTTCTTTTGGCATTTTAATAACAATTTTTAGAGGTATTTTCTTTATTTCGATTTCTAATCCTGCAGAATTGAGAGATGCTGGTCTTGTAGAAGATATTGTAGGGGTTATTCCAGAAGTTTCAGATTCAGATAATGCATTCAAAGATAAAAAATTTGAGCAATCTATCGAGACGCTTATCTTGAATTTAGAAACTATAATTAGCTCATCGGTTGATATAGACTCCTCTAAACTATGCAAAAAAATTGTTTTTACCAGTCCTACCCCATCAAATGGAAAGTCTTTTTTGTCAAGATCGTTCGCTGCAGGACTCTCAGGAATCGGCAACAAAGTTCTTCTTATAGACGCTGATCTTAAGAGGGGAGACCAACATAAAATATTTGGCAAAGAAACCATAGACTTAGATTTTTTTAGTAAATTGAGTCTGGATAGTATTAATTCTCTTAAAGTAGAAAATAACCTATATTTTTTACCAAAATTAAAAAGATTAAAAAATACTTTCGAATATTTTTATGGAAATTTATTTCTTGAGAAGTTAAAAGAATTGGAAGAAAGCTTTGATTATATAATTTTTGATACGGCACCAGCATTGAGTGTATCAGATACCGGGTTGTTAGTTTCTTCAAGCGATTTCAATTTTATGATAGTAAGACACCAATTGAGCAGAATTAACGAAATTAAGCAAACCAATCAAGTTATTAGTCAAGTTGGACGATCCTTTGATGGCGTTATTTATAATGGTTATAAAAAACCCTCTGGCTATTATGGATATTATGATCTATATGGAGATTATTCTTATAGATATTACGCTGAGAGATATTTGTACGACGATTATTACGAGCAAAATGAAGATTAAAATATATCTAATATATGTATTAATTCTAGTTTTAGTTTCTGGTTGTGTTTTATCTCCTGGCATGTTCATGTCGTCCTCAAATAATTGGAATGGAGAAAATAGCGTATATATTGATAGTCTTGGTCAATCTATATTGATAGAAGAAATTAGTAACAATGTAAAAGATTATAATGTCTCTGACATTTACAAAATTGGAAGAGGTGACGAGCTTAATGTTACAATTTGGGGCCTTCCAGAAGTTTTTCCAATTAGCGGAATTAATCCTGAATTAAATTTGAGAAGAGTTGATTCAAATGGAAACATATTTTTTCCTTTTGTCGGATTAATTGCTGCGCAGGGGAAAACGCAAGATCAATTGCGACAGGGTTTAACTAGTGAGCTTTCCAAGCTTTTTAAAAATGTTCAATTAGATATAACTATTGCTAATTTTAACTCCCAAAAAGTCTATCTTTTAGGCGAAGTCACGGTTCCCAAAGAAATTAATTTATCAGATATTCCTTTATCACTGTCTGATGCAATAGGACAATCTCGAGGACTCAACACAAATACTTCAGAAGGAGCCGATGTTTTTGTGATTAGACAGATTCCTGACAATAAACCGCAAATTTTTAGAGTAGATTTAAGTTCACCTGCAGGTTTTTTAAGTGCCGGCAATTTTTACCTGGCAGATAACGATATCGTTTATGTAAATGCTAAAGGGACAACGAGATGGAATCGTGTTATTTCTCAATTTTTCCCTTTTTCTTCATTTCTTAACAGTATCGACAACCTACTCGATGAATAAAGAAGTAAAATCAATTTGTTTTGTTTGCACAGCAAATTATTGTAGAAGTCCAGTTGCAGAGATGCTTTTAAGAGCAAAATATAAAAATTCTATAAATGTCAGCTCTGCTGGTCTTAGGCCCATGGTCATATCAGGAATGGATCCAAGATCGTTAAGTTTTCTCAAGAAAAATAAAATACCATATAGTGTTCATAATCCAAAAAAAATAGATGTAGATTTATTTAAATTGTCGAATGTAGTTTTTGCTATGGATACAATTGTTTTAATGCAACTTAACAAATTTTATAAAAAGTATAGAAATAAATTAAGACTAGTTTCCTTTCAACACAGAAATATCAACATAGTTGATCCTTATAATTTACCTCAAAAAAAATACGAAAATGTAATGGAGAACATAAAATTTGTGATAGATAATCTCAGTTTAGAGGAGACAATTTGAGTATTTATAAAATTGGCGTTATAGGTAGAGGTTTTGTTGGTTCAGCCGTTGCTCATGGGTTTTCAGAAGCTACTGGGTATTCTGCGAAGATTTTTATTAATGATAAGGATGAATCAAAATCATCGCATAGTCTAAGAGAGGTAATAACTTCCTCGGATGTTATATTTGTATCTGTCCCTACCCCATCTAATAAGAATGGTTCAATAAATTTAGATATTCTTAAAGAGTGCTTAAGAGAGTCAAATGAAATAGTAAAAGAGGTTGGAAAGTGTGACGCTATTTTCTTAATCCGCTCTACAGTTCTTCCCGGTACTTCAAGGAAATTAAGCGAGCAGTTTAAAAATTTAAAGATAGTTTTTAATCCAGAATTTTTGACAGAAAGATCTGCTTTCTTTGACTTTATTTCACAAACTCGAGTAATACTAGGCGGACCACAAGACTTAGTTTCCAAAGTAAAGGCTTTATATCAAGATAGATTTGGAAAATCTTTGTCCGTCATAGAAACTGACTTTGAATCAGCTGAGTTGACTAAATACGTTTGTAATACTTTTTTTGCTACGAAGGTTTCTTTCTTAAATGAAATGAAACTTTTAGCTGATAAAACTGGGGCAGATTGGGAAGTCGTTAGAGAAGGTTTTATCAGGGACGGTAGAGTAGGTAATTCTCACTCAAATGTTCCTGGCCCTGACGGAAAGTTAGGTTTCGGTGGCAGTTGTTTTCCTAAAGATGTACAAGCATTAATAAATTTTGGTGATGAAATCGGAGTAGATTTATCAGTTATTAAGGGAGCTTGGAATACAAATTTAAAAGTTAGGCCAGAGAAGGATTGGGAAAATTTAGTTGGCAGGGCTATAGTTGACAATTTAGATGAAACATAAAAAAAAGGTTTTTCTAGTTACTGGAGCTGCAGGCTTTATAGGTTTTCATATTTGTAATCGTTTAATAAAAAAAAGATTTAAAGTAATTGGTATTGATGGAATGACTAATTATTATGACGTAAATTTAAAAAAGGAAAGATTAAAAATATTAAAAAAAAATGAAAATTTTTTTTTTCACAGGCAAAAACTTGAAGATCTAAAAAGCTTAAAATCAATATTTAAAAAATATAACCCGACTCATGTAATACATTTAGGCGCTCAAGCTGGGGTGAGGTATAGCTTGAAAAATCCTAAAAGCTATATTGATTCAAATATTTTAGGAACTTTTAATATTTTGGAATCAGCAAAAATATTTAAGTTGTCCCACTTGCTCATCGCATCAACCTCATCTGTTTACGGAGCAAATAAAAGGCAACCATTCAAAGAAACAGATAAAGTAGATACTCCTCTGTCTTTATATGCGGCATCAAAAAAATCTTGTGAAATACTTGCTCATAGTTATTCTTATAATTGGCAAATTCCAATTACTATATTTAGGTTTTTTACGGTTTATGGTCCATGGGGCAGGCCAGACATGGCTTTTTTCAAGTTTATTGATCTTGCTGAACAAAATAAAAACATCGAAGTTTATAATTATGGAAAAATGGAAAGAGACTTTACTTATATAGATGATTTGACAATCTCTATTGAGAAGTTACTAAACAAAATTCCTTCAAAAAGATTAACTAACGATAGTTTAAGTAGCGTTGCACCTTACAGGATAGTCAACATAGGCAATGCTTCTAAACAATCTTTAGAAAAAGCTATAAAGATTCTAGAAAAAAATTATGGAAAGGTTTTTAAGAAAGAATATGTTGAAATGCAAAGGGGGGATGTAAAATCTACTTTATCGAGTTCAAACTTATTAAGTAAATTAATTAAATTTTCTCCTGATACCTCTATCGAGAAAGGAATTAAAAAGTTTGTTAAATGGTATAAAGAATACAACTCTATATAGAGCGATTCCCATGGCTTTCCTTTTTTAAAAATTCACAGTAGCCAATTAATATTCCATTCATCATCCAAAAATATGGATCCGAATGGAATGGTCCAGCATTATGTGTCACTAATTGAACTAGGTAAGCTAGATTCGCACTAAAGCCAATTAAATAAATTTGCCTTAAATTTAAATTCTCTTCAGCAGTATTTTTGAAATAAAATCTCAATAAATAGGTATAAAAAATTATGTAAGCAATTAATCCTATCCAACCAGTTTCAATCCCTAAAGTTAAAAAAGTATTATGAAAACTTGTATCTAAGAATTCTATACTGAATGGAAGTTCTCCTAGATCAATGCTATTTAAGGCAGCCAACTTTATTTCATATATCTCTTTGTAAGAGACTCCAAAAGGAAAAGCCATTAAAATTTCTGTTCCAATATATAAAAAGGTGAGTCTACTCAGCACACTATCATCAGTAACTAAAAGTCTCTCAAAAACTGGTGAAAAAATTATTAAGATCGATACAGAAGTAATAAAAAACAGCGAAGTATATGAAATTCTACTATTCAACAGAAAATACTTCATAGATAAATAAACAACAATGGCAAAAAGTAAACTAAGATTTGCTCCAAAAATTCCACCCAATACCATCGCAAGGTAAAACTTTAAAAGATGTTTTCTTATAAATGAATTATTTTTAGAAGCAACATCTATCATCACAAAACCAAATAAAAGCTGATAACCAAGTTGTACTGAGTAATAACTTAAACCAGTTGGCCTAAGTCTGTAATCTATTTGATTGTTAATAGTAGGGTCCTGTGTAGCAGGAAGATAAGTTCTCAAGTCCCAAGCAAAATTAAAATTAAAAGTTTGAAAGGCCGCAACAAGTGATGATAAACAAAGATAGATGATAATTAATTTAAAAATTAAATTTAAATTATTTTCATTTTCATTTTTAAAAAATTCATAAAAAACTGTAAAGATTATAAAAATTATTGAAAAGTCTCTAACTCTAGAAAATGGTTGATTAAAATCATTAATTAACATCATCAAAAATAATAAAATTAAAGCTATGCCAAGAGAAATTATCGAAATTTTATGGAAAGAAAAATCTCTTTTTTTTGCTATTGATATTACAAACGCTACTAAAACTAAAATTGCTGACAAAGAAAAGTAGGGCAGTATTCTTCCCCAGCCAAAAGAAAAATAAGCAATTAAAAGAGATGCAATAAGAAGAGTATTAAAATTTAAATTTCGCATCATATTTAGTTTTTTTTATTTTTTAAATAAAAAATATCCATTTATTCTGCCAAAAAAAGATCCTAAATTTTCTGAGCTTAAATTAAGATTTAATTTTAAAAGATTGTATAGAAAACCGAGAATTGGATTTAAAAAGTTTTTAATAGTAATTATTAATTTCAGGCTTTCTTGATGTTTTTTCATCAAAGCTCCTCTTCCTTTTCCGTAAGAAAAACCTCTTTTAAAGCGAGATAACGAAAATTTAAATTCTCCTTTCTCTTCGGGATGATAAGAAATCAAATCAGGATTATAAAAAATTCTTTTTTTATTATTTAGTCCCCTTAAGATGATGTCTCCTTCCTCACTTCCTCCATATAATGAACCAAGGCCAAAACGCTCATCAAATTTTCCTATTTCATCAATATAACTTGAAGAAAAGCCAGTTCCAGAGCTTAAAACTTGATCGAAAGAATGAATGTCCAACCATTTTGGAAGGTTATTTTGAAGTCTTGAATAAGGTTTATTTTTTTCTAAAGTTAGAATTTTTCCAGTAAAAGAATCAAAATTTTTGTACTTTTCAAACATTAAAAGCAGTTCTTTAAAATAATTTTCTTTTAAAATAACATCGTCATCAAAAAAAATTAGAAATTCAAATAAAGATTTATCAAGTCCGATATTTCTTGAGAGTGAGAGGCCTTTTTTTTCACTTTTAAAAAATTTAACACTAAATTCTTTACAGATATTCCTAGTTTTTTCATCTTCACTTTGATCTATAACAATTGTTTCCAAAGAAATCTTATTTTTTAAATCAGGTTCATATCTAAGAGCAGAATTAATACTTAATAAGAGTTCTTTAATATTTTTACTTCTATTAAGTGTAGGAATTACTATTGATAAATTCATTTTAGGGAAAGATTTTCTTATAACAAAATAAGATGAAAAATAACATATACCCTTCTAATGTAGGTACTTTAATTATTTGATTTCTTAAATCTTTCAAATTCTTTTGAATAAAAAAAACCCTTGTCTTTATTTTTGAAAAAAGATCTTCATTTTCAATACTTTTTTTTACCCCAATTTCATCAAATTCAATATCAAGATTTTTTTTTAACTTATAGATAGAAAAGGCAGCGCAAAGAATTTGTAAATCCTTATTTTTTTCTGATATAGAATCTTCATGAATTCTCAGAGAAATTAAATTTTCTTTTAGATTTTTGAATTTTGAATTTCTTAATTTAGACATTTTGAGCCATAAATCGTAATCTTGAGAAACTGGAAAAGATTCATCATATCCATTCACTTCTATGAATTTTTCTTTTCTGAACATTACAGAACTATGTATAAAAGTATTATAGAAATTAAGTCTTCTTTTTATATGAAAATTACCTAAAGGTAAATTCGTAATTTTTTGTCTTTTATCTTTAGAATCTATACAGGTTGCATTTGATCCAACTAAAGAATAATCTTTATTTTTGTTTAAAAAACTTATTTGTTTTTCAAATCTGTTTTCTTGACAAATATCATCCGCATCCATTCTAGCGATGATAGTAGATGTAGATTTTTTTATCAGAAAATTCAAAGATTTAGTCAGCCCTTTATTACCTTGCGAAAAAAGAACAATTCTTTCATCAATTTCTGAATATTTTTTAAGCTTTTCCAACGAATTATCGCTTGAACCATCATCCATAATTAAGAATTCAAAATTTGTAAAAGTTTGATTTAGGATGCTTTCTACAGATTTTCCTAAATACGAACTGGCATTCCTCACGGACATAATCACAGAGATAGATGGCATTAAAGAAGTTCCTCTATTATTTTTTGTTCTATTTTAAAAAAGTTATTCAGGCTAAAGTTTGAAATTACAAAATCTCTTGCATTAGATTTAATTTGACTTGTATCTTTGTAATTTAAAGCTTTTTTTATTGCATTAGAAATATCAAATTGATATGTTGATTTAGAGAGTAATCCATTAAAATTATTAGATATTAAATCCCTTATTCCAGGAACGTTTGAACCTATACATATTCTTCTCATAGCCATTGCTTCCAATAAAGATTTAGGCAGTCCTTCACTTTCAGAACACATTATAAAAAATTCATATCGATTTATTATTTCTGGAAGTTTATCGTTAGGGAAATTTCCTAAAAAATTTATTTTTATTTTTTCTCTTTTTGAAAACTTTATGAGTTCATTTTTCATATTTCCCTCACCAATAATATTTAATGTCAAATTATTTTCTTTTGCAGCTAGAGAAATGTTAAATAGATTTTTTTCTTTTGATAGTCTTCCAATGAATAATAATTCTCTTTTGACATCTACAGATATTGTTTCTTTGAATTTGTTAACATCGACAAATGAGGGGTTAACAATTGGTAAGTTATTTAAATTGAATTTTTCCTTCAAATATTCTAAATCTCCATTAGAAGTGACTGTTGAGGCGTCACAATTACTAAATGCTAATTTTTCTAATAATTCACTGACATAAATTTTTATAAAATTTTTTCTTTTCCAAATTTTTTCTGATTTTGAAATTAGGTAACCACATCGCAAAAATAGTGGTTTTCTATATATAAATTTAGCTAATAATGCCGACCAAGACCCATCTATCTGGTTAGTTTTTAAGATACTTGCTTTCAAGAAATATTTTCTAAATTTGAAAATTAAATAAAACGAATAAATATAATTTAAAAACTTTGTCTGAAAAAATTTATTTTTTTCAAGAATTATAATCCTTGGATCAAGTGACCCATCGGCATGTAATTTTTTAGAAAGCTCAAGGTCTCTAGATCCATAAGTTATCCAATAAACCTTTTTAAAGATCTTTTTTTTTAAAAACTCTTCATAAATAATTTTTTCTCTATCAACTAAACCAGAAGAGATCCAATCTCCTAGTGAAACACTTCTTGTAAAAAACAAAATTAAACTTGGCTCATTCATTAATTTTTAAGGGAGCATTTAGCATAAAGTTCCCCGAACCTTATTTCCATAAAAATAACTTGAAGTCCACATTTATAAAGTTCTTCTTTAAAGGATGCTTCTGTATATTCTATAAAATGTGTTCTATCCAGCCTCCATTCAATATTAAGATTCTTTTTGAAGGGTGAGATCCATTCTCTATCTATTAAAGGGACTCGAATGAGGAATTTTGGACCTTCAACCCAATTAACGTTCTTGATCAAAAGCCTTAGAAAACTTTCTCTATTTTCAATATGCTCCAAAACGTTTGACATAGTTATGCAATCTACGCTTTCTATAGATTCAAAATTGAATAGCGTGGCATCAGAGGCAAAAAAATTAGTTTTTTCATTTGCTTTTTCTTTTGCGATTTTGACTGATGCTTGGTTTATTTCTATTCCCGAGACTCGTTTGCATTTCTTGCTCATATTTATTGCCATCTTTCCTAGGTTAGAACCAATATCTAGTATGTGATCATCTTCATTTATATTTTTAATAAACCAGTCTTCGTAATTTATTATTTTGTGTTTAGGATGCACACCACCATTATTTTCAATCGAAGAAATAGTTATTAATTTATAAATGAAATTGTCTAGTTTTAGAAGAAACAAGAGAATTGGTTTCAAAGAAAGTATCTTTTTTAAAATAGATATCAGCATTTGAGTAAGATAGATGATTATTCCTATCTTTTTATAGTTTTCGTATATTAACTCCTTTAACATATTCAGTCACATGAAAAGTTTCTTAAAGAAAATCTATTTTTTTGGTTATAAATATAAATGCAATGTTTGTAATAAGAGTTTTAGAAAATTTAAGGTAGGTGGCTTAAAAAATAAAATATTCACGGATTTATCCATAATTGGAGGAGGGTATAGGTCAAATTATAGATGCCCTCATTGTGGTTCAAATGACAGGATTAGACTTGTTTATTATTTTTTACAAAATAAAATTAATTTTGAAAATATAAACAAAATTTTACATGTTGCACCTGAAGAAAAAATAGAAAATTACCTAAAAAAGTTCAACGTAGAATATTCTTCTTTAGATGTAAACTCTAAAAATGTAACTTTTACTGAAGATATAACTAATTTATCTCTCGAGGACCAATCTTATGATTTTGTTATTTGCAATCATGTTTTAGAACATGTATCGAACGATATTAAAGCCATTGAAGAAATATACCGGATACTTAAAAAAGGAGGTAGAGCTGTTATTCAAGTACCTATATCCTTGAAACTTGATGAAACTTTGGAGCAGGAAAGCCATTGGTCAGATGAACAAAGGGAGAAATATTTTGGTCAACATGACCATGTTAGGCTCCATGGAAGAGATTTTCCTTCAAGACTTGCATCGGCAGGATTTGTTGTCGACACTTATAAATGGTGGCATGATGAAAGTTCTAAATTATTAGATAAATTTGGATTCACTATGAACGAAAAAATATTTTTATGTAAAAAAATTTAATTTTGAATTTTTTTGTAAAAATTAATGATTTTTTCTGTAACAATGTCAATTCGGTGATTATTTTCCCAATATTTTTTTCCATCAATTATTTTATCTTTAATTAAAATTTTGCCTTCGTTTAATATAGAGATTTTTTTTGCCAAGGCTTTTTCATTCTTGTCTTTAACTAATATTAGCGACGAATTAGATTTATTATTTATATTTTTAGTCCAATTATCTAAAAAAGTTACAACAGGTCTAAAGTTACAAAATGATTCAATTATTACTCTTGAAAAATGAGGTCTTAAATGGGGGACAACTATAAGGTCATTATTTAAAATAAATTCATTAATATTTTCTATCAAACCAAAATTATTGATTCTAATTTTCTTCTTATTTTTTAAATAATTAATTTCTCTTTGAAGATTCATACTGTAATTAGATTCATTTTTTTCTGGTCCAGCATAATTCACTTCAAAATCAAAATTCAAATAATTTAAAGACTTTATGAAAAAAATTCCGCCTTTCTTTTCATCATGGCCAGCGAGGCATCCAATTTTTATGTAAGAGTTAGATCCTACGTTGCTTCTTGAAGTAGATAAATCTGATGAAACAATTGGGTTTCCAATAACTCTAATTTTTGATTTTACTAGAGGCTTAAATTGCTCATATTCTGAGTCAGAGATACATATAACTCCATCAATTAAAGAAATAAAAAACTTAATTAGCTTTTTTCGCATATAGCTTTTAGTTATCAGAGATTCTCTTACGTGAATTATTTTTTTAATCTTTTTTGGTAAAAAAAATGCAAGTGGTATTAATGTTGAAGAATTTAAATGAATGATATGAGGATTTATTTTGTATATTTTATTGTTTACATTTTTTAATTCCTTGAATGATAAAAGTGTATCTTTAGTAATAATTGCAAGGGTCATAATAAAACTAAAACCCTGCAACCAACCAATTTGAAACTTTCCTAATTGTAAAAAGCACCTCTTTTTTATAATAGTAATTTTTAAGCCAAGATCTTTAAATTTTTTTTCTATATCTTCGTTAGCAGAATCTAAAAGGATAATTTCCAAATCGTACTCTTTCTTAATAGAAAGTTCTTTAATGATTTCATAGATACTTTTTCCCGCTCCGCCTTCAAAGAAAGTACTATGAAGGAGATAAAGTATTTTAATTTTTTTTTCTTTTATATTTGCTGTCATAAAATAGGCTCAAATAAATTATTTTGATTTGAATCTATAACTTTTGAAGCAATAAGAAATCCCCATAAAAACATTGCCGTACCATGAAGGTCTGGTTGATTTAATCCTTTTGTAACTCTAGCGCCGTAAAAAAACTCAATACTTTTTTCACTATTAAATGAAAATCCAGAATAATTTTCATGGTAATATTTTTTCCATTCACTGCACGTATTCAAAATCTTTTCTATTGACTCCTTTCTTTTATAATCTGAAATTTTTAAAGATTCACTTAGGACATAAACTGTATTGAAATGTTCGCATGCGTCTTTCCTTTCTAGATTTTGAAGACAGACATCAACAATCCTGTTATCCAATAGTTTTTCAGTTAAATTGAAAAGGGAAAGGCCCATCAAAAGTTTCATCCACCCTCCAATTAAAATTAAATCGTTATTCTGATTTTTATCAAAATAAATTTTCTTATAATTAATTGCCTCTTCAAGACATAGCTTCGAAAGATTAAGTTTTCTTTCTTCCGTTAAATTTGAATATTTTATAAAAAACAAAAGGTGATTAATTTGGCTGGAAGCCCCCCAGACGTTATCCCAAAGCTGTGATTTAAAATAATTAGTTATACCTTGATCTGTTAAATCAAGTTCTGTTAGTGGCTCGACTTCATATCCCAGATTTATAAGAGCTGCAAAGGCTTGTCGAGTTTCTGCCATTTCATTTCCTTGATTACTTAAGTATTTAGGATTTAAGTTTTTAATAGCAGTCTTTACTCGACTAAAAATATTGTTTTTTTTGATTTCTGGATCAACGAAAAAGCCATCTTCTCTCTTGAAAGATAAAATATAATTAACTAGATTTTCACGCTCTTTTTCTATCAAATTCAGTGTGAAAAGAATCCTGGTAGCAAACGTAGAATTTGCTAAGCCCCAATGTTCATTTTCAAATACATCTCCCGAAGGAGACAGCTTATATTTACCTGGTTGATCTGCTATCTTCAAAGACTCAAGAAATTCTGGTAGTTCTTTTTTAAGTTTTATAATAAAAGCATTAAATTCAGCTTCGTTCATTTAAATTTCTTTTTTAATCAGATAATTCCCTAAAACTAAAATATCAAGACCGGTATCATAAAAACACTTAATTGCTTCTCTAGGATTACATACTATTGGCTCACCTTTTATGTTAAAAGAAGTATTTAACAATACATATTCGTTTGTTAAATTTCCAAAGTTTTTTATTAACGAATAATAACTTTTGTTTACTTTCTCAATTACTTTTTGAGGTCTTGCAGTATTATCTACATGAATGACAGCTGGTATTCTTTTTTGAACACCCTCCTTAGCCTCAAAGGATGTGACCATAAATAATTCATCTCTAGGACTATAAAGATAATCTTCGTATTTTGAATCAAGAATACTTGGACAAAAAGGTCTGAATTTTTCTCTATACTTTACTTTAGCATTTATAATATCTTTGTTTTCTTTGTGTATAGGACTCATCAAAATTGACCTATTTCCAAGAGCTCTTGGCCCCGATTCCATTCTTCCTTGAAACCAACCAACAACAAAATTTTTTGATAAGTATTTTGCAGTAATCTTTTCTATATCTTCATGAAATTCGTATTTTATAGATCTATCTTCAAGAATAGTCTTAATCTCTTCATTAGAAAATTCTGGACCCAAATAAACATTATTCATTCTTTTATGCTGATTTCCTAAATTGTTCTGATACCAGTGATATAGGCAAGCGCCAACTGGAAGACCGGCATCGCCTGGATTAGGATAAATCCATTGAGTATCTAATTCATTTGTATACCATAGACTTTGATTAAATTTTACATTCATAAAAAAACCTCCTGAGCAGACAATTTTTTTAATACTTTTTTTCTTAACCCAAGGAAGAATAATTTTCATTGCTTGTTCTTCAGAAATCTTTTGTACTTCTGCAGCAAAGTCTTCCTTTCCAAATTCATTGCAAACTAATGATAAGTCATAAGATTGTTTACCATGATAATGCACACCTCCATGGTCTTTCCAGATACCAAAACCTTTGTAATCATGACCAGTTTTTAGTATTCCCTCTTCGTACTTCGGATGAAAGTCATCAAGCAAGCCATCCAAAGGCTTTCCGTATGGGGCTAGACCCATGACTTTCCATTCTTCGCTACCATGCCTCCATTTCATGCCTTCGGTAGCTAATCCATAAAACCAACCTAAAGATCCTTTTCCATCAACTTTATATAAATTTTTGATTCTATTTTTATGAATCTCCCAAATTGCTACGGATGTATTATCTCCTATTCCGTCCATAGTAAAACCAAGAACTTTTTCATTAATATTTATTCCCGATGTATATGCAGCTGATGCAGCATGACAAAGGTGATGATCATAAAATTTTATTTCACATTTATCAGAAATTTTCCACGGTTTTTGATATAAAGGCAGTACAACTTTTGACGGTATTCTTCCAAGAAGATTATTGATTTTATATTTCCAAGAATTAAAAAATTTTTCTTCTTCTTTTTTTGGCAATTTAAAGAAAGAAGTAATATCTTGTTGCATGTTAGTTGTTGGAAAAACTAAAGCATCTAATTCTTCTGAGTTAATTTTTGCTGTTTTCAGGCAATACTCAATAGACTTTACTGGAAAAGAAGTATCGTTTTTAATTCTTGAAAATCTTTCTTCGGCAACATCTGCAATTATTTCTCCGTCTATTAAAATAGCCGCGCTAGCATCATGACCATATCTTAGGGATAAAATCTTCATTTCTTATAATTTGAAAAGAAAAAAAATAAATAAAAAAACTGTCTTGATAATTCCGTTAACAAAACAACTAAAACTGCGCCGTATATTCCGTAAGTTGGGACTATTGCAAAGCATAGCAAAATTCTCGATACAGAATAAAATCTTTCTATTCTATCAACAATTTTATGATTTTGATCGTATAAGATAAAGTA
>MDTG01235169.1_pt1 | contig 16429 bp, 13 predicted proteins | sample 811421 | NCBI WGS metagenome assembly MDTG01 (sample SAMN05326645, study PRJNA326480) | marine metagenome | isolation source: seawater | place: Pacific Ocean: South East | collected 2011
AAAGAGTTCAAGGGATTCGAAAATTGGGGTCTGCACCCTTGAGAACCCGTGCCGCTGAGCCACATCCTCGAGCAAGTGCTCAAGGGCCAAACGTCGCTTCATCGCTGTCGGCGTGAAGTCCCGGGTTCCTCGCGGTCGTTGCACCATGAATCTTCCAGTTGGGTGTTGTTCATGAGCCCTCCCCTCAAGTTGAGGTGGTGGACACGGGTTTGATGAGCACCGAAGAGAATCGGTGAATAGAGAGTTGGCGGTGCTGGTTCTGTAACTTATGTTTGAACATCTTCTCTTTTCATGTTCTTCCAGGCAGCACAACATCGGACCGCAGCAGTGATCTGTTTCCGAGTAAGATTGCCCAACTTGAGAGCATTGTTTCTCATGCCGTGTGCGAAGTCATTCCTCCAATCAATTATCGCTTTGGAGAGGAGATTCTCGTTCTTCATTTTCTGAACACCAGCGTTGTCAACACTTTTTCTACCGGAGAGAATCGTGATAATTTGTCCCAGAGTGAGAAACTCCCTCTCTTTGGTTGCATTCGAATTTCTCGAAACTTGATATTCCCTGTCCGGCAAGAGGGCTCTCATACGTTCCTCACACTCCACAATCTGTTTCATGAGCCAGAGAGCGCCATGGGAGTTCTTCACCTCCTCAAACGACAGAATCGACGGCCAAACGAGAGGCCCTTCACCGGTCTGTATCTCTTCCGAGGGAGTAACAAAGAGGGGGGTATCAAACAAAAACAACCGTTCCAGGGAATCGAACAATATGTCATCAAATTCTTGATACCCACCCGCAATTCGGTAGCGTTCACCAGTTTTGTCCATAAGCGCCGTACGGTTCAGTGAGTTTGGTACGTTTTCGGAGTCGTATTGAACGAGATAATCAAATCCATTCGCCTCGCACAAGAGATAACAGGCTAATTGAGCAATTTTTTTGTTGGCTTTTTCCCAAATCACACCCGCTGCGCCGTGCCTCATCACATCGATGAGACGAACCTCTGCTTCATCTGTTCTCGGAGGTGATTCGCTTCGACGAGGAAGGGATATTTTTGCCCCCGAGAACAAATTGAGTTGTTTAGAAATATCAGAACAAAGCGACTGAATCGTTTCTGTATTTCGGGAATCGATTGCTGTTTGACGCCAATACATGTCATACTCTTTTTTTAGCGCAAGAAACAACTCAAGCAATTCATGGATTGCTTTACTTTTCTGCTCAACCCTTCCCGCAATAATTCCTGAGTATCCAAGATAAGTACTCAAAATTGCATCATTGAGGCGTTGAGAACGGAGTTCTCTTAGGGTAAAAACAGCGGTTGGATTGTTGTTTGAATCGACGACTAAAAAGACAAACGGAATCGAAGGGCGCTCCATCATCTGCAAACAAAGACGACCTAGGGCACCAAAGATTGAATCTTCTTCTCTCACCTTTAGAATTTGATCAATCGGAAAAAGTTCAACAGTGCTTCCCGAACGTTGCGCAAGGTGAGTGATGCTCCCCCCTTTTCTAGCATAGGTCGCCCGGGCAGTCATGTCGTAACCGTTTGTTCGTACACGCTGACCGTCAACCAACGGCATGATGTCAAAACCTTGGGCGTCCATGATATTGCGAAGAGCTGCCCTGTAAACCTCACCCTTCTCTGGGGATGAGGCCTCAGAAAGCGCAAAAATCAGGCCGTTCGAGTCAAAATCTGAAACCGTCATGATACTCACCGCTTCCAAATATCAAATGAAGACATTTTTCATTTGAACATACCCCTATGGGCTGATGAACCTCAAAGCCCTTTGAGAATTTGTAATTTGTCGCTTCTCGCATTGGTTTCACAACGAAGCCTGAGATTTAATCCGTTGAAACGCTCATATGAATAGGGCGAGGCCAGACCCGACCACTCTTGATGAACCCGGTCAAGCACGTTGAAATCCTTGTCCCCATTGACGGACGACGCCCTCGTGGCCGAGACCGAAACATCGGGACCTTTCAGGAGCGTATTGTCTTGCTGACGGCTGCTCAGGAGGTGTTGGAAGCCATGAAGGAAAGCGGTCATTTTGAGGGGGTTGATCTCGACTCCCTTGCAACAACCATCGTGGGTTTCCTGCGAGGGACTTCTTCTTGTCTCCACGGCGTGTGCTCGTATGCTCGTGGTAATGGGAGGCGAAACAACGTGCGTCCAGGAGAGCGTGCATGGCGCATCTTGGTGAATCTGCAATTGATTCACCAAAACAACGGGCAATTGGAAGCCACCATCTATCACGAATACCTCCACGCTATCCTCGGTTCCCAGGAAGGACACGGACCTACCTTCCAAGCATATGAAGCCCTGTGGCCTTTTGATGGGAGGGAATGAAATGGATGATTTGTCATCCACGGATAGCCCCCGCCTTGAACAAGATGTCGAACGATTGGAAGCAATGCTTGATGGGCATTTGCGGATGATTCAATACTTGCAAAATATCCACGATGCTCAGTTTGCGCCGTATTGTAAAATCTTCATCGAGCGTATTGAGAAGGGAATCGTACCGATCATAGAAGAAGCCATCGTCGCTGCCAAAATTCTAATGGCAACGGACCAAGCTCTTCCAAAGAGTACCGTTCAGAACCTTATCAAGCGCATTCAGGAAGGTTATGACCTCCCTGCCTACGAGGGAGGTGCCTCGCTTGACCCTTGAAGCCTTGAATGAAGCCTGTGGGTTGTTGAATGAAACACTCGAACGAGGCGAACACCAATTTGGCCACCTCTGTCGTCTGGTTGAATTGCTGGAGGCCGATCTAGTGATTGTTGACCAAGCCGCTGAAAAGGAACCTGAAGCCGTGTTGCTTCCAACGCTCGAGTTGCTGAGGGGTGTGATTCAACAACAAACCAGTGTTCTTCTTGAGCACAAGGCCAGGCTAAAGCAGCTCATGGCCGAACTCAGCGTACGCCCAGAAGGCGCCAAGGTTGATGCGCTGATGCTTTACTTCTCTCGCCTTTTTGCTGCGACCAAGGACACGGCGTGGATCGAACAACAAAAAGAACCTGAACATTTCACTGAACGACTGGTCGATGGTATGTTGCCATCTCAAAGCATCCGATTTCTCTCCGGGGAAGGGCAATTGATGCTTGGCAAGTTTACCGGGAATACAACGTCTTGGCTCGACATGAAGGCTCGACTTGAAGGACACCAATATTGGATCAGTCAATTGTTTTCCACCCTTCCCTCAGGCCACGCCCTCGCACAACCGTTGTTGCTGATGATGCAGTCCATGGAACGACGTAGCCAACGGGTTGAAGATCAAATTCTGTACCAGCGAACCCTTGTAGAATTGGAACGAATTGGTTCATCGATGTCAGGTGTTCGAGGATCAGATCGTGTGTTTTCATTGGAAAAACTCCGCTTGGAAGCCATGATGGTTTCGTTCCCTGAACCAATTATGGAGGGATGTGAGTGAACGCCAATCCCTTCATATTGTTTCTCATCCTCTTCGGATTGCACTTTGCCCTTGGCCTGGTAGCCTATATTGAACGACGCATGAAGCCACTGTATGCACTGCTACAACTCAAGAAAATCGATACGTGTTCCATCACATCCATTGCCCGACATTACGAATCCATCGGGATTCGGGTTCCGGACAAACTTCTTATCGAGCCAGAACCGATTCTCACCGCGATGCTGCGACGCCTTGAGGCTCGCGTCAGCGTTGAGATTGCGGCAGTCCTTTTCGTTGCCCTCATCCCATCAAGTGTCTTGACGGCGCTGTTAGTCTAGACCTAAACGGTCTTCGACATGACGTAGTCGTGCTTTGTAAAGATGTGCAACCCTGGTTTGAGATGGGTGCTGAGGAAGTCTTGCTCTTCCTCCGACCAAAGGTCAGGGTCATATCGGAGAAGAACGCAGCCAATACCGTAGTACATGATTTCATTGACACGGTCAAGCGGCAAGCGAGCATCGACGATGGGCGGCGCAGGGCTTAGAAGACCGATGGCAGTGAGTTCATTGCGGACGATGGTTTTGGGCAACGAGCTGAATTCATGGTTTTGAAGATACAACATGACTTGCTTGAGTTCGATGGTCCCAACGCATTGTTTCGCATGGTTAAAAATCGGTTGAAAATCAAAGCCTGTGGAGGTCATCCTTACAATCTCTTCAACCAAATTATCCTCACCAATCCACAGGCCGATGGTTGGGTCGTCAGCAAGTGCAGGTCGAACTTTGTCAGCGCCGTAATGTTCGAACATCACGCTGTGTGATTTTGCAAGCGCAAACAGCAGTGGATCTCCTGCTGAGGAGAAGAGGTATTCTTCAATGGCAATCAGGGTATAGATTTGCTGATTTGTGGCAACCCTCAATTCTACTTTCGGTGATTTTCTCAATGGATAGGAGTGGTCATTCCCATCGGCATCTTTCGTGCCGTGCACGTCTTTCCATTGCCGTTCGTTGAGCACACTCTTTTTCCCCCCAATGGTTCTGATAAGACCCTTTGATTTCTTATCGTTCAAGATGGAAAGGATGTTGTCGAGTTGTGTGGATTGCTTTTGTTTCACGTGAACGAAAAAGTCATCCTCGGAACCATAACCTTCTGGGAAACCAAGGGATTGATCATTCTCGTAGTGCTGAACCAGCCTTTTGATGCTATTATGAACACTATTTACAGCGTCTTCAACACCACTGGCTTCAAATTCTGGTTGCAAAACAATTCGCTGAAGCATAATACCCACCAATGATGGGTCAAGGTCTTTGCCCCAATGTTGTTGCAAAAACTCCAATGCACTCTTCTCGTCTGAGAAAGGATCAGAACGGGTGAATTCTTTTCCAAAGCCGTCCTCTCTTTCTTTTTGGTAAAGGACAACCCAGCTGTCTGTTGAAATGACGCCTTTTTTATCTCGTCCAGTAATCTTGTGGGTGATTTGACGCCTAAACCCGTGGTGCTTGACCACTTTGAGTGCGAGTTTGTCAAAAGTGTCACCGTTGTCTTTCCTCTCTTTGAGTTCCTTCGCCACCGCAAGAAGCCTTGTCCGCAACGAGTGCATTCCGTTCGTCATGTTTCCACCTCAGTTAACAAAGTAGTTGGAGTTGTTCTTGCTGTCATCCATATCGCCCAATCGATCGTTCACGGTCTCAAGATCAGCAATGCCCAAAAGTACCTTGGTGATTTGGAGTGGATCACCGTTTTCTTGAGCATGTTTTTGCCACTTTTTCGACGCGTTGTGATTCTCTTCCCAAAGCTTGGAAAGCTCAACCAATTTTTGCATCGGGAGCTTGTCGAGAACGCTTTGTACCGTGTTGAGCAGGACATTCGGGAAGCCTGTCTTCAGATTGTGAATAACCGTAAATTGATCACGGAGTATGACGCGCATCTTTCCAACGTGATTAGCGTGGCAACCAAACGAATCGTGTACGGCCCAAAGATCCTTGTGATTTGCTCGGTTCATGTCGCGCACGAACCGACGCATGTGAAGCGCGTCCAAAGAATGGATGAAGTTGGGTGCCACACCGGTCTTTTCGCTTCCGACGTCCCGATTCGGATTGATTTCCCGGTAGGAAAGACGATGTTCAAAGGGATAGAAATATGACAGCAGCGCTGCTGCGTCCTGTTCTTGCTGCTTTGTGTCTTTGAGTACCTTGTACGTAATGACCTCGTCGCTCTCCTCGAGGCCCAGGATGGCGCGAAGTTGCTTCCAAGCGAATTCGCCGCCTTCATCTTCGGGGAGACATTGCTGAATCTCCTCGGAATCAATGAGCGGACGCAACTGTTCCAAGCGTTCGGATTCAATGGACGCCATTGATTCGATTAGTTCTCGACCAGTGGTTCCATCACCAAAGAACTTTTTCATTGTAGCGAAATCCACCGGCTTTGTCAAGGTGTTTGGGATACAAGCATCCAAATCAAGACCTGATCGTCCCAGCCTCCGCAAGGCGTCTCGGGTCAAATCTCGGTGGCTGCGCGCGCCATCCCAAGGTTTTACCGTCGTCGCGTTGTTATCATACCATGTGTAATGCTCAATAACCGAACCTCGCTCGACGCTCGAAACTGGAGGCTTTTGGACCACTGCACCACCCTCTTTCTTCAGGAGTTCTGCCATGGCTGCATTTGTTTGGTTGGATGTTGAACGCTGTGGACCATCAGGCAACTCCCACGTGAGCGGCTTGATTTTGTTGATTCGAGAGGAAAGTGGGCGAATGCCAAATGAATACGTTGTCTTGTTTTTGTTGGGTTGCAGCGGTGTAGCAATCCATCCAAATTCCTCAAGCGATTCATTGATTGATTTGCGGAGTTCTTCCTTATCGTTCACCTCGCCAACAATTTCCCAAGACGGCCATTTCAACAATTCCTTTGACTTGATACCAACATGCGATGAAATGATTTCCGTCAGTTTATGTTGCTCCAAATGGGCAGTAATTCGCACCTCAATGTAGTTTGTTTCAACGAGTTTCTTCAAGAGGTTGAGGACCAAGTCGAATGAGGGCAACACTTCTTTAATGGCGTCCGAGTAGCCAGAAATCACCTCTGAAGCAATCGTTTGATGCAACTCAGGGCCAACATCATCGAGGTCGTAAAGGAAACCAAGCGTGCTTTCTTCGTGGACAACTTTTCGAATCTTATCATCCACCGTGATTTCGCCGCCGAATTCCCCGTCAGGATCACCGTTATGGGTCATCAATGAATACATCATTGATTTGTGTCCGGTTCCGTATCCTTTGGTCATGACTGGCCCTTTCGCCACCGAACGTTGGAGGACCTCCTCCATGATTTGCTGCTTTGTGTCTTGGGGCAAATCGGTGTCTTGAAGGAAGTCACCCTCTTTTTCCCAGATGGCCCGAAGAGCGTTGGCAACGTGTTTGTAAACATCCGCCGGCATGCCATCATCCCGTGGTACGACGTTCACTTTTTGCCCCATCACGGTATCTCGAAGAAGTGCAGATGCGTGTTGGTAAATGCTGGATGAAGCATCAAGGTGGATGGGCAGGTTCGATTCAACATGTTCGCCCCCCTCGTTCATGACACGATGGAATTCTTTCATGGCGGCGTAGCGCTGGAAGCCCTCAGCTTTCTTTCGGAAGACATCGCCTTCACCCCAGATCCGGTACCCATCAAGGGTCTTCATTGAAAGAATACTGTCGATCATTTCCAAGAACAGCGGGTCATTGGCCACCGTATCAAACGAACCCCATGTTCTGTCGTCAAGTTTCTTGAGCAAATCCGCATATGCTTCCCCGTTGACCATATCGAGAACCTTCTCGTCTCGGTCGCGGAACAAGGATGCGGTGAAGCGCCCCAGCCATTTCAAGCCCTCAGCATCCAAACGGACGGGTTTTGCGAAGCGAAGCAAACCTCGGCAGACGTCATCATTTTGAGGCGACAGCATGGGGGTTGTTGGGTTCATGCGCCCCCGCCAGTCAAACTGCCAAGCATGCCAGAAGTGAGGCTCGCCAGGGAATTCTTTGTGGAGTTGATCGATAAACCGGAACGTGTCCATCCACTCCCGAACCTGTCCGTTCCGTATTTTGCTGACGCCCGATTTGAAGTTCTCAAACGTTAACACCAAATTTCCATTTTCTCTTTCAATGGTCAAATGTTCCAGGATGTTGGACTTGATTTCATGCTCCAGCACTTCCTTCACGACGCTGTAGGTGCCATTTGGCAGGTTGTCGTGAGGTTCATACTTGTCCACTTTCCATGCGGTCCTTTGAAGGGAATTGATGACTTCAACCGCTTCGTACGATGGTGAAAACCTGGCACGGGAAAGATGCTGCCGGCCTTGAGTATCCGAAACCAGAGGTTTTCGTGCATGCATGCCTTCTGTTCGGTATCCTCCTAGATCTGGCGTCTCCAGGGGGCGAGCCAAAGGTGGGCTCACCATTGGTGGAAGCCGCTCACGACCAAAGAACTCCTTGAGCCAGTTAATTCCTTCAGCATCATCGGTAAAGAGGTCTCGGATTTTGTTTTCAACCTCTCGCGTCAACCGAATCATGTTGGTGTTGTGCTTGAAAGCAGTACCATCAGCGTGCGTAGCACCCTTTTTGGACACATTGTTGACATTGAACAAAATACCTGCTCGCTGAATAGCATAGAGGACCTGGATAGCGCGCGATTTGCACCATTTCTCCCTCGTGATTTCCGGATTCATGTGTGCGGCCAGTTCTGGATAGAACGAGAGAAGTTCCCCCGACAGTCGGTCAACGACAGCCGGTCCCAAGGCAGTGTAAACGTTGTAATCGGTTTGATCACTCTCGTGAGCCGCCCATGCCGAACCTGTATCGTCAACCACACGAGCAGAGATTTGGTCCCCGATGGCATAGCCAGAGAGGATGGCCTCTTTCAAAATAGATTTTTCATAGTCGCTCGATGTTGAACTCCCTATGCTCACCAGTTCTTTCTTTCCATCGCTGTTTCGGAACACAACCGTTCGTGGTGGTCGAATGGCGGCCTTCGCAACGCAGGTCTCAATGACGGCTCGCGTCGCTTTGTCCGCAATAGCGACCCAAGCATAGTGTTTCTTTTCCTCAAGGTCGTTCTCATCCGATGGGATAGTCCAGTCCTCGGCGTAGAAATACGATGTGAGGCAGTGGGGGCAGTGAAGGACCTTTTTCTGCAAGATTTTGAGTCGCATGGCGAATTCAGCAAGAAGGGGATGGGGGGATTTCAACCGATTAATTTCAGGGAGCGTAAGTGCTGAAGAACCAAGCTGAACCTTTTGCGTTGCTTCCTTGAGAATGCTCCGGGCCATCTTCCAGTCAATCGCAAATCTTCGGAGTTTTTCCTCGGGGTCGACAACACCATTTGAGGGCGTTGGTTGAGGTTTGTAAAGGGAGAATGTCTTGTTCAATTCCGAATGAGGGATGTTGTACAATTTCGAAATTTCTTTCACCACTTCTCTAAACTTTTCAAGTTGAAGTTCGTGGTTACTGTAGTCATAGGGATGATACCGCACGTAAACTTGCTCACCTGTTTCTGAATGTTGGCAGCAAGGAATAACGCGTGCGTGGTTCTCAAGCTCCCTCCATGTTTTGAGGACGTTCTTGTGGTAGTCGTTGGCAACGGCCTTAATCAGCACATCTTGGACCAAAGGACGGAATTCGATGATAAGTTGTTCGTATGTTGAGATGACTTCATTCTCTTTTTGGTGACGTTCATCAACCTTCATTTCAACAGTCGGACCCCCTTGCTTTTGTTGCCGGCTGAGACTTCCGTCGGAAGGGGATTCCGAAATCTTGACTTTCATTCCAAACTCATTCGTTTCCAGTTCAGGCTTGGATGCAATGTCTCTTTTCCCATCGGAAGCAGATTGGTCGGACCATTGCTGGAGCGCAGCCCAGACATCCAGTTCGTCGTCCGGATTGAACGCCTCAACGGACATTGCTTTGCTACAATACGCATTTTCAACAAGTTCCTGATATTCGTCCCTGATCATCGTATCATACTTCCTCTGTTTTCTTGCTCCGTTTGTGTGCTGTGTTTCACTTTAAAAAAACCTAACCAGCCCTCCTTCTCCAGAGTGAGTCCAACCTTTGGGTCGAGATTTAAATCCGAAGGTTCAGGATTTGAATCTCCTGGTGTTGTCGAAGAAAACCCAGCAAAACAAACTTGGCAGAATTAAATCGGAACAACCGAGATTTAAGTCCAGAAAAACCAATGCTCACCACTGTGGATAAACATGGATATGATGATGAATTTTGTAACGGCTTACCCTGGGTTTGCCTTCGCTGGCGCTGCTGCTGCCCTGTGGGCTGCACGCTATGTCATCAAGATCAAGACCGAGAACCAACGCATGAAGGCGGAAACCGACCGTGGCGAGCGAGCCGCCATCATGAAGATTCAGGACATGCAGGAAATCCTTGACGACATCGAACACAGTGTCCGCATCCAGACCAACGACGTCGAGGAGGAGCTGATCACGCGTCAGGTTTCCAACCTCAAGCAGAAGGACATCCTTCAAAACGCCAGCGAGGTCATGGCCGATTCCATCTCGAACAAGGAAACCTTCCACGAGAAAATCCTCGACCAGTTTGACGATCTGGAAAACATGATGGCAAGCTTTGGTGAAGTCAGTGAGGTAACTCATATGATGGGTCAAATGCGAAAGGCCTTTGCAAATCTCCAGGTCTCAAATGAACAATTGATCGAGTCCACGCAATTTCTCTCTTCGGCCATTCAAGCCAACTACATGATGGCCAATGATATTGTGAAGGCGGTGAGCGAATGAAGCCAACAAAGCGAACTGTCTTGATCCCTCTCGACCAACAACCCGAGGAAAGCCCTCAGGATTCAGCATCCGTCAAGGTGGCAGATTCAAATCCCAAGCCTGAAGATTTGTTTCCCACAAACGAATTCATTCCCACTGAGGAAGAAAAGGAAGCGATGTCGATGACTGATGAAAAATTCCCAACGTTTGATACCAACCTGTTTGGTTCAACGCCGGCTGATTCCTCTGGAGAGGACGACTGGACGTTGAACATCAAGGAAGCTGTCCCAAAGGGTCGACAGACGACCGAGGAATTCAAGGAAAAGATCGCAAGCTACATAGAGAAGTACGGGCAACTGAGCCAGCAAACCGAGGTGCGTACCGATACGATCGCAGCTCCTGGATTGGCCCCCAAAATCCGCTCAAAGTTCAATGACGTATACAAGTTCCACAACAACGGAACACTTGTTCGTGGACCGATGGCTGCCGGACAACACCTGGTGGGCGAAGACGGTCGGGTCTACGCCGTAAGCGGCAACGAGCCCAACGGGTACGTCCACCACAACAACATGCACTTGCACGGAGCAAGCGTTCAGATGGGTTCGTCTGCGAGCAACGCACAACAAAACGAAGGATACGACCCCAACGTCGGCGTCCACGGATTCATCCCCCAAGCGGTTGAATTCCTCCAAAAGGCTGCTGCTGCTGCGACCGAGATTGCCAAGGTTGACCGAGACGGTCGACCTCATCAGTTCGCTGTAATCACCGTCCTTGGCGGGGGCGATCACGACAAGCTGACCAACTCCCTCCAAAACGGTATTACCCCAGGTTTGATTGAGGCTCTCGCTCACCTTGGGCTTGCCAAAATCAAGAAGGGATACGAAACAACCCAAAACCTGCGATTTGTCGATTTCTATGTTCAACTCTCTCCCGTTCTGTTCAACAACCTCGGCTACATTACCGCCCTTGAGGTTCAATTTAGCAACACGGGCGTCTACGGTGAAGGGAAGCACTACATCTACCTCCACCGTGCCAACGACATCGGTGGTGGAAAGTCCGACCACTCCTTGGCAGAGGGACGAACGCAACAACAAGCCAAGGCGCTTTCCGAAGAATTCGCATGGTGGCGTGCCGGTCTTGAACTGGCTGGCGGGAAGATCGGTAGCGTGGAAAGTACGCTCGGCGGTACGGCACGAGTCGGTCGATACGCACTGCTTCACGCTAAGATCCCACGTACAGTGTTTAGCAAGGACACTGTTGAAACGATTCTCTTGGACGACGCAGATTATGTGAAGAACAACATTGGCAACATGGCACAGGAATACCGAGCCAACTTCGCTACGACGACCTTGCGAGCAGCCTATGGTTCGCTTTCGAAGCGGCTCAACGGCGTTCGTATCGACCTCGCAAACCGCTTCGATCTCGATCAGCGACGCCTTCGTCAGCTCACGTGTATCGAATCGGTTCTCCGTACATTGTTCCACGGCGTTCCAGCCCTGGACCCGATGTTCATGGACTTGTCCGATGAGCGAACGGCCATCGCTTCCCAAGAGAACATCACGGAAGCGAAGCAATTTGTAATCCACGACCCTGTTCAGAACAACCCAAAGGGTCCGTGGAATTTGAACCGGCGGACACGAGTGACCACCTCTGCCTCCTATTCCTTTGGCGAAATCAGTGCCATGGCTCTCGGCCAGCGAAACGAGGAAACCATCGAGCAAGCCCGTGAATTGTTCGGACGTGCACGCGGTCTGGCGACGTCGGTCGAAGACATGCTTGAGGCCGGTGGATTCTGTGTTGTTGACATCTACGCACCTCGAGGAAGCATGGGCACCGGCAAGCCGTTGACCAAGAACATGATTGAAATGGTCGGCCAGGTGTTGGCCAACGCCTTCAAGCAGGCTGGATCCGACAAGGTTCTGGTCCACTGCCACTCGATTCGTGATGAGCTCATGCCAAACGCTGACCGAGTCTATGTACGCTTGACGGAAGACCAGCCCGCTCACAACATGCTGTTGGTGTCGACCCACGATGCAGGCGTGCGAGAGAAGCGAACCATTCTCACTGATCCAAAGCTGGACATCATCGAAGATCGACACTTTGCTCACGTTTACGCCTTTGCTCGTTTGTTCAACCAACTCATCGAAGGCCACGAGAAGAGCAACTACCGATTTGCAGAGGAGGATGCCGCCTTGCTGCGAGCGTTCTACCGTCACTTCTACTCCAACGCCTTCGGTAGTCAACCAAATCTGCTCCTTGGCGGTTCAGATCGTCCCCTGAAGAAGTGATACACAAGAGAAGGTGAAGAAAAATGGAAATGGTACAGGTCGGATTTTTGGTCATTGGAGCGCTGTTCCTGTGGTCTTCGATGAGCCTGACTGCCCCTGCACCGATCACGCCCAACGACGTTACGGGTGAGCTGAACAGCCTCCTCGAATTCATCCAAAAGATTCGAAATAAGGGAACGCCACTGGCTCACTCCGACCGTCGAAAGCAAGAAGCGCTCGACAAGGTCTTTGACGAAGCAGAGGAAACCATTCAGCAACTTCTTGCTTCCATTGAACAGAAGGGCGAGGTCATCAAGCACCGAACCGGAACCGACGAGGTCGAATACAAGCAGGGTTGGGATGACCTGAACCAAGGCATCGTCGAACTCAAGAACACGTTCTCCAGCAACATCGCGCTCATCAATCAGGAATTCACTGGCATGCAGGGGATTTACAAGTCCCTGGGTATGGGCCAAGAGAACACTAAGGTCATCATTGAGGCCTCCCTTGAAAAGAGCCGAGACGTGCAGTCCAAGCTCGAGATGATTTACGAAATGTACCAGTGAGTGAGATGATCAGAATGCGTCCATTTGATTTGAATATGGAAGAAGTGCTTGAAGACTGGGAGGTTTATCATGCCGTTCGTGAAATTATCTCAAACGCGCTCGATGAACAGTTGATGACAAAGACCGCCGATATCGAAATCGTTGCGTCTGAGACATTGCGTGGATGGCACATCCGAGATTTTGGTCGTGGAGTTCAAATTGAGCATTTCACCCAGAATGAAAATCACGAAAAACACGCCGGCCCAGAGGGAATCATCGGCAAGTTCGGCGTAGGATTGAAGGACGCATTGGCGACATTGTATCGAAAAGGCATGAAGCCTGTTATCAAATCCGCTTTTGGAACCTATACCATTGCCATGCATCAAAAAGAGGGTTTTGCAGACATCGAGACTCTGCACGTCATGTTTGACGACCGGCCAAACAACATGGTCGGAACAGATTTCTTCATCGAAGGAATTGATCAATCCGATGTTGAACAAGCGAAGGATCTCTTTCTCAAATTCAACGATGCCACGGTCCTGGAATCAACCAAATACGGTGAAGTGCTTCAAAGCGACAAAGATACGCTGGCTGCTCGCGTTTACATTAACGGCGTGCTGGCAAGTGAAGAGGAAAACTTCCTCTTCTCGTACAACATCACCAACCTCACGAAATCGATGCGTAAGGCGCTGAATCGTGAACGTACAAACGTCGGCCGATCGACCTACACTGAGCGAGTGAAATCAATACTCAAATCATGCTCTTCACATGAGGTACTTGCAGGATTGGCAGAGCAAATTCGCGATCGAGAGAAAGGGAATCAATGCGATGAAATCCGATGGGCAGACATCGCTCAAATCGGCATTACAGCTTTAGCAAAACTTGATGGCAAAGTCATCTATGCAACCGCTGAAGAAATTATGAACAATCCAGATTATCTAGGTGATATGCAACGTGATGGGTACACCATCATTCCCGTGAGTGAGAAAGACCATGAAGGAATCTCAGGAGAAGACGTCCGAACGTTTTCTGATTATGTTGCGGATTTCAATCAGGGATTTACATTCGAATTTGTTGGAGAGGATTCAATGAGCAACGACGAACGAGAAGTCTTTGGGAAGACCTCTCAGATTCTCGATCTTGTTAATTGGGGTAGCGAGCGTCCTCTTGTACGCATCTCAGAGACCATGCGTCCAGAATCCGACACCTCAGCAGGAAAACTCGTACTCCATGATGCTCTAGGATGTTATTCTATGCTTCAGGGCATTATCGTTAAACGAAGTGAACTTGCCTCACTGAACCGGTACGCATCGGTTCTCTTACACGAGGCTGCACATGCGTCTTCAGGGGCCACGGATGCTACTCGAGAATTTGAAAGCGAATTGACCGAATACCTCGGCCGAACGGCATGCAAAGGAATAAATTGCTGAAATTGATGTGATTAGCTATGACGATAAAAGGACCACGAAAAGACCACACGGTGGAACTCGACATCCCGCACGAAGTGTGGGTCCAAATCCCCGAACGTTTCCGACGGTCGGAAGAAGACGCTTGCGATTATCTCCTCAATGCTGTGAACATTGGAATCCTCGCCATGAAGAACGCTGGTTTGACCATCGACACATCTGAACTTCAATCAATGGTAGAAAGGACCGCTGAGAAAACCCTCTCGCAACAGAGTGAAATCAACGAGCAATTGGAGCAGTTTGTCAACTCAACCCTGACAGGTGATGATTCTCTCCTAGCGCGCCGGTTGAAGGAAACCTTGGGAACCAATGGCATGTTGGAGCAACTCATCAACGACCTGTTGGAAAATCTCACTGACCCAGATCGAGCCACATCTATTCCAGCCAAGACCAGTCAAGTGCTTTTGGACCAGGCCAACACCGTGATGGATACCCTCAACGCTGCAACCGACATTACCGATGAAACGACCAATTTGGGTAAGTTTGTTCGTGATCAACGCACCCGCGTGGGCGACATCCAAACCATGATGGCCGAAGCCATGACGAAGATGGGTGAGCAAATTGAGGCTCGCATGAAGCGCATCGAGGATGCACTCAACGTCGATGAAGCTCTCCAGGCACGTGCTGACGAGATTGAGGAACTTAAGGACAAGAGTTCACACAAAGGCATCCACTTTGAAAACGACGCAGTTGATGCTCTCCAAGACACAGCAGATGTTCTTGGCGACAGGATAGAACATACAGGCGGTTCAGGAGAAGGGGCGAGTCGCTCCAAGGTAGGAGATATCGTTATTGTAATCCAGCACCAAGGCGTCCCTGAAATGCGTATCGCAATTGAAGCCAAAGCAGGCAGCATTAGCCGCAAGAAGCTCATCGAACAGGTTCGTAATGGTGTCACCAACCGTAATGCAGTTCGTGGCATCGGTTTGATGGACAGGAAGCATATGGGCAAGACTCAACATGTTTTGGGCCAAGAAGGCGAGAATTACATCATCGGTGTGGATTGGGCCGAAGATGATTTCCTTGCCCTTGAAGTGACTTACAGAATGCTACGTTCTGTTATGATTGCAGAAGCCCTGCGAATGGATGGAACAGATACAATTGATGTTGATGCGATTCAAAAGAGGTTGGAACAAGCCAAGACCGACCTTGGAATGCTTCAGTCAATGAAGACACAAACCTCAAGTGCTATAGGCACACTTGAAAGCGTTCGTTCTAACATGGATGTTATGGAAAAGAAAGTGAGAGGCCAACTTTCAGAAGCAGAGGATTTGCTTCGAGATGAAGAATGAAGTGCTGTACACGTTGATGGATTCAATCCATTACTCTTCTTCCGAGGAAATAGACCACTGGTCCTCACCTTCACCAAGGGACCACTCGAATGAATCACCTGAAGAGGGTAAAGCATCGGCAACGTCATCCAGATCGGGTGCTTCGGGCACGTCAGGAAGGACAATCTCGTCCTTTCCTGCAATCTCCTCGAGTTTCTCAATCAGTTCCCAATCGGGTTCTTTTGCGCCAGGCTGAACGCCCTCGTCCTGCCGCACGTGAACAAGATCAGCAGCGTTCAGCAGGTCTTCATTGCTCGCCACCTCTTCGCCGAGCAAGGTGTGGTCTTGCGGACGGAGAGCAGCGTTGGCGTCCTCGCCGTTGGCTTCGAAGGTAGGGGATTCAGCGGGAGCGGACATACCCAGGGACTTCCACGCCTCCGTCACCTTGGCTTCGGTAGGCACCTGCGAGCGAGCGAGCGCTTCTTGCCTGCGTTTCTCGTCCGCTTCCCTGCGTTCGGCCTCTTCTTTTTCGGCTTGCATCTGCGCCTCGACTTGGCGCCAAGTGTCCCGTTCCTCCTTGAGCCGTTCCTTCTCCTCTTGACGCTCGATCATCAACGGTGTGGGTTTGTCATAACGTTTCCAAAAAAGGTAGCTGATGGCGATAAACACCAAACTCAACACAAGGCCCGTCGTGAGGGTGTCCCACAACTCGCTCATCGAGCCTCAC
>MDTG01151086.1_pt1 | contig 16427 bp, 13 predicted proteins | sample 811421 | NCBI WGS metagenome assembly MDTG01 (sample SAMN05326645, study PRJNA326480) | marine metagenome | isolation source: seawater | place: Pacific Ocean: South East | collected 2011
AACAGTTTCATCTTTAATATCATCATTATTGATTAATTCTATATAATGAGAAAGAGTATGATTAGTTAAAGAGTTTCTATCATAGTTACTTTTTAAATATGATAATCCTTGAATACATTGTTCATAAAAAAATGCATATTTATCATCTTTTTTAGGAAACCAGTTTAATGAGATCATCAGTGGATAACAAAGATTATGAAGATCATCACGACTATCTCCAGAATAACTTCTTAATAAACCCTGATAAACATTAGGATCATTATATACAATAGAGTTTTTAGTAATAGATAATTTTGTTCCAATCGGTTTGTAAAATAATAATGATAACTTTAAGACACATGAAAGAGGTTCTAAAATAACATTCTTTTGTTCGGTATTTGATAAATATGATTCAACTATTTTGTAAAGGGCTACAGTGTAACTATTAATACTTTCCATATTCTATATATATTATAGAATCTTTATTTATTTTCTCTGTCTAATAGTTCTACCCCTTTTATGTGTTCTTTTCTTTTTATTCTCTCTCTTATTAGTTCTTCTCTTATTAGTTAATCTCTTATTAGTCCTTCTCTTATTAGTCCTTCTCTTATTATTGGTTCTTCTCTTTCTTCGTTTTTTCAAGGTATTACGATTACCACCTCCCGTAGTCCCTGTTATATATTTATAAGCTTTCTGTTGATATACGGGTCTAAAACCAGGTAATCTAATAAGGACATCTGCCGGTGGTAACCCCTCATTAGTTAGTTGCATTTCGCGACCGATTTTAGAATCATGTTCATTTTTACCATTAACAGAAAAATAAGAATTACCTGTCATATCCATCAAAGTAAATGCCAAAAGTAGTTCAATTATTTCAAACGGCTGGAATAAAAAAGATGTATCTTTCCCTAAAAATCTACTAGTGCGATTACCAGTATATCCATATTGTGATGAAAATAATAATTTGTATACGGTGATATCCGTATAAAACGTTTTATAATCTATTATAACTTCGACCCCATCTTCTCCACAACCCTTTATGATTCTCCCTAAACTCTTACTATAATGACTCATCTGTCTTTTAAACCATTCAGGACAATATATATTATCCTTTGGATTTTTACGGTCACCCGGAAAGTTCATATCTGGTTTCGAAGATTTAGTAATCCTATCAGCTTTTTCACAATTTGAGATTTCATGTATAATAGGCAATTGTGTTACAATAACTCTTGTCTCCCCAAAATATTTAGCGATTAGGACTGCGGTTTCTTTAGCACGATATAAATCAGATGAGAAATATTTACATTTCCCTCTAAGATCTACTTCTTTAAAATATTCTTTTATAGAATTAGCTCCTATTTCTGCGTCTTTAATACCCTTATCTGTTAGATGTGTATCTGCTGTACCCAATGTACGCGCACCCATTTTTAAACCCTCCCAAAGTCCAGACGCACTGAAATTGGCGAGATTATGATATCCCTGACCGTGTCTTACAATTATTACATTATATTGATCACCCATACTTTTTAGAACATTTCTGATTAAGAAACAATCAGAATTGGCTGTAAACTCTAACTTATGAAATGGAACTTTATAGTTATAATTATCGTATTTTCTTTCCGATCCTTGGTCCATAAAAACCAATTTATTTTCTAAATCTTCATCTTTATCTAATTTATCTTTAGGAGGTATTAAACTCACCGTAAGATGATACTCATTCTCACCTATTTTTTTTATCTCAATATTTATTGCACTACCATTAGTAAATTGAGGGAAACATTTCATATTAGATGATTCGGAGTTTCCACTAGTTTGAAACGTTTGATTAAAATCATCAATTTTGCATTTGGATTTTTTTAGACCCCCCCACTTATCTTCTTTTATAAAACCTTTATTATTTACTTCACGAATTTTTCTATAAAATTTATTAATGCAATCCTCTACGGGTTTTAATTTAAGTTTATCATAATCTAATAAAAAAGATCTCAGAATACAAATCATACGTTTTCCATGAGAAGCAACAATAGAAATATTAGATTTTTGGGGAGTTTGAGCAGATGTGAGATCTGATTCGGTTGAAGCTGACAGAGGCGCATCTGATGCTGATTGCTCTTTCTCGGCTGGTGCTTGCTCTTGCTCAGCTGGTGCTTGCCCTTGCTCAACCTGAGGAGATCTAGGGGGATAGATCAGTTCAATTTTACTAATCTCATTCGGCTGGAGTGCTTTAAAATCAATGTAGACACCACTGTTGTCGTTGAATGTTTCTGTAACAGTCCCTCTATATTGTTTACCATTCACATAATATTTTATGTGATCACCTACTTGGAGTTTTTCATAAGGGAACCAAGCTTTTGGCATCTATAATATATATAATATAAAATATTTTTACTTAAGAATTATATTAATATTAATATTTATAATAATAGTGTATTATGAAGATAGAAGATATTCTACATGAAAATAGTGATGATTTAATATCATTTTTTAAAAAATATAATATTAAATATAGAAAATACTCTTTAGAGAAATGCTATGTATTAAAAATAAATAGTGATAATATTATTGAAGAATGGCAAAGATATTTGAGAGGATTAATATATAATTATGAAGAAAAGAGGATACTAGTCCTTCCACCAGTAAAAGCATATGAAGTAGCTAATTACATGGATGAAGATTTTCAATTTACAGAACTATTTGATGGAACGATGATAAATGTATTTTATAATAATGATAAATGGAAACTTTCTTCAAGATCTACTATAGGCTGTAATAATCGTTGGTTAATGAATAAAACTTATAAAGAACTTTTTGAAGAAACACAAAATATTAATTATGAATCATTAAATAAAGATTATTCATATTCATTTGTTTTGCGAAATAAGAATAACCGCAATATATCATTTATAGAGGAAAATGAAATAATCCTTGTAAAAATATATGATACAAATAATAATTGTGATGTAGAATTAGACGATAGTTTAGGATTTAAAATACCAAAAGTTTATAATACTATGAATGATATAGATATTACGGATTGTAGAATAAAAGGAGTTACATATATGAAAGATAATAAAAGATATAAATGGTTAACAATGTCATACAAATATATGAAAGAATTAAAACTAAATATCAATGATAAATCTATAATGTATTTTGAGTTAAAAAAAAATGGTAATCTTAAAGAATATCTTAAATATTTTCCCGAAGATACTGAAAGTTTTTCTAATACAGGAAATTTTTTACTTAATTTAAGAAATATTCTATATGATACATATTTTGATGTATATGTAAAAAAAAATAAAGAGTTTAAAGATATTAATTATGAATATAAACCACTAATTAAAGATATTCATAGCATATATTTATCTTCTGGTGAAAAAATAAGAATAAAAACAATTGAAAATTATTTACATAAAACATCATCTAAGAGATTAAAGTTCATAATGAACTATTCAAAGTAATTTTTCAGATACAGATATAATTTCATTATAAATAGTTATTATATCATTGATAACATCTTCCATGACTTTAACAATAGAATTAATTTTAGCATCATCTCTTGATTCATACATTTTATGTTTAGGATTTATAGATATAGTAAATATTACATGTTCTTCTAGAGGGTGTGAACGTTTATAACTACAAGTATTAATTAAAGATTCATTCTCTATGAAATTATTTACTAAATGACTTTGAATAACATTACCTAGTGTATCATCTTCACCTGGTACTATAAAGTCATATATAGATGATGAATCACTATGATTCTTTATATTTATTGGTGAACTTTTCCCTTGTATTAATAATATCAAATTATTTTTAAGATTAGTTAATTTATTTTTCATAATGTTGTTTGCTAAAAGGAATAAATCTTTTGAAGATAAATAATGTGTTGAAGTTATTTTAAAATCATAAACATATGGTTCTCCATTTATATCTCTATGGAAATATCTTTCACCCTCACTTAATTCTAAAGATTTTATAAATTGATTTCTTTCTTGTTCATTTGTAATATTTTTAAGATCAGCTTTTTCATTAGCAATACTTTTAAATATATCTATATCTTTTGTAAATGTATAGACAGCATCAGATACGGCTTTCCATCTAGAATGTTCTTTACCATTAGATACAGATGGACTACCATATAGTGAAAGTTCTTGAACATAACTATTATCAGAATATGTATTCTTAAGTTCTGTTATAAGATTGTAATATTCTCTATCTTTATAAATGAAAGGTCTAATAATTTCTTTTTTCTCTTGTTTATTTAATGGTTTTGTTAAATCATAATTATTAATATCAAGTATATTAAGATTTACATCTTCAAGACTTTCTTTAAGAGGATATATCTCAAACATATCACTTGTTACAAATAAGAATGGTTCTTTACTGTCATGCTTTATCTGAAGTTGAAATAGATAATCTTTATTATAATTAAATGGATCAATGAAAATGGGTATGAGAGAAATCCTATGAAGGAGAAACTCATTATGAGAAGAAGTATTATTTATTTCCATTTTAATATCTGATGTTTTACCTTCATCACATCTAAAAGCCACACATGGGATCTCAGATAAGAGTATTCTTCTTAAAGAGTTTACAATACTTTTTTCTAAACCTGTTTCTTTATCACCTGATATTGTAAACTCGATAGTTTTATCATCATATTTTGTATTATCAATCGAGATTTTCATTATTAACTTTATATTAGTGTATAATATAATATTTAAATCAAATTTTATGTTTATTCTTAGATAGATTTTTTTATGACTATATAAAATGAGTGAAAGAAAGATATTTATTAGTAAAAGATGTGATCATTGTATTCGATTAATTGTAGGATTATCTAAACATGATCTTTTAAAATACTTTGATATTATTAATATTGATACTATAAATAATATACCTCCATTCGTAACTTCTGTCCCTACATTATTTCACAATGGTACGATAGTATCTGGACAAAAACTTTTTGATTATATGAATGATTTTGCTAAGAAAATTATGACAGTAAATGAAAAAAAACAAGAAAATAGTGGAGATGATTTAGAAGCATGGTGTCCTAATGGTGGTTGTTCTATAGGATTTTCTGAAATAAGTGAAAATGATGATAATTTTAAAGAAAATTTTCATAAAGATTTCGGAAGTTCATATGAAACACTTAGTTTAGATTCACAGAATCCTCCATCTTTAAATAATGAAAATAGTAATGAAGATAAAAGATTAGATGACTTTAATAAAAAATATGAAGATTTTGTGAATAGTCGAAAATAATACTTAAAAATATAGTGTGCGTATAAAGATATTAAATAGTATAAAGTAATAATAAATGGATAATGATATTTTGAGCACAAACTTTTTAAAAGTTTTTACTTCATTTGTTAAAGAGTTGTCTACAAGTTTTCCTGAATATGAAAAGGAAATCTATGAAAATTATAATTCTGTAATTGATTCTACAGATTTTTCAATTCAAGAAAATGAATTAATGAAAGAGTTCATGGATAGAATAAATAAAGCTTCTAATTTTATAAAATCTAAAGATGAAAACTTATTCTTAAATGATGAAATATTACTTACAGGAGTATCTTTTAAAAAAATATGGTCATCTAAAATAAATGAGAAAACTAAAGAAAGTATTTGGAAGTATTTACAAGCATTTAGTCTTTTAAATGTATCCTATAGAGCAAATGATGAGTTAAAAAATACTCTTGAATCATTAGCTACTGGAGAAAAAGAATTGAACACTAAAGATAAAGATTTAATAAAAGAGCTTAAAAATATTAAAGAATTAAGCGAAGAAATTAAGACAGAAAATGTTCATAAAGAATTAAATGAAAATAATGAAAATAATGAAAATAATGAAAATAATGAAAATAATGAAAATAATCCAATAGAAGATATGATAAAGAACTCTCAAATAGGTAAAATAGCTGAAGAGGTTTCGAATAGTATTAATATGGATGAGATGTTAGGAGATTTGAATGATGATAGTGATATGGGAGAGGTATTTTCAAAATTAGTAACTAATGGGGGAATAGGAAAGATTTTTGAAGGAATTAATAAAGTAGTTACTGAAAAAGTTAATGATAATGATCTTAGTAAAGAAGATTTACAGAAAGAAGCAATGGATATGTGTGAAAACATGGGACAAAACTTATTCTCACAAATGGGGAATATGATGGGAAGTTCTGGTGATTCTAATCCTATGGCTATGTTTCAACAGATGGCTCAACAGATGCACCCACAAAGAAGAGAACAAGTGAGAAGTGAAATGAATACACAAACAAATCCTACAAGGGAAAGACTTCAAAAAAAACTTGCGAATAAAAAATTACAGAACTAATTTATTGTATATAATATATTATATACAATAAAGATGTTTACAAAGTTTTGGATAAATGATATAACTATCTTATATAATAGAAATCATATATTAGAGATATTTCCTTCATCTAATTTTGATATTATACGCAAACTGAACGCTATATTTAGATTTTCATTATATTATAGTTTGTTAGTTTTTTTATATAATCGTAATAATACTAATGTATTTTATATTCCTATTGTTGTAGGTATTTTAACATACATAGTTTATAAAAAGAATAATAGTATTCAGATTGATGATGCTCTGATAAATAGTATTAACGGAAATAAAGAAAGTGTTCAAGATATGAGTGGATCTTGTCGTATTCCTACTAAAGACAATCCATTTATGAATCCTCAACTTTCAGACTTTGGAAATAATGTAGAAGTTAAAGAATCTTGTACTTCATTTGATAATAAAGGAATACAGAAAAAGATTGATGAATACTTTGATGAAGGTGTTTTTAAAGATTTCTCTGATATATTTAACAATAAAAACTCACAGAGACAATTTTTTACTGTTCCTGGAAGAGATGTTCCGAATGATCAGGGTTCTTTTGCTCAGTGGTTATATGGATCTCCTCCTACGTGTAAAGAGGGTAATCAGATAGATTGTTTATCATTTAGAAATGGTGGTGGTATGCCTTCAGGGGGTGTCGATGGTATGTCTTCATAAAAATAAAATATATAGTTTAGATATATAATAGAATGGTTCAAAATTATTCTGGATATAATGGTGAAATGGAAAAAATGGAAGATTCTTGTTTACAACAGTCTGTAGATTCTAAAGATTTTACTCTTTTTAATAAAGCTTCTTTAAATAGTGATAGATCAACAATTGATATTGATATTACTCAATCAAGAGGTCCTGGAAAATATCTTTTAGATAATTATAATGGTTGTGAATGCGGATTAAAAGAAGCTAGAGAATTACAATTATCACAACCTGTTATTAATTTTGAAGGTGGTAAGGGATGGATAGGTGAAAAGGGATGCTTGATAGATAAAGATACTGAATTAAGAATAGGTTCCGATAAATTAACTAATTTAAGATATATTAATCAACTTCATGAAAGACCTCATTTAACTACTGGTAATTATATGTATGGTTATCATGATGTAGATAATGAGAGTATTATTCAATCTGGAAACTTTTCTAAAGATCAAAGACCCTGCAATGTTCTCTCTGGTGTAACAATTGGTAATATTTTCACACCTATGATTCCTAAATTGAGAGATGAAGTACAAGATACTAAACATATTATTCATGAAGATTCTATGAAAGATTGGGTGAGATCAGGTTTACCTACTAGACAGATTGCTAGAAATGAAGATTATATGAGAAGATGTCAAGAAAAGACTTTCAAATAATCTATATTAAATATATATATATATATGAAGAAAAAATTGACTAGAAGAGATAATTTACGTAAGAAAAGAACTTTAAAAAAATCTATAAAAAAGAAATCTAGACGAAAGACTTTTAAGAAAGGTGGTGATAAACTATTCGGCTTCTCTATACATGGTATGCATCTGCGTTGTCATGATTCACGAGTTATAAATAAATGGATAAGTGACAGTTTAGTTAATGGAGAACTTAGATATGTTACGGGATTTAGAGTGATGAAAAAAGATAATATTACAGAATATTATATAGCTTATCCTGGATATGATAGAGCAGCTTTTAGATATTCATACTTAAAGTCGACAGTAAATAAATGGAGAAAATATAATTCAGATTTCAAATTTAATATGAGATGGAATACAACTTATAGATTAAAAGGTAAAATTAAAAATTGTAAGGCTCGAATAAAAGAAATTGATAATTTATTTCGTTATTTAGACAAATATGATAATAAAGAAGAGTTTATTGGAACACTTGCTATAATGTACCGAAAGAATGTATAATTTCTTAAACTACATTTTTTCTATGTATAAATTATAATACATGATAAGATTAAAGAAAACTTCAAGGAGAAAGAGTTTGAGAAGAAACTCAGTTTAATATCTCTCTCGATGAGGAAGAAGTAGTAATTTCTAAGGCAAGAAAGTTGAAAAAACAGAATTTTCAAACTAGGTGATCAGGTCTTCACATAATACTGATAAACAAATGAGCATTCCATATGAAGAAGAAAATATATCTCTCCGTTGTAAATATATTCAATAAGTTTATCCTTAACATAAATTATCTTTCAATTAATTTCTATATGTATATATATATATAGAAATGGATTCAACACTTTCTACAATAGATTACATGACAAATAATGAAATACAAGGAGATCTTAAGTATTCTAGTTCTGTAGGAAACTATTCCACACTAACAGGATATGGTGTAGGATCTAAACTTACTGATGTAGAATCTAATCTTAAGTTATTAAACTTTCCTCTAACAAATAATCCGAGTAAAAAATATTCGTCTGATAAAAGTGAAAAAGCATTAAATATTTTTAAAGAAGATGGTTTTTTTAATAGTGAATATGTTTCTCAAGTGAATAATCCACTTGATTTAAAAGAACAGGGAATTAATCGTTTTCAGTTTCTTCATTTGGATCCACAAAAAAACGTGATAGAACCATTTCCCAGATTAGGAAATAATACAGTCTTAGAAACATTAGATAATCATAAAACATTTTGTTAAAATACTATTCTTTATCTACCACAACCACAATCCGAATCTTTTACGAAACCGAAATAACCTATTATACTTAAGATAAATAATAGAAATAACATATCACAACTACTCATATTTTTAAAATAATTTTTCATTCTAATGTTCTTTATATAAGAATATTAGAAAATATTTAAGATTTATTCTATAATAATTATCTATTATTGAATAATGATTCATTATCTTCATGATTCTGTAATTTATGATACAAATAAAGATATAACTTACATGAATAATAGTAGAAAAACAAAAATTAATCAAAATAATTGGCACAACTATTTAAATATTATTGGATGGGAAAAACTTAATTTAGGTTTTATAAAGCTCTTAAATCGTAATAGTGAACAAAAATATAAGAACTCTCCATATGGGATTTTAGATTGTGGTGGAGATGGTGATTGTTTATTTCATTGTATATCTCATGCTTTATCAAGTGATTTAAAAGAGTATTATGACTATAAAGATATTCGGGATAGAATTGCCGAATCTATTGATGATAAAATATTTAAAGATATTATTGAAACTTACAAAATCCTTAAAGATAGTGGAGATTTTGACGAAGAATGGAATCCTTATGAAATTAAATCTAAAGAAGAGTTTAAAGATATTATAAAAGAGGGGGGAAATAATTATTGGGGAGATCATATACTTTTTCAACTCATAATAAGAGCTCTAGAAGTAAATATAATTCTTCTTAGAATAAATAATAAAGATTATGGTATTTATCATACTTATCAAGAATACAATCCTTCTCAAAAAACCATAATATTATTATATGAAAATAATATTCATTTTAAATTGATAGGATTCTTTAAAAATAAAATGATAACACTTTTTAATGACGAGGATATTCCGTTAGAAATAAAAAGAATCTATAGTATAATATAATATCTTAAAATGGAGGGAGCTATCTTTTTCGGATTAATTGGGATGGGATATTTAATGAGCTCTAAAGAGTCTCATAATATAGATAGTGTAATGAAACCAGAATTACAAGAAGAGAGCAAAACGAGTGTTTATGATGTGAATAATTTTAAAGATTCAAAAAATGTTGAAAAAAAAATATTAGAAGAAACTCACAAAAAAGCATATGATAATAAGAGTAATATTGTCGATGATATTACTGGAAAAGAAAAAATATTTGATATAAGTCAGAATACTGAAGGTTATGGTGAAAATGTTTTTAGTGAATTATTGGGTACAGATATTTCTAGAGATGCTTTTACTTCAGATGATAGAGGTGTTCAGATGGCGCCTTATTTTAGTGGTTCATCAAATCAAAGAGGTATATCTTCATCTGGTTCTGTAAATCCACAAGAAAACTTAGCATTAAATAGAGCAAATGGTGGCTCTGCAGCACAATACTATTATAATAAAAGAGAAAGAGAGGGAGATAGACCTGTGCCATATGGTAATGTTTTTGGAATACAGGATACAGGTCCAGCCATGGAACAAGACAGATATATATCAAGTCAGTATAGAACAAATGATTTACCGTTTCAACAAGAAAAGATTATTCCTATAGATGAAAAGAGTTCAATTAATAGAGATATTGAAATGGCTAGAGCTCAAAGAAGTTCTGTTGATAATACAAGAACACTAAGTAATCAAAAAATATCTTATGGAGGTAAAATTAATCCTGGTAAAGGTATTAGTCATCGTGGAAGAGAAGGTCAGGTCTTTAAGAATCACGTTAATCAAGATTATGAAAATACCGAAGATAGATGGCTTAAAACTACAGGAGCTTTTGAGGCTAAGAGTATAAGACCCACTCAAGTTGTCCCTGAAACTAATCGTCAAAAAGCTAATGGACCATTAATAGGTCCTATATTTTCAACAAGTAATGTTTCAGGACAAAGGAGACCTGCCTTTAAGGAATCAGATAAACAACAATTAGAATCTGACTCTTTTAGAAATGTAAAGCCTGAAACACAAATAAATGATGATTTTGGCAAAGATGGTTATCGTGCCTATCCAAATGAAAGAGATCTTACTCAAGAAACTAAACACGAGGGAGCATTATCATCTATCTTTCAAGCAAATACAATGGATATTCAAGACAACATTAAGACTACTATTAAAGAAACTACTTTGAATACTTCAAATATGGATAATCCTGCGCCTGTTATTAATTTACCTACTGATCGATTACATGATTCTGTTAGAGTTACAAGAAAAGAAACTGTTCATGGTGATTATACTGGTATTGCTGGATCATCTAATCCTCAAGAGATGGCTAGTGATCAATTCCTAAGAGCAGATACAAATCCTGATAAAGAAATAATCGCTCAAGGTAGAGCTCCTACACAAGTTTCAACTATGCTTATGAGTGGAGAAGATATGATGAATGTAGATATTAAGAAGATAGAAAGTGATTATTTTACAAATAGAATTACAAATGGTGATAAGATTAATAGTTCTATTCCTGGGTGGGATTCCTGTGTGATAACAAATGATAAAGATACATTAAATAATAGTAAAATTGCTGATAGAATTAATAATGAGATTCTAGATCCATTTAGGAAAAATGAATATACTCAATCATTAGAATCATTTGCTTATTAAGTTATCTATAATATTTTGTAATATTTTATAATGTAATATTTTATAATATAATATATATAAAGTAATCTTATGTATTCATCACCTTTGACCGGATTAACTATACAATATGATAGAAGAAAATGCGAAGATGATGATAACTGGGTATCTACTCTAGATAATTCTGTTAATTGTTCATCTTTAAGTCCTACTGATGAGAGATGTCATCATTATAATGTAAATGGAGATACTGGATACGAAAGTTGTCCTAAAGCATGTGGAAACTGTTTTGAAGATGAACCCAGAGAATCTGAAGATTCAGATGAAAATATGGAATCACAACCCATGGGATTATACTCAGATGAAAATGGAGAAACAAATGAGTTTGATCCACTCGGGTCGAGTTCTAGGGGTAGGGGAGATTTAGAAGATCTAGTTTATAAATTTACATATGAAATAAATGATAAAATTAATGAACTAAGTGAAAAAATAGATGGAGTTAAAGATGATACTGAATCTCAAATTGCTGAAAATGAATCTCAAAATTACGGCGTTTGTTACAAAAAGGTTTGTAGATTAAAAACTGAACCACCTAATACTGATACATGTAATGCCGATGGAGCAGCTGATAGATGTAGTAGATTCATGTACAGTGAATGTCAAACAGGACCGAATGACTGCTGTGAATATATAGTACCTCAAAATGATGATCCATCTATTACACAAGCTCCCAGTCCAGATCCTCCAACATATAAAAGAGCTGAACCACCTGAAGTACCTGGAGTTATGGGAGATGATCAGTGTTCAAACTATGGAGATGAATATATACATTTACCATATTCTCCAGATGTTGTAGATGAAGATATAAAAACCTATCAAACAATATTAAGAAGAGGTATAGAAAATCCAGAAACTCTTCAAAGTAATCCTGTAGCAAATCAAGATTTTACAGTTAATATTCGAAATAGTAGTAATACAAATATAGATATTATTAATAGTGTAAAGTATGAAAACTTTACATATATTAGTTTATCCTCAAGTGTAACAGATTCTCAAGGTAAAATTAATAAGTTTAAAATAACAATGAATGAGTTTTTAAATGAAAAGAATATATCTTGGATTTTCTTTAATAAATTATCAACAGATACTTCAGATATAGGTCAGAATATATGGTCACCATATAGTCCTTCTCATATACAAGGAGAAACATATGTACCTTCATCGAGTTCTACAGATTATGATTATTTAGTTTTGAAAATTTCCACAGCAGAAAATAATCCAGATATATGTTTAAATGATGATTTAAAACAAGATGTAACAAAATGTAATATTTTTAAAGATAAGAGCTCTCAATATTATATTTATTCATCTTTTCCATCATATACTCCTCAGAGTGATTTTACACCTTATGGTAATTTTTATTATGGTGTTCTAAAAAAAAATGAAGATTCTTCTAATTATACAATAAACTATTATCCTATACAGATTAAAGATGATTATGAAGATTCTTATCCATCGAGTGAAAATATAGACCCTAGTAATTTAGATACAACTTTCCGTACATCAAAAAATAATTTTTATGATAATTATCATGGAAAAATAGTCGGATTATATTTTCAATATAATACAGAAAGAATTATTTATCAAGATGATAATGGTAATCTGAAAGTTAAAGATCATAATTTAGTAGCTACAATTGAATATCCACTTGAAGATAATGATATGGAGACAGTTACTATTGAAAAAATCTTATCAATCAATAATTTAGAAGCTCCGAGACCATTTCTTTATAAAATACATGATTTTGATGATGACCATAATTTTAATATATCAAAAATTAAAGTAAAAATAGCAAATAAACCTTTTTTTCTAAAGGATTATAATTCTCAATGTGAAAATTCAGACTGGTATTGGTATGTTTCAATTATAGCATTATTTTCATTAGGGCTATGGTGTGCGATGTTCTGGAGTAATATAGATAATGTAGGATCATATGAAAACCCTATTGGGTTAATTACAATTCTTGGAATATTTTCAGGAATAATTATAATTCTAGGAGGTAAAAGTACTAGAGCTATAACAAAATTAATTTTATATTTTTTACTTATAATAGCCAATGTATATATATGTATACAAAAATCAGATAAAGAAAGCGCTGGTTTAAGATTTTTTCTAATAGGGATGCTATTTTTAATACTTATGATACATATAGTTAGTAAAACAGATTTTGATAATAGATTTAGAGATGAAAATGAAAAGGATTGTAAAAGAAATAGTCTTATTATATTGACTTTAGTTGTAATAGTTACAATGATTTTTATGGCCCTACTAATCAGTGGGTCAGAAATTTATGATAATATTGGTAATTTATCATCGATAAAACTAGTTATTCTTCTTATCTTTATTGGGCTCCATATTTCAAAATATTATGATAAACCTTTAGAGGATAAGATAACATTATGGTTTGGTTACAATTCAAATGATCCAGATATGATTCCTTACCTATCTTCTCCCTATTTTACATGGTTTAGAGATATATTTCTACTGTTAGTATTTTTTTAAAAAGATAGTTTAATAGATTTATTTTTAGTGTTATATATATATATATGTATGGTAAAGTATTACTTATTATTTTTATAATATTATTTCTTCTATATTTATGGAATAATATTACAGAAATGTTATCAGATGAGAATAAAATAACATTTATTTTACAGAATAATATTTTTCACGATAATATTTTTTTTAAAGTAGCTACTATTCTAAGAGAGAAAGAACAAACTGAATTAGATGGACAACTTACTGATAATAATGGGATTCCTATATTAAATGTACTAAAAAAATCAAAAATTAGACCTATATTATATTCAAACTCCGGAGAAGAAATCCCGAATGATGAACCATATTTTACATACGATGATAATAATTTTTCTTTAGATATAAAGAAAGTGGCATATGTTTCAAGTGGTAGTGACATATTTCCTTATTACTGTAAAAATAAAGAAACTAATTTTGATGAAAGTAGTTATACAACTCTTCCGAATAATCCATTATTCATTTCGCGTTTAGCTATACTAATAAAAGTTAATGAAGAAATGAGATTTAATTCAGATTATAATATAGATGATTTACTTAGTAAAACACTTTTAATAAAATTAAAACATGTTAGCAATGATTCATATAAGATAATGTTACTAGAAGATAAAAGTAAAAGTGATCTTAATAATTATTTAATAGATGATGCAGAAAAAACAATAATGTATATATATGAGGGTATAGATATTGGAGAAGATTTTTCTTTTGATACAGATATATATAAACAAATTATGAATATGAATTGTAGTGATATAATGCGTTCTTTCGGTGAACGACATAATCACACAATGTCAGCTGTTTCTCTTTTAGAAAACACAGCACCTACATGGACATATAATAAATTATTTGATCATATTCATGAATATATTTCGGAAGAAAATACTCAAAAATCTGATAAATATTTCAACATTTTTATCAGTAATAATATATTTAAAAGAAGTGATCCAGAATATGAGATTTTAGATGAAAGTATGTATAAAAAGCACATAATATCAATGAAATATAATATGATATTTTTTCATTATCACTTAAAAGAGTTTAGTAGAGATGACTTTTTATTAAATTATATTACACTTGATATAACAGATTTAAAACATCCTCATGATAATTTAAAAGATTTATCACTTGAACAGATTAGAGAATTATTTTTATCAATATTAGATGGATCAAAAAATAAACATGATACAGAGATACATAATTATGAAATAAGTTTAGATAATTTACAACAGATGATATATATTATAAGTTTAGGAGAAAAAAAATATATAAGATTACCATATTTTTTACATATGTGTTCAGATGGAAGTGATTTAGTTGGTATTCTTACACAATTTATAATAGAGAAAAGAAAAGATAATAAGTATTATATAAACTTTACAGATGTTTGTAGATATAATAATGATAGTCAACGTTTTATTGAAAGTTATAATTTAGATCTTCAAAATTATGGATCAACACAAACTAAAGATAATGAAGATTCAAACATTACATTAACAAATAAATTATAATTAAGTTTAATATTGCGTTTTTTATTCTAAATAGAACATATGGATAATATAAATGTCCCTGTATTTGCTCAGGCTAAAATTGAATATACAAAACAATTAATAGATATTCTATATAATCATATTTTTGATGGTTTTACATCTATATACAATGAATCAAAGAAAATATATACTACAAAAACTGGTATTCCTATACTAAATATTTTTAGAAAATTATTAGAAAATATACCTATATGGAATAATGAAATTATTGAAGAAGAAACAAATAGAATTATCAAAGTAAGTAGATGTGATTGGTTAGATGATTTAGTTACAGCTGTTTTTATAAGTCACACACGTATTCTTATGTCTATCGGTCCGAATCAAAATACTAGTAAAATAAATGTTTCTGTTCCTAAAACTCCCAATTTTATTCATAAAATATATATAAATATAGCAAGAGATTTATGGAAGAATCCATATCTATATAATGAGAATGTAGCTGGCCATGATAGACAGAGAAATATGAATCGTGTTGAAGAAATAATTAAATTAAATATAGAAACTACTATTAGAAAAGAGTTACCAGTCAAAGAAATCTTAAGAGGACATTTAGATACTTATGAAAATAGTGAAAAATTAGATATTCAAAAGATATTAAATGAGATAAAGAAAAATAATAATAATGAGCTATTAACTTCTAGTTTAAAAAATGATAATGATAATGATAATGATAATGATAATGATAATGATAATGATAATGATAATATTGAAAGTTTTACTTACAAAGTCAA
>MDTG01022684.1_pt1 | contig 16426 bp, 15 predicted proteins | sample 811421 | NCBI WGS metagenome assembly MDTG01 (sample SAMN05326645, study PRJNA326480) | marine metagenome | isolation source: seawater | place: Pacific Ocean: South East | collected 2011
TAAGCTGGATTTCTCAATGACCCGCCGATATCATTGCCAAGTCCAAAGGGGGTCATTCCTGTTGCGATTGCAACGCCATCTCCACCGCTTGAACCGCCGGGTGTAAGCGCTTTGTTCCAAGGATTGAAAGTTCTTCCTCTGAGTGGATTATCTGTGTCCAGCCGCATGCCCATTTCAGGTAAATTAGTCCTTCCAATTGGAATCGCTCCTGCTTCAATCATTCTATTAACTATCGGATCGTTTCTTGAAGGCATCGAGTGTGCTAAGTAGGGGACTCCATTTGTGGTCGGAGTTTTTAAAAAATCAATATTTTCTTTTACCGTGAAAGGCACTCCCAGTAATGGAAGGTCGGAATACTTGTTGGGGTCGTTGTCGTAGCGTTTAGCTGTTTCTAAAGCGACATCTTTAAGTATTAGAGTAATGGCATTAACATCAGAATTAATTTGATGAATTCTCTCTAGATGAGCATTGATAATTTCGACGCAACTGACATCTCCGGCTTTCGAAAGTTTCGCTAAAGCAGACGCCCCCATTTTCCATAATTCTTTCATGTTACTTCAAAACTTTTCGAGTTTATGACCGTTGGCAACATATTGTTTCATCATTTCGAGAGCTCTGTCCTCGCAAGCAATGACGTTAGCAAACAAGTCTCCTTCCTCATCTACACCATCCGCGGTTGTCTTACCCCAGCTTGATCGTAAAACTTGCTTTATGGCTTGAAGTGCAGTTGCAGGCTTGTCAACAAACTCGTTGGCCATTTTTTTAGCGGCGTCAAGTACGTTGTCCTCTATTAAGTGATGAATAAGACCCTCTTTTTCAGCTTCTTCCGGATAAAAGGTTCTACCTCTAAGCACCCATTCTAAAGCTTTTCCGACTCCAACCAGGCGTGCGAGACGAGTCGTGCCCCCGGCTCCTGGTAAAATTCCCACAAGAATTTCCATTTGACCGATAGTATAGTTTCCTTTCGCCGCAAGTCGAATATCGCAGGCGAGCGCTAGTTCGCACCCACCACCGCCACAAAAGCCGTTTATAGCTGCAATTGTCGGTTTCCTGAAGTTATCAACTGTTTCCCAGAACATTCTGAGTGGGGTTCTAGCAAATCGTGGTTCCGGGAGACCTTGTTTTCTGTGATCACGTAAGGCTTCTGACATCTCTATAATTTCCTCAACGGAGAAATGTCTGATAAACACATCGGGCAAGCCTCCGGTGAAGATTACCACTTTGATGTTATCGTCATTCGCTAAATCATCTAAAATGCCGACTGCCTCTCCAACCATAGCGCTAGTAAGGAAACCCTTTGGTGGGTTTGTAAAAGTAACTGTTCCAATACCATTTTCTTTTTTGCAGCTTACTGAGGCCATTCCCTTTCTCCTAGATAAAGTGGTAAATAATATTATCGTTAAGATTACCGTGTTTTAGTGTAATAATAAAACCACTAAGACAAAATATTCTAAAAACCGTATTTAGGCAGAGATGAGTTGATTTCATTGATTAAGATTGAAAAATGAGTAACGATACTTTACATAAGGACGACTGTGAGCTGTGTGAGAGACTGCAAAAGCATCTTAGCAAAACAAAAAACGAATATCAGGCTTACTGGTGTAAACCAGTTCCATCTTTTGGTGCAGTAGCGCCTGGTTTATTGATTGTTGGACTTGCTCCTGGAAAGCATGGAGCTAATGCAACGGGTCGACCGTTCACAGGCGATTATGCAGGAGAGCTCTTGTATAAAACGTTATATAAATTTGGATTTTCTACTCACCCAACTTCCGTGAGTGTCGATGACGAATTACTTTTACGAGACTGCCGCATTGTCAACGCTGTAAAATGTTTGCCGCCAGAGAATAAGCCAAAAACCGAGGAAGTGATAAATTGTAATAGCTTTTTAGCGAGCGAAATAATGCAGATAAAAACGAATGGCGTAATAATTGCGCTTGGCACAGTGGCACATAACGCCGTGCTAAGGGCTATTAAGTCAAAATTGTCACGTTATAAGTTTAGTCATGGTGGCGTCCACTTTTTAGATGACATAAGTCTTACTTTGATAGATTCTTATCATTGCAGTCGTTACAATACTCAAACTAAGAGATTGACAACGGGGATGTTTGAGGAAATTTTTCGCAACGCGAAGGAAATCTTGCAGTCTTAATACAGATGAACTTTCAAAAAACTTTACGTAGCAAGAGTAAAAAGCTTCCACCTTTGCCTGGAGTTTATCGAATGTTGGATGCCCAAGATAACTGTATTTACGTGGGTAAAGCCAAGAATCTAAAAAACAGGGTCTCCAGCTACTTTACAAACATTGATGGTCATACAAGAAAGACCCAAAGGATGCTTCAGTCGGTAGAAAAATTTGAAACTACAGTCACGACAAATGAAAACGAAGCACTAATTCTTGAAAGTAATTTAATAAAGAGTCTCAGGCCACGATACAATATATTACTAAGAGATGACAAAAGTTATCCATTTATATATCTTGATGATAGACACGAATTTCCTCGCTTGAAATTTCATCGTGGAGTTCGAAGGCACGAAGGTAAATTTTTTGGGCCCTTTCCGAATGTGACTGCTGTTCGAGAAACTCTGGTAATGATCGAGCGACTTTTTCGAGTACGACAATGCGAGGAGAGTTTCTTTAAAAATAGAAGTCGGGCTTGCTTACAGCATCAAATCGGTCGTTGTAGTGCTCCTTGCGTAGGACTAATTAACAAATTAGATTATCAGCAAGATGTATCATCTGCTGTGATGTTACTAGAGGGCAAGAACAAAGAGGTAGCGGCCTCATTAAACAAATTAATGGAACAAGCATCTCAGGAATTAAACTACGAGTTAGCCGCTAAGCTAAGGGACCAATTAAAGTATTTGAACGGACTGCAGTTGGATCAAGCCGTTGACAGTGGCTTTAATAATACAGATATAGTGGCGATTGCCAACAAACAAGGTGTGGCTTGTATTCAAGTCTTTTTCGTTCGTCATGGAAGAATGCTCGGTAATAAAAGCTATTTTCCCACAAACACCTCGCAGTTTTCGAAAGCAGAAATTTTGGATTCTTTTTTGAAACAATATTATTTAACAGAACATACAGAGCGCATTATTCCTAGGGAAATAATAGTGGATGAAAAGTTCGACGAGCTTAAAATATTGCAAAGCGCAATAGAATCTCTTTACCGCCGTAAATTAAAAATCAAGACCTCAGTAAGGGGCTTGAGAGCTGACTGGTTGAGGATGGCTTCCCAAAACGCTGATATCGCGTTGCAACAAAGGCTATCCTCCGTCTCGACCCATAACACACGGTTTATAGAATTTAGAAAAATGCTCAAGTTGAAAGCCGATATAAGCAGAATAGAGTGTTTTGATATAAGCCACCTCGCGGGCGAGGCAACTGTTGGCTCTTGTGTCGTTTATGACCAGAATGGACCGTTAAAAACTGATTATCGGAAATTTAACATAAAGGATGCCAAAGCTGGGGATGACTACGCGGCAATGAGTGAAGTCTTATCACGGAGGTATGTGCGAGCTTTGCGTGAAGAAAGAAAGCTCCCAGATTTGTTAGTTGTGGATGGGGGTAAGGGACAGGTGTCGCAAGCTGTTACAATTTTGAATAAGCTGGGTTTAGACGCTATTAAAATTTTAGGTGTCTCAAAAGGACCCTCTCGCAAGCCAGGGTTGGAGAAGTTGATTAGCTATGAGGATGGCGAGTTTAGAACAATTACCTCAAACCCGAAAGGTTTATATTTACTACAAAATATCCGAGATGAAGCTCATCGTTTTGCGATAGAGGCCCATCGCAAGTCAAGAATTAAAAAACGGAATAAGTCTAAGCTTGATTATATAGAGGGAGTCGGTAATAAAAGACGTAAGAGCTTGGTAAGATACTTTGGAGGTATCAGCGGCATTGAGCGTGCTGGCATATCTGATTTACAAAAGGTTCCCGGGATAAGCAGGGCTTTGGCTGTTCGGATACATGATGGAATAAGGAGCTGACTATGTGGACCTATCCAAATATGCTTACCGTTTTGAGGCTAATTTTAGTTCCCTGCTTTGTTATCTCTTATTACATACCTTGGGGGTATGGTCATTTCCTTGCCACGGCATTTTTTTTGCTTGCAATCGTCACTGATTGGCTGGATGGCTTTTTGGCTAGAAAATATAAGCAAGAGACTCGATTTGGTGCATTTTTGGATCCCGTTGCAGACAAACTCATGATCTCCGTGGCGCTAATTGTCATAACTCAAACCTATCCTCATTTTTGGATTGTGATTCCGGTCAGCTTAATCATTGGAAGAGAGATTTTAATATCTGCACTTAGAGAATGGATGGCGCACGCAGGCGTTTCTGCAAAGGTTATTGTGTCCAGCTTGGGAAAATGGAAAACAGGATTTCAAATGTCGTCGGTAATCACTTTGATTCTAGCAGACGGTCTTAACCGGTTTGTTCTTGTTTATCTGGGAGTAGTTCTTTTGTATGTCGCTGCACTATTAACTCTGTGGTCCATGATCCAGTATTTTATGGAGGCTTCAGAGGATCTTACAAGGTGAAGGATACGGTCGTCTTCCTCTTAGGTTGGTTTAAAAGACCGGGTAAATTTATGTTATAGTATATCGAGAATGCGGGAATAGCTCAGTTGGTAGAGCGATACCTTGCCAAGGTATAGGTCGCCGGTTCGAACCCGGTTTCCCGCTCTAACATCCCCCGTTGGCGTCCAAACAGCAAATCAATCTAATGTAATTTCGTTCAGACTCAACTGGCTATACTAAGTCACCGTTTTGAATGGCCACCTCGTCAACTACTATAGGCCTATAATTTTTTACACTTGAATGAAAGTGTGCGAATCCAAAGTGTGTTTCCATCTTTGTCTTCTTTCATATTCTTGTTGGTAGAAAATATTTCATATCCCTTGTTTTTACATTTTTGTCCCGCTTTATCGTAGCAATTAGCTATTGTCTCTTCCTGCCCATCACAAGAAACCTTAGAAATTTTCTCGCCTTTTGAAGAATAGGTAGAATCTAGTCGTGAAGGGGTCGCGCATGAAGCCAGAAGATTCAGCGTTATGATGATAATAGTTAGATATTTCATTATTTAGTAGGGTTGTTTTTTGTATTTAAACAATAGTTCGTGAAATTTTCTTTGGCTTCCTTCACCAGAGAATACATATTTTTGAGATTTTTAACAAATAAAGGGTTGCAAAAAAAAGGAGTTTTTGAGAATCTTACCTAGGGGGACGAGTGGCCTAAAGGAAAGCAAATTGCAAAAATTTATTATATCCCTTCTCATAAATTTCATAGTTGTTATTGGCGTTTCTGCTCAAACTGTGTATTTTTCTGGTTTTGCTTTTATTGGCGATTACAGCCAGAAGGAATACCGTTATCCTTATGCGTCTCGGTTGCTCGAGAAACTTTCGCCTGATGCCGATATTCCCCTTATGGAGGCTAAATTAGCTGAAAGTTTGGATAGGCTTAGGCGAACAGATTTAGAAATCCGCACAGGTCTTGGAGACACGAGGGATGGGAATTCTTTAGCTCTTGCTTTTGCGCTGACTGAAGAAAGTGTTGAGCAAGCCCGTTGGGGTACTGATTATCTGACAATTTATAGGGTGATAGCTCAAATTCTAGTTTTCGACATGAATGAAAAGAAAGTTGTGGCTAATTTTCCTGCAATGGTCCAGCACCAAAATATAAGTGCATTAGCGGCATCTCAATCTGATCATATGAGCGTTTTTGAAAAAATTTATTTTGATTCGTCTTTTGGAGCAAATATTTTCAAAGAATGGGTTAGTAGGCTGGAAGCGGTTGCAATTAAACCGTCCTATAAGAACTATATGAAAGTCGGAAGCGTCACCGTTGATGATTCAATCGAGCCAATCATCCCGGAACGACAAGGCTCGCGGGAAGTCTATGAGGCACAAACTGCACAAATCTTTGAGTTTTTTCTCGGTTCAAAGCAAGGTGTTCCGTTGGTGCCTTACACTAAAGGACAGGCTATAGGAGGAAAAATTCCCGCTCGGTTTGTCAATGGGGATGCTTATCAGTTGACGTTGCCTGACCCAGACTATGTCGTAAATTTGTTAATAAGGCCTTTTAAGCACATAAGGAAAGATAAAAACAAAGTGGAGCAATATGCTTTTGGTGCCTTTATTACCGTCGAAGTAAAGCAACCTGACTTTAATAAACAGTATCTTAACTCTAAATTTAAAAATGTTAACGTGGTGACATTTCCAAAAAGCCAGAAAATTAAAATTGATAATTGGTTTGGCTATCAGCAAAGCCTTCGAAAGTTATTTTCTGATTTTGCTACTCAAATTTCATCAAGGGATCCAAAAGTGTTGAAAAAAATGACGAAAACAAAGGATGTTAAAAGTCAGTTAAAAAAGTTTGAAGAAATTTTAATTAAGTGTAAGTAAAAGGGGGTATTCTCGATGACGGGAAGTCGTAAAGATATTGTCAATATTATTTTTTTGTTTTTATTGTTAATTTCGTTGGGTGTGCCTCAAGTTCAGGCAGAGGTTCAAGTGAAGGGTATTGGAAGTGCAAACTATAAAAGAAAACCTGCTAAGTCTCTGCCCCAGGCAATTGAGGCGGCCAAAAAAGACGCATGGAATAAATACACCTCTCGTTTCAACTCAGCTCGTATGAAACAGTATTTAGCTAATCGAGGAGCGATTGAATCCTCGATGGGAATGATAGTGCAAAATGCACAGGTAGTAGATGAGACGATTGATAAGGATGCGAAGACGATATCGGTCATCGTACGTGTCAGTATAAATGAGGGAGCAGTGAACTCATTATTGTCAGCAACTTCTGCTGCAGGACAAATGGAATCAGGTGAGGGCAGCGAGTTTGTAATGATTTTTCTCGCGAGACAGGCGACATCATCAACGCGTTTTGATGAAAAACGAACAGAAATTAGTAAAAAAGAGGGAGCATCCACCGCCGAGGAATCGATGGCGGCGTCCGGAACAACGATGGCTTCATCGCAATCCAGTAGCGCAATTATTAAGTCCACAACCGGCGGGAGTACAACTCAGCGAAGTGACAAAATAGTTTATGATGTTACGAGTGCTGAAAACGTTGATGCCGCTGTAGCCGACGTTCTTGATAGTGCAAATTTTGAAACGACAGAGTATAACTCTATTGTCGATGACTGCGGTGGCCCCGAAATGAGTGAGTTTCAGGAACAGCTTAGAGATGCTGATGAAATACAACGTCTTACTCGAAAAGCAGCGTTTGATGCAGCAAAAGATTGTGAGGTGCCGTATTGGGGCATGGGTACTTTGGACGTTGGAACAAAAGATATCGATCCTGTTTCAGGTAATACTCGAGTCTTTGTAAATGTTCGAGTAAAGGTTTATCGATTAAAAGGAAAGAGATCAAAAAGGGTTGCTGTTGTTGGGCCGGTGCAATTTGCTGGGCTAGGTCCAAATCAAACTGTTGCGACTAACAATGCGCTTTTGCTTGCTGGAAAAAGCGCAGCACAAACCATTGTAGATAAGTTAAATGCCAAAGGATTACGGTAAATTAGGAGGTTCTAAATGAAATCGGTTTTTGTCTTTAAAAATATAGTTCTAGTTTTATTCTTGATTATGATGCAGCACAACGCGAGCGCTTTTAGTGTGCCGAAAGTGCCTGGGCTAGGCGGCGGTGGTGTAGACGTCGATTCTTTGCTTGCTGCACAAGGTGATGTTGTGAAAACGCTATCATCGTCATTAAGAAACCTAACTGCTGCGCAGATATTGATGGCTGAAGCCTTGGGACTGAAGGAGGAGGCGGCAAGTGCTCGTGAACTTTCTTCTAGTCTTGAGTCCGGAGATTTAAGTGGCAAAGACGATATTAAAAAAGCGGTGAGCAATTCGGTGAGTACTCAAGAGAAAATTAACTCTACAATTGCTGAGGGCGCTGTTCTTTCGGCTGAAAGCAAGCTTCAATTTGGTAAATCTCTCCTGCCGTATGGCAAAGGGAGTTTTGGAATGGTAAAAACTGGGCAAAAAGCAAAGGCTCAGGCGGAGTCGGTATCTCAAACGAAAAATCCGATGGTTCTTAGAAAAGTTGGTACTTTGCTTTATGTTGCCAAGAATACTCCTAAGCTTCTCAAAACATTTTCGGGTTCAACTAAGGCGCTACTCAAGTTCGCTAGAAGTAACGGCATAGACACATCTGATATCGAAAGCGAGATGGACTTGATGGGAGACTAAAAGAGAGGAATTTTGAGGAGCTGTAATATGAACTTTAGTGAAAATCGTCTGAAGAAGTTTTCGTTAGTGTTTTTACTAACCTGTTTTACAACTATTGCGGTTGCAAAACTTTCAGTCGTAACAGTTGAGGTCGACGGGATGGGTGCCACTAAAAATGACGCATCCCTCGACGCGTTGACCCAGGCGATCAGTCAGGTTAATGGAGTGCAGATAGCTTCACAACTTATGTCTTCGGTTCGCGAACAGTCGAATGAGTCGTCTACAGGCAGCAGTTCAGAGTTGACTGAGTCATTTGCCAAAGATATTCAATCTATGACAAAAGGAGTAGTTGAGAGTTGGTCAATATTATCAGCAAAGCAAGAGCCTCAGTTAGGTAACCAGTGGGTAGTCAACATTAGCGCAAGCGTGTCGAAGTATAAGACCTCCAAGCAGTTGAAACGTCTTAGAATGGCGATAGTACCGTTTCGTTTTGCGGAAGAGTCTCCAGATGAGGATTCGGAGAAATTTCGAAGAGCATTTACGAGAAACCTCGAAAATTATTTAACGCAAAGCCGTAGATTTGCCATGTTAGATCGCGATTTTATGAGAGAACAGACGCAGGAACTTAATTTTGTTGCGTCTTCAGGAGTGGCTACAGCTGAACTTGCTCGTTTAGGAAATAGAGTCGGAACTGATTATCTTATTGTTGGAGAAGTGGAGGGAGTATCTGTAAAAAGTAGAAAACGTACAATGCAATCAACCGGACAGACGATGACAACTACAACTGCCACTGGAACAGTGTCGTACCGAATTATTGACGTTGCTACAACTCAGATTAAATTCTCTGACACTATGGGGATTTCTATTTCGTCGAATCTTGCTAACAAGGCAGGAAGACAATTGGCTGATCGAGCGGGACAAATTATTTTGAATGCCATTTATCCGATAAGAATTCTATCGACATCTGGTGATTCTGTTACCTTAGGTCAAGGAGGAAAGACTGTAAAAAAAGGTATGAAATATAAGGTGGTAAGGCTTGGAAAGAGGTTGGTAGATCCTTATACAAAAGAAAGCATCGGCAGGGAAGAGGTGGAGGTAGGTTTAGTTCGAGTTACGGACGTGCAAGCGAAGAGCTCAACAGCTAAAATTTTAAACCTTAAGGCCGAATTAAGGAGAGATAATCTTGTTTCGGGATTGATAATAAGGCCCATAATTGGAGAAGAATCGTCTGCAGAAGCGAAGGCAGCAGCTTCCGTCAAAAAGGTGAAAGCGCAAGGAAAACAGGCCATCAAGGATATTGAAAAATCGTCGGAAGATGAGTGGTAGAGATGGAACTAAAATTTAACGTAAAGTAATAAGGGATAGTGGTAATGAAGAAAGAAGAATTAAGGTCATGTTTGTTGAAGTATATTAAGACAAAGGGATTACTTACAATTTTGGCTTCGATGTTTTTCTATTCATCAAGTGGGTTATCGCAAGAAGCCCTCGAGCTGCAATCAATCGAAGCAGAGACTGCGTATGCACCCGGTGTTCTCGAGGTAATGAGTAATTATCTTGAATCCAAAAGTTGGGAGGAAGGTCAAAATATAAAAGCTAATGGCAAGACGTTTTATGTTGGCGTTGGGGTTGGATATATAGCTGCTGACACAAAAAGTAAATCCTATATACAGTCAAGAGTGAATGCGTACAATAAAGCCGTGCTTAACGCGAAAAAAAACCTTGTAGAATTTTTAGAGTTATCCGTTCAAACTGATCTAGAGTCGGAGTACAAAGAGCCAGGTGAAAGCAGGGAGCAAGCTCGTATTGATGCATTAATTAAGGCTGGTAAAGAGGCTGAGGAAGCAAAGAAATCAGCTGCCGCAAAAGTATCGGCACTCAAAGTAGATGCAGAAAATAAAGATTGGTTGGGACGTTCAGAAGTTTCGGCAGAAGAGATCTCCGCTGCTGAGACGGCAGAGGCAGTACTTCGACAAGGGTTAGAGGAAGAGATAAGAAATATGGGTTTAAATCCCAACGAGCCTATTGATGGGCAAGTGATAAAAAAAATTATCAGTCAGGAAAAGTTTCGGAAGGCAACAAAGACCGTTGGACAGGCTAGAATTGCAGGTCTGACTCCTTTTCGTACTTTTGAGGTTGTAACAAAGGGAAATAAAGGCCAAATCGGCGTAATTATGATTCATAGTGCTAAAACAGAGCAGATAGCAGATGCGCTCTATTCCGGAGATATGACAAGAATGCCGACCGGTAAATCAAAAATGCCTTTGATGGATCAAATATCCAAAAAGAAAGCCGGATTAGTTTCGGAGTTCGGCGTTAGAGTGACTCGTGATGAAGAAGGGCAGTACTGGTTATTATCGTATGGGCAAGCAGCGCCAAAGACTACTTCTGAGCGCTCAATGGGAGCCGCCATAGCTAAAGCTAAACTTGAAGCGCAATCAAATTTGAGATTATTTTTGGGCTCTGTGACTGCGACCTCTAGTTTATCGGAAAATATCGAAACGGTGACGGAACTGGCAGACGGTTCCGAAGTCTATGAAAATGATGAGTCGTTTGAGGAAGTTATTAAAGATTCTGCGGCGGCGCTAAAAATTTCGGGCATGTCAGTTAAGAAGCGGTGGCAGGCCGAACACCCGCTTACCGGACAGCCTATTGCAGGAGTTGTGATTGGTTGGAGTCCCACTCAGTTAGCGCAAGCGAAGACAATGAAAGCCTCTATGAAACAAGTCCCTAAACCTACTCGAAATTCTTCAAGCGGATCGGAGACCTCAGCGATCGGTGGAGATGCCTCTGGTGATTATGGAGCGATGGGCGGTGCTGTTTCTGATGAAGATGATTTTTAGAATTGTAGTTTTAGTCGTTTTTTTCGTTTTACCGGTATCGAGTCTCTACTCAGAAGGTTTAGTCAATCCGTCGTATTTGTATGAGAAGCACAGACGACAAATAGAGAAAAGCCTTTTCACAGAGTTGAAAGGTTATTTATTTATTTCAGTATCACGAGATTTTTCCAATGATAATCAGCGACGTGATTACTCTAAACTCAAGGTTCAGGCAACTCGTGAACTTTCGAAATATATAGCAAAGCGCGCTGACATTAGTGAGAGAAGGAGAATTGAGTTTAAAGTTAGGGGCAGTCAAGTTGTATCGAGAAAAGTTATTGATGGTAAAGCGCATGTCACGGTAGCTACACCCTTAACGTCGATCGAAGCGGTTATAGCTAAGGTTAAAGACCCAGACTAAGTTTTTATCGTTAAAAAAGGGACACTTGATTGTGTCCCTATTGAACTTAATAGCTGACTGCATAGTCTATTCAGCCGTGGCAAGACGTCCTCCGAGGAAATAACCTAACATAGTCCCTGCAGCAGTGGTTGCAAGCTTGCCTGAGCCTTTTCCTAATTTAGAACCTGCGAATCCACCTAATGTGGCGCCAACTGCATGGCCGAACGTGGGATTTTGTTGATTATATCTTTCGTTAGACTGTAGAGGTCTGCTTATTACCCTTCTCTGGACACGAGGAAACGCGTAGGTTTCTTCATATTGAGTTCGAGGTTGAAGCCCATAGTAATGGTGGTGAACTATAGTTGTGTGAGACGGTAGTTGTGTTTGTTTGGAATAAAAGGCTTGATTGTGACTAAATTCATGTGCGGAGCTCGCGTTCATTATCGAAATCAAAGTGGCCGCCCAGATAAGTGTTATCTTTTGCATGTCTTTATCTCCTTTAATAACCGTTAACATGAGGTTTCTGATTTTTTTATTTTTTTAAAAACTATCAGATAGGAAAGGGGATGTCATTAAAAAGAATAAAGATATTCTTTTTTATAATATTAAATAATTCCATTGCGTCAAAAAAGAATATCCTTATGCTTTATTTCATGAATGTTAGGGTTTTTAATTATTTTTAGTATAAACGTTCCCCCCCGCGAATTCTGTTGAAGCATTATTTAATACGAATCGCTATATTTCCAGGTAAAAAAGTTGTTAATATTGCGGAGATACCAGTATTCTTATTAGTTGAATAAAATTAACAATTAAATTTTTTTTGGAGAATATAAACAATGCGAAGGAATTTGAAAGTGATTTTAGTTTTTACTCTTTTGGCGTTAACAATAAGTTGTGCTAATAGTCCTTACAATCGAACTGGAAGTTCGTATTATACAGCTTCTGACTATAATCAAGAGTAAATTTTTTTAAGTATTAACGAGTAATAACCTTAAGCTTATTGGTTCCTTGGGGAAACGAGATAAAAAACGCTGTAGCTGGTGTTTGTCGGATCCAGTTTATGTTGAGTATCATGACAATGAGTGGGGTAATCTTGAGAATAACTCAGCTAAGTTGTTTGAGATGCTCTCACTAGAAATGATGCAGTCAGGGCTTTCATGGCTGACTATTTTAAAGAAAAGAGACGGCATGAGAGCAGCATATTATAATTTCAATCCTTTAAAGTTGAGTCGAGTAAAAAAATCGTGGATTGAGAGCAAGCTTACGGATACGAGAGTTATTCGCCATGAACAGAAAATAAAAGCCCTTGTAAATAATGCAAGAGTGTACTTAAAAATAGATGATTTCGGTTCTCTTTTATGGAGTTTTTCACCCGAAAGAAAAGACAAAGTTTACAAAAAGATACCTTCATTTACTCCGGAATCGACAGCAATGTCGAAGTGTTTAAAAGAAAAGGGATTTAAATTCGTGGGTCCTAAAGTTTGTTATTCGTTAATGCAAAGTTGCGGTATGGTGAACGACCACGAGCCAAGCTGTTGGAGGGTCGAAGATTAAAATAACGGGGCAGGCTGCGACTTTTGCAGTTGCAATTGATTTTGAGACGGCAAACAATCACAAAAACAGTGCCTGTCAAATTGGCCTCGTAAAATTTAATAATCATAAGATAATTGAGGAAAACTCCTTTTACGTAAGACCACCTTCCACGGAATTTTATTTTACTTATATACATGGCATTACATGGAACTATGTGAAAAACAAACCTGATTTTGCGACGGTCTGGAATAGTCTCTCAGACTGGCTAGAAGGAGCTTCTTTTTTCATCGCTCATAATGCAGCTTTTGACAAAAGCGTTCTTCGCGCCTGCTGCGAATTTTATAACCTATCTTATCCAAGGATACCGTGGAAGTGCTCCTACAGGAATGTATCTAAAGTTTTTTGGCCGCGATTACCAAACCAAAAGCTCTCGACGGTTTGTCGATTTTTAGGGATCGAACTTAATCATCATGAAGCGCTCTCAGATGCACGGGCTTCAGCGCGCATTTTGCAAATCGCACATAAAGAGGGCTTTCGATTTTAGCTATGTAATTGAAAAAAACTTTTATAGTCCGCCTTTAGTTAATTTCATTGGGTTGAGAAGCTCTTTTAATTCTTCTTCTCCTATGTCGGTTTCTTCTGTAGCAACCTGAATAATTGGTTTATTCTCTTTGTAAGCTTTTTTCGCAATTTCAGCTGCTTTTGCGTATCCGATAATTGGGTTAAGCGCCGTAACGAGAATAGGATTTTTGTGTAGCGCTGCGTTCAAATTCGCCTCATTCACAGTGAAAGTTTTTATTGCTTTATTTGCTAGTAAAACTGAGACGTTTGATAACAGGCTGATGCTACCAATGATTTTTGCCCCAACAAGAGGGAGCATGACATTGAGTTCAAAATTGCCAGATTGTCCAGCAATTGTTATTGCTGCGTCATTGCCAATAACTTCTGCAGCGACCATTGCCGAAGCTTCTGGGATTACCGGGTTGACTTTGCCCGGCATTATTGACGAGCCTGGTTGTAACGCTTCTAATGTAATCTCTCCTAGGCCCGCCAATGGCCCAGAATTCATCCATCTAAGATCGTTTGCGATTTTCATGATTGTGACGGCTAAAGTTTTAAGTTGTCCCGAAAGAGCTACAATGGTGTCTTGCGACCCCATGAGTGGAAAAAAATTTTCTGCTTTTTTGAAGTTTTGACCGGTCTTTTTCGATAGGATTTTTACAAATTCTGATGCAAAAGAGGGATGAGTATTGATACCAGTTCCAACTGCAGTGCCTCCTATTGCCAGTGTTTGTACTGAAGGGAGAAGTTGTTCAAGTAATCTGATATTTTGTTTCAGCTGGTCTGCCCAGCCCTGAAGTGATTGCTCTAATCTAATTGGCATCGCATCCATCAAGTGGGTGCGCCCGGTCTTGCAATAATTGGTGACTTCAGGAATTTTTTCTTCAATACTTGAAACTAAATGATTGAGTGAAGCTATAAGGTTTGTCCTAGTCGTAAGCGAAGCACTAACGTGAATTGCTGTCGGAATAACGTCATTACTACTTTGACCAAAATTCACATGATCATTTGCATTTACACCATCAGCACCATTTTTTGATGCGATGGTGGCTATCACCTCGTTAGCGTTCATATTTGAACTGGTTCCAGAACCTGTTTGAAATACATCAACAGGAAAGTGATTCATGAAGTCTTCTTGATGGAGTAATGATTCACAGGCTTCTTGAATGCTTGTAGATATGTTTTCGGAGATGCAATTTAATTTTCCGTTAGCTTCTGCGGCTACCTGTTTGATGGTTATCAGTGCGCTTATAAATTCTTTGGGCATTCTTTGGCCACTCACGGGAAAGTTGTCAATCGCTCGCTTTGTTTGAGCACCATAGAGTGCGTTAAAATCTATTTCTAAGTCGCCCATACTATCGGTTACTACTTTTTTCTCTGGGTTTTTGTTTGCGGACATGTCGATTTTTTCCTGATTTTAATGGATTAACTAGGCTATTAATTTTAAACTTTTTCCGACTTCAAGTGTAGTGATTAAAGATAGTTTCTGGGCTTATCTATAAATAAGTATAAAGTAAGTGCGATTTATACTACTATGTGGTCAAGGTGCTTCTTTCATTGCAATTTTGAGTTTTATAACGTTTTTCTTGGTTGAAGGGCTGGGTGGCAGAGTGGTTATGCAGAGGCCTGCAAAGCCTTGTACAGCGGTTCGATTCCGCTCTCAGCCTCCAAGAAAAAACAATTGTTACACTAAGTAGGTAAGCTCGGTTTTTTTAAGACTTCTTAACTTATCTTACACCCATTAAGGCCCACTACTGTCGCACATTGAAACCACGTACCCTTACATGCTTGAAGTATTCTAAGTAACCGGGTGAGCAATGTAGGTTCGAACAAGAAAATTTTGTTAGCTCTAAATCAGAAGATTTAAAAATATCGGGGACTTTTACTCCGTCTTTTTTTACGAAAGAGCGTGATAAGACATCTATAAGTGAAATAATTTTTAATCCTTCCGCGGAGGTCCTTTCAGCGAGCTCTTTCGTGCTCAGAGGCGTACCGGCTTCCTCTATCATGATTGAGAACCAAGGGTCGAACAAAATCCACTTGTTGATTGAGGAAAGAAAAATTTCTGCTGTAGCATGGCTGAAAGGGATTAAATCTTTGAGAGGAGGGTAATAATTGAATACCTCTACGGGCCTAGCTTGAAACGTTTTAATAGATGAAGCTGCATGAATGAAGAGGTCTCTAAACCCCTGACAAGAAATAGAAAAATCTCCACCGCGCACCTTTTTCATTTTCTCGCTATAGGTGAGAGCAAGAAAATCTGTGTAACTTGTCGCGTTTGGTCCGAGCGACACAGGTTCCGACCACATCTGTTTGAGCAGGGTTTTTGCAACTTGAATTTCAAGGTATTTTGAGCCTGGTTCCGATTTGGTGCTCCCTGGTTTCAAAAGTTTAAGCTCTGGAGTACCTACAAAGGACAAAGGTGATAACCTGATGTCTTCCTTAGTTTGAATGATGATAGATCTTCTTCCAAGTATCGAGTAACCTCCGGCCTTATTAAAATTAAAAGTTTCGTTTAACCAGGTTTGTGATTGTCGAATTATTTCAAAGAATTCTCCACCAATATCAACAACGATGGAATATTCGCCATCTGTGGGTTCACTATCAAGTGGAATTATGATTTTATCGTCAGTGACTGACTGTTTTTTCCCATTTCCGTGAAAATCTTCACGTTTTAAAGTATCTGGCACATTAGAAAATATCCAATATATAAATTTATGGTCCTCAGTAGAGACGTCAAATTCTAATGTGTCAGGACTTTGCCTGTAACCCGTAATGAAAGTAGTTGTTTTCTTGCGCTCAGCTGGGTATGAAATACTACGACCATTACTTGCATAAGTTTGTTGATGAAGTCCTATTAAAGTAAAGATAAGGATGCAGGTGAATGGAAAACTTTTGAAACTATAATGTGACACTTAGAGATCGATATTGATTATCAAAATCTAAGTA
>MDTG01372054.1_pt1 | contig 16426 bp, 19 predicted proteins | sample 811421 | NCBI WGS metagenome assembly MDTG01 (sample SAMN05326645, study PRJNA326480) | marine metagenome | isolation source: seawater | place: Pacific Ocean: South East | collected 2011
CCCAGAGTCAACTTGGAGAACGGTATTATTACTACCTTTAGTGATTGCAGCAAGTGTAGTAGCACCAGTAGCCTGTATGATATCTCCAGCCGTATAGGAGGTCAATCCAGTACCTCCATTAGCCACAGCAAGAGTTCCACTCAAAGTGATAGTTCCACTAGTAGTAATTGGGCCTCCGGAAGTAGTAAGACCAGTAGTACCACCTGAAACATCTACTTCTGTAACAGTGCCGGATCCACCACCTAAAGTAGCATTTTCAAAACAATTGTTGCCAGCATCCCACTTTAAGACTTGGTCATTAACTATACCTGATATACAGACGTCAAGACCTTGAATTTTTTCGGCATTCACAACATCTGGAATGAATCGAGGTGGCGTTGTACTGGTATCAAATTTAAGTATATTATTATTAGAAATTAATAATGTATCGTTAGTTACATCGCTGGGATTTTGAGTAAGAATAGGTACAGTATATTCTCTGACCATAGAAGCATTAAACATGGAGATTGCGTTATTAGGTTGCATTTGATCGGGATCAGTCAATGTATTAGAAACCCCAGAAAACCCAACATTACCGGGTTCTGCATGAACCCCGAAAAAACTTGGATGAGACATTTTTTATAGTATATAAATATATTTTTCTATTTAAACTGAGAAGTTTAAATAGACTGCATTCGGTGGGGTTCGAACCCACGCGTACGAATACATTGGTACTTAAGACCAACCCCTTAGACCACTCGGGCACGAATGCACTCTAATAATAAGAATATATTTTTTTAAATAGGTATTAAAATGTTGGGTTTATCTATGATAAAATGTGGTTTATAGAATTAAGAATTAATTGAAAAATACACGATGAACACATTAGTAAAGAATTTGAATAAATTGGTGGTAACTTTTCTACAGGAAAATGGGGCTGATCTTGAGTCGTCATGGATGAATTCACAGAACCAAAATAGTATTAAAAATTTGCTATCAAAGATTGAGAAGAATAAGAACAAGGATCCTAATGCACCCAAACGTGGTAAATCCGCGTATTTGTTTTTCTGTACTGCTAACCGTGAGAAGGTGGTGAAGGATATGGGTAAGGATGCTAAGGCTACTGAGATTACGAAGGAACTGGGTGTACGTTGGAATAAATTGAAGGATGATCCAAAGCGTAAGAAGGAACTTGATGTTTTTGAGAAGAATGCGACTGCTGATAAGGTACGTTATCAGAAGGAAATGGAAACTTATGTACCCCCGCCAACTTTGGTTAAGAAAGTACGTACTGGTCCAAAGCGTGGTAAATCCGCGTATTTGTTTTTCTGCACTGCTAACCGCGATAAGGTGGTAAAGGATATGGGTAAGGATGCTAAGGCTACTGAGATTACGAAGGAACTTGGTAAGAGGTGGGCTAAACTGAAGCAAATGAAGAAGACTAAAGAGTTTGATGATCTTGCTGCAAACGATAAGGCTAGATATTTTAAGGAAAAGAGTGAAATGTCGTCGAGTGAAGATGCTCCGGTAGAGCCTGTGGCTGAGCCTGTGGCTGAGCCAGAGCCAGTAGAGACTAAGAAACTATCGGGGTATCAACTATTTTGTTCAGAGAAAAGGGAAGAGTATAGAAAGAAGCATCCATCGGCAAAACCTAGTGCAGTAAATAAACTGTTATCTACTGCATGGAAGGGTCTATCTGCAGATGAGCAGAGCGTCTACAAAAATGTAGATGTATGTAAGTAATTTAATAATTTTATAAGTTATTCAAACTTATAAAACTAATATAAATTATGATTAAGGATTAAACATTTTTTAGTTTTAGGATCAAAATGTTTGGTTTCTAAGACTTCTAATAAAATTTTTCTTTCACTAGGATTTAATTTTAAACTATAATATTTAATCAGAGATTTTTGACAAAATTTATCATATATTATATAATTTTGTATATCCCCAGTTATTTTACGTATATCATATATATCTAATTCAGGAATTTTGGCTATAAATTCAGTATATAAATTATATAATTCTATATCTTCAATATATTGAAGTAACCAAGGTTCAATTTCCCTGCGTATTTGTTTATTAACTGACCAATAAAAAGGGGGGAAATATTTTTCATATTTTTGTACATAAATTCTATTATATATAATTTCATTAGATAATATATCATCAGGAAATTCTTTAGTAATATGTAATGCATTTATACATCTATGTATCATTAATTGGGTATTATCATCAATTTTAGGTATTTTAATGGTACTTTTATTACAAATATTTATTAAGGATATAGGTTTACTATGCATAATCCAGCCCAGGTGGTAAAAATATATAATTATATTTTTATTCTGTATCATTTCATCGCTTAAAGTAAAATCTAAACCCATACTTCCAGCCTCAATTATAATACTATCTTTATCTGTACACTTCCCTATCCGTATTTTAAAACCAGGTGGATTATTTTCCACTGAATTATTTTCATTATCAAAATTAATTATTGATAAGTTTTCAAAATGAAATGTAGGAATAATTTCTGTAATTTCATCTAGAACTTCCCATTTTAATTTGAAATTTAATAGTTCATCAATAAGATTATCTAATTCTTGTATTTCTTCCTCTAGTTGTGATTTATCTGAATCAGGTGTAGATAGATTTTCTGGGCTATGTTGGTATTCATGGTCCGATGATTGGGATGGTAAAGATTCTGAACAATTTAAAGTATCTTTACAATTTTCAATAATTTGTTGAAGATTTTTGGATGTAGAGTCTGTATTTTCTTGTAACCATCTACACATATTAGGTGTTTTAATATCTATATTTTCATTTATTTCTACCATATTTATAATAATGTTTAAAAATTCTTTAAAACATTAACCAAGAGATGGTGTTACATATTCACTCGTATTTTGAGCAGGTGTAGGAACTAGTGCCACAGTTATTCTTAATTTTAAATCACCAGCACCTAAATTATTTGCAGCACTATTAGTGGTATAGGCGCAGGCAAAATAACCGTCTGCTGCTTGCCCCTGACCATTTCCAATACCTCCTGTACTTGTAGAACCGTTAAATGCTGCGTTAAACGGAGTGTCCATTGCAATTGCGGTTCCAGCATTTATTTTTGCCACACTTGCTCCAGGAAAACCTATCATTTCTGGTGATAAGGTTGTTCCTTGCCAACTTACTCCACCAATACTAATACCAGGGGTACCGGCACCAACAGTTAAAGGAGTTCCATTATGAGTTAAGACTAATTGCATAGGTATGGCTTTCGGAGGGAAAAGTAATGTTTTATCTGTGGTAGTATCTGGTGGAGTGGTAATACCTGGTTCAGTTCTAAAATATGCGACTGTCGTAGGGGCTCCATTGGCACCAGTTGCCATAGTTAGTAATTCTGTTTGAGAAATATATCCAACAATAGTATATATATGCATTGCTCCATTAATATGACCTCCTACAACTACATCACCTCCGACATTTAGTTTTCCTGATGATAATTCTGCTATTTGTGTTGCATAATCGGATTTAGTATAATCTTCATTTCCAGCAATAGGACTAAAAACTTGTGACATGTTTTATTATATACTTGTATTTTTTAAAAAAAATTATATTGTTAATTAATAAAAATTATGGACTCTTATGGTTATGGAGATAACGTATTAGGTGCTAGTGCACAAGGTTTTATGAAAGAGGGAGTAAGTATATTTAGTAAAGTAGTATTACTTGTCATGAGCATATTTTTTGTTTTAGTTCAGTTAGTTGTTTTATCTACGTTAGCAAATTGTTCTGTATCAGCCGATGGTGATGATTTAGTATGTGATAGTTCTAATGCATTCGGTTGGTCTTTCTTACCTTCTAGTGTAAGAAAGAGGGTGGTTGTATTGGCTAAATGGTGGTCAGTCTTAGTAAATGCTTTGGTTATTGTTATGTATTTTGGGATAATGTTTCATTTGATTAAAGGTGGACTCAATTTAGCACAAAGTTATAATTAGACATTTTAATATTTTTAAAAGATATAAGTCTATTTAAAAATGATTTTATTTTAAAACTTTATCCAATAAAGTAATTATGGGTGTAATAAACAACAACGCAGAATATAAACTGGGGGAAAAAATAGGATCAGGTAGTTATGGAAACGTTTACAATATTAAATCTAAAAATGGCCAACAATTAGTCCTTAAAAAAATAGGAAATAAATATTCAGATATTGAATTAGGTGCTTTACGAGAAATATCTGTTCTTAAAATGTTAGAAGAGGCTGCAAATAGATATAAAAAAGAAATAGACCAGGGCGTTGTAAATTTAAAAGATATTATCGTTGATGAACATTGTGTTAGTCTAGTCTTACCTAAATATAGTATGGAATTAGGCACTGCTATTCAAAATGATAAGATTAAGGCTAAAAAACCAATAGTTTATCAATTATTAAAAACCCTATCATTTTTAAAAGAAAATGGTATAATTCATCGCGATATAAAACCTGATAACATAATGTTGACAAGTAACATGAAACCAATACTAATTGATTTTACGTTAGCCAAAATGTTCGATGGTGTATATTCTGAAGGTACTCATACTGGTTCTGTTGCGACAATCAAATATCGTGCACCTGAAGTAGTGTTGAAAAAACAATATAGTTATCCAATTGATATGTGGTCAATGGGAATTGTATTTTACGAATTATACACAAAACAACTTTTGAACATGATATCAGATAAAGAAACGCTTAAATTTATCAAATTAGAATTGCGTAAATTTAGAAAAAATTCAGTTAGTTCGTTGTTAAAAGGTATGTTACAATTTAATCCTTATAAAAGATGGACACCTCAACAAGCATTGGAATCAGAAATTTTTAATCAAACTATCTCTCCTATTAATATTATACATGATAAACCTGTTTTTCCCCACAAGAAAGCCAGTGAAAATGTGCAAAAAATTTGCGACGCATTTGAGACCACGAATCCCATTACCCCGGTTGCAGCACAACATTATGTAGATACCACGGGTTGTAATGAATTTGCTGCTGTTGCTGTTGCATCTAAGTTTTACGAAACAGAACTTAGAAATTATGAAGATTACACTGAATATCCAGAAGAAGAATTAGAAATCTTCCAAAAAATGAATTACAACCTTTTCATCACAAACTAATCAGATAATTCCTTTGTTTATTATTTACGATAAAATAGTAAACATTCTTGTTGTATGAAAGTCATACAATATCATCACTATCATTTCCACCACTTTCCTCTTCGCTGCTACTGGATGTACTATTAACCGTGGGAGTTAATTCAATTTCTGCTTCTGGTACTGGATTTGTAGTTATTTCTCTAATGCTAGTCATTTGTTGAGAAATTTCATGTAAATTACGCATAACTCGGTTATGTTCTGCAGTTCCATGATCTATATCTTCCTGATACACATCCACTTCGTTTATATCTATCAAATTAGGTTTAGCAAACTTACGTTTTTTAAACTTTTTCATGAACGCATGTAACACTATTTTTGGTACTACAGGGCTTTGTTCTATCAATCTATCATATTCTTGTTTAGAAGACTCTAAATATACTTCCCCATGTACGCCTCGATACTTTATTGGTAAATCCAACATTACTTCTATATTACGTGATAATTTAGCAAATCCAACTGTTGATGCTCGGTACCCTTCTTGTAATTCATTAATACGTAGGAATTGGGCAATAGTCGTAATTAAACCTGCTGTCAAATTCAATGTTCCTATAGCCATGATAAAATACGATTTCCATTTTTCTGGAAACGATTGTTGAGCAAAATTTGCCGTACCAGTTATAGTACTAATCACAATGACTGGGAGGGCAAATTTTATATTCTTTTCCTTATATATTCGATACGATCTATCATGCATCCATTGATAACTCGCCGATATTTCGGCCCATTTCTTAAGAATCATTTCCTGTTGGGAATTCCATTCATATTCTATACTGTTAGTCATTTATTTTTAATTATTATAATTATTGAAAATAAATGAGAAAGGTATTTATATGGATTTTGTGTTGCGTGTCATCTCTGCAATACGGCTTTTTAGTTCTAAAACCATTCAAAGGAAATTATTTGGGATATAGACCGAAACATTATGGAATTATTATAGATAGAAATATTATTTACGAATTCAATAAGAACAATGTATCTAGAAATACTACTTTTAATGATTTCGGTTCATTTACTACTTTAGATATACCTCCAAAGGAAGGTTGGATAGAACGATATCAGTATATATCTACCAATCCACCTACTTATAATCTCTTACTTTGTAACTGCGAACATGTCGCCCGCTTTATTCATAGTAACACCAGTTATTCAACTCAATTACCATCTTACCATTTAAGCAAACTCTTACCGAAGAAAAAAAATTGATGTTAAAGCATAAAATTATTATAGTAGTAATAATGTTATCAAAACGCATCAAAACAACTCCCATGCCAACACTCATGACAACAGCAGCAAAAATTCCTGAAGAGGAAGAAAGTAATATATGGCGCGATATTATAGAAGAAGCCCATGCACCCATCTTTGGTGTTGACACACAACTCAAGGTCTATAAATGGAATCATATGGCAGAAACCATATCTGGGTACTCCAAATCAGAAGTTATTGGACAACCCTTTCTAGATTTTATCGAACCAGAATTTAGAGAAAGTGTCGGTACTGTACTACATAAAGCCTTACGTGGCGAAAATACCGCAAATTATCAACAACAGTTACTCACTAAGGATGGTGAGATACGTATATTAATGATTAACGCTACCGCTAAACGTGTCACTGGAGAAATAACAGGTGTAGTTGGAATTGCCCAAGACATCACTGAATTAGTTGAATTACAACGCAAAGAACTAGCAAGAAAAGAGAAAGAATGGACTGCTAATTTAATGAGTATATTTACAGGCCTTCCTACTTCTTTTGTATGGAATTTTCGTGGTAATTTTACAAACTGCAATAAATCTAGATTTTTAGCAGCCTCTGATGGATGTCAAACAATTCTTGGTTATACAGAAAAGGAATTATGTGAATATGAAGGATGTATAATGGAAGAACTAATGATACCAGAAAGTTACGAAGATTACAAGAATATTATAATGAACTATGAAACAATGGAAGAACCCTATACAAATTCCGTGGGGACGATTCATACTTTGAAAACTGGACGTAGAATATCTATTAATATAGTACCTCAAAAACGTGAGAATGGGCATATGGATTTTATGGGTATTACATTTCACGTACCTGACAGAGAACAATTAGACCTAATTCTAGAGGCAACTCAAGAACTTGTTATGATAGATGATGGTCCTGCAAGAGCAATAGAATGGATAATAAACAAAGAAGTACAACAAAATAAAGACTTAGACGTGAATACAATTATGGCTGAAATGCCAGTAAATTGTTGGCCGTTGGTAACTTATGTATCTCCGTCATGGACTAAATTTGGTTATGAGGAAAATCCTGCTGGTAAACATATTATAGAATTAGTTGAACAAGAAGTAGAAAAGGCACCAGGACCATATATGTTCATTGAAGCTCTTTTAGACTCAATCAAAACAAACAGTCAATCTTGTGTGGTGAAAACTATTAATGGTAAAATAAATGGCATTGATGTGGAAAGTGTTTTATCCCCAATGGGTGATAAAATTCTGTCCGTTACTCGGGATGTATCTGAACGAGTTAAACGTTTTGAGTTGGAAAAACAAGTAGTAGCCAAAGACATTGCTCGTGAAAAAGATCGTCAAACTAATAAAGTTGTTAGACATGAAACTAAGAATGGATTATTAAGTGCTATAGGTCATACTAGGGATTTCATAGAAATGCATAAGGAGGCTGAAAAAGACGGACAACTTATCACAATGGGTTACCAAGAGGATATATTAGGTAGATATTCAGAATTGCACAATGACCTACATTATATGTTACAAACTACAATGTCTGATGCCTTAGCCAGAGATATAATACATGGAGACTACGACTGGAATAAAAATCTATCACCTTGTAATCTCATTGACCTAAATCGTAGAATACGTGGCAGTAGATATGTTTGGGATATTTATCCTCGTAATTTTCCTGAAATTATGTTCGATGGACAAGTGTATTTTTACATTTTACGTAATGCTACTACAAACGCGCTCAAATATGGAAAACGAGGTGGACCTATTGTGATAAGTTTATCTTTAAAATATACTACATTGGAATTAAAAGTAGAAAATTTACCTGGAGAAAATCATGAAGAACTTATGAAGTTAGAAAATCCCAACATTATCTTTAATCAGGGAACTAGATTACATACATCAGATACTGAAATAAATATGAGATCAGCGGGAGATGGGGGTTTTATTATGTCTGAATGTAGTAAAGCAAGTGGTGGAACTATTAATATTAATTTTACAGAGGAGAAAACAATTTTTACTTATCGTAACGATAAAATTGATGCATGTATTACTCATTCGGATGTGGAAGAATTTCAGTTTCCTAGTAATACAATAATATATGGAATTGATGATTGCAAGATGCAGCGTAAAATATTGGCTCGTGCCTTCTCTGGTTTTGGTCTTCCTAATGAAAATAAGATTATACGCGGTGATGGAATGAATGAAGTGTTATCCCTAGGAACTTTTTTACTAAATAAAATACTAGAATACCCAGGACATTATCATGTTATAATATGTGATGAAAATTTAGATTACTGTGATGACCATGACAGAACTCGCTCGGAATCGGGTTCTCGTGTTTGTCAACAGTTGTTAGGGGTATTAGATAATAATTATAAATGTTTAACACTGATTCGTTCTGCCAATAATAGTTTAGAAGAAACTACATTCTTTGAAACAATGGTGCATGGTACAGTTCCGAAAATATTAATGAAGCCTGATGATATTAGGCGAACTATTGCCCCCATATGGTTTAATAATTTTGGTATTGTTACCCCATCTAATAACAACCATCTTTTTGATGATAATATATCTGATATTATAGATTTATATATGGAGGATCTAAAAACCTTTTTAGAAAAAGAAAATGATAAATCTAATTGGCCACAGTTTTGGTCAGAATTACATAAGATCAAAGGATCTATTTTAACGTTACATGATATAATCAACAGTGAACATATTGTACGTCTAATGGAAAAAATGCGGGATAATAATTTTGACGATACATTTGAAGAAAAATGGGCATATATCAAAGATGCCCTAATAGATTATCAACGTAAAATTCTAGCCTATTTAGAATCTCAAACCCCACAAACAACATAAAGAAATAAAATTTATACTAATAAATGTACACACCATTAGCACTGTCAGGTAATTGTTCATTATGGACTCCAGCATTCGAGGAACTTCTGAATCAGCAAATTTCGATAGAATTGTATAATTTTGCGACTTATGAACGTTTATGTTGCTTCTTCTCACACGGATCGGAAGGTTACCCTAATTTAGCCAAATATTTTCGTAACGAGGCAGACGAAGAGTTAAAACATGCACGAATGTTGATGGATTATCAAGTTCGACGCGGTGGTAAAGTAGATAATTTAACAATCGGTACAGTAGATATAAGTAAGTTAGATAGTTCCGAATCTAAGGTTGTAGATGCTTACAAACTAGCCCTGGAATTAGAAAAAACAACATACTTATCACTTTATCATATACACGAATCGATAAATGATCCACACTTCCAAGATCTACTAGAGGAGATGATGGGGGAACAACTAGAAGGTCAGAAAGTTCTCAACGATACTATTCAAAAATTAGAAAAAGGTGGGCCCACGGCATCCTACATTCACGAAACTATGGAATTAAAACAAGATGATTAATTATATTAAAATAATATAATTAATAAATGATCATCAAAAGTAAATTACAATTAGGATTCATAATACTTTTATCTATATTCCTTCTAGCATTACTAGTATACTTATGTATACTACTTTACAATTATTTTACTAAAAAACCATCCTCAAACTTTACATCTAAGTCCGTAGTAAACGAACAATATCCAACTAAGTTGAATATATACGGAAAACCTTTACAGAGTTGTAGAAAACCAGATAATTCAGATGATAAAGGTGGTTCATGGGATAATTCCGGCACTTGTTCCGATCGTGGGGAAAATGACCCTGGGGTGCATCAAATATGTATCAAAGAAATAGGTATAGGTAAAAATTTTTCAGCAACCACGGGACAGACTGGATGGTCTGAAGATCGTGAAGATAAAAGTCATTGTGCGTGTTTAGGTGCTTGGGCCCACTTTGTTGCTAAGATGGAAGAAGATGGCAACACAAATGATAAAATTCTAAACTGTGATGCAATACCTGAAACGGCTTTAAAACCTAAATATGTTAACAAATGGAGAAAGTGGAATAATATTGAAATTAAAGGACAGATTGATAAGGGGTTAGATGAATTAAAAGCCCAGTGTAGTGTTAATGATAGTAATAAACAAGAATATTTAGATAATTTACTGTTTGATCTTAAATCTTCTTATTAGTAGGTGGATATTTACTTAATTCTCCTCCACAATGGTCATGATTGCTTAAATTAGTATTTTTTTCTGCTATATTACTCATTGAGCCTTTATAATTATCCTCATCGTCTCTAATAAACCTCCCCCAATGTACTGTAGGAGTCTTAGCGGTATACATAATCAAATAATCTATTGTAGGTATATTATAATTTTTGATTTGTTTTAAAAATTTGATCATAATTAATTTATAAAAATTATCATTTTATATTGTAAATGTGGTATAAAGATCCTAAAATTTTGTCTATTATTATTCTATCTATTATAATTATAGTTTTATTGCTTTGTTTTTGCGGAAATACTACTGAAAAATATTCATTCACTTTCCAAGAGTTAACACTTGAAGATAAAAAGAATATTTTTGCTAATTTCAGAACAATGTACGACATTGTATTCCCAAATGGTAAAAGCAGAAATTCTGGAGGTTTCGCGTTTTTTAAACATCTAGTAGATCTTGATATGCCAGCTAATAAATTTGCTGCATACAATCAAATGTATTGCGGTGTAAGTGGTGCAATTGTAGATCCAGATCGTAAAGATAAACAAGGTAATTCAATCAAAAATTTCGATTACATCAAAATAAAAGATATGAATAATAATCCAGTTTGGGGTAAATATTACAGATGCTGCGATCCCTGCTGTGCAGATTTAATGAGAGAAGACAAAGGAACATCAAATACTAGGGTAGAAACTTATACACATACACACAAAGGAGAGAAGACAGACTTTAAAGTTCTTACTATTGCAAATCCATGTCCTGGGTATTTAGCCCTAGATAACAGTCCAGAAAACATGGAGTTCAAACAAAGTTTTAGTTGTCTAGAGTGTGGTCAGGATGGTCGAGCAACTAATGGCATTTACACAGATAGCGGTAGATTGATTGTTGCTGTTCTATTTCCAGTTGAAGGAGTGCCAGAAGCGGAAATGGAACAAGATTATGAGATGGTAGTAAATAATAAACATAAGTCTCGAATGAAAGAAAAATATAGTAAGGTACGTGGTGGGATGGGTGATATATTTATTAGGGTCTCGATTTTAGGTAAATAGTTTTTAAGTTGATATGTCTCCAGTATTTTTTGGTAAAATACAGAAAATTGTCTTTATACAAGATACAGATGCTTTGATCATAATTGTAATACAATTTGGTTTATATTCTGGTTCGTGAATATTAAGGAGGGCCTCACGAGGTGTATCAATGTTTGGATCAACCATTTTAAATTTTTATTTTGGATAACATAAAAATTTCAATTTTATATTCTACCAAAATCATCCTCAATGCGAACGATATCATCCTCCCCCAGATACTCACCAACCTGAATTTCTATAAATTCCAGATTTTCTTCAGTTTCATTAGTCATACGATGCTTAGACAATTTAGGTATAACTATAAAACTGCCAACATCCATTTTAATAGATTTATCGTTGAGTTGAGCGACCCCTTTTCCCTTAACAATAGTCCAGTGTTCATTACGATGTTCATGATATTGAAGTGAGAGTCGTTTACCTGGATATACTACAATATGTTTAACTTGATAGTTACCAGATTGTTCAATTGTTCTATAAGTACCCCATGGTCTTTCGTATATTTGACCTTCTTCGTTCATTTATATTATTAAATATACAATAATTCTTTAGATAAATCACATGCATGTAGCATAGTTGTTTCTAATTCTTTCATGTCAATTGGTTTATTTATAAAATATTTTGCCCCCAAGGTTTTGCATTTATTACGATCATTATCCATGATTGAAGCAGTTACTACTATAATATTGGGTAATTTCCACTGATTTTTGTGATATATATCAAGAACTCTATATCCGTCCATGACTGGCATTCGTAGGTCAAGTAGTAATATATGGTATGGATTTTTAGTCTCATATGATTTAGCAATCATTTCTATCGCAATTTGTCCATTTTCAGCAGTGTCTATATTAGTATAATTCATATTTTCTAACATAGTTACTAATAGGGAACTATTATATGGAATATCTTCGGCAATTAATATACGTGCTTTTTTATCAAATTTATCACAAGTAACCGTGCTAGATAAATCTAGTACCTTATCAGAACAACCTATATAAGTTTGTGGGTTATATTTATTGTTTAGAACATTGTAAATTGAGTTAAATAACTGTACTTTGTTGATCGGTTTATCTATTTTTTGTTGAAAATCATTGTTAATAAAACTATCATTGGAAGACAATGCAATCATTGGGAATAAAGGTCTTTCAGTCTTAATTTGTTGTGCTAAATCAGTACCAGATATACCAGGCATACAAATATCAATTAATCCCAAATCAAAATTGTATCTATTACCCAATATCATACGTAATGCTTCCAACGGAGATGCGCAAACTATCGGTTGCATATTCCATTCAAACAGTGTTTCTGACGAGAATAAGCGATTATTGGGATTATCGTCTACCACCAATACCATCTTTCCCTCTAATAATTTGCAATCCTTATATTCTGTATTTTTTAATTCTTCTGAAGTCTCGTAAGGTACTGTAACCGTGAACATAGACCCCTCCCCTATATTACTAGTTACATCCATCTTACCACCCATTAGATTGCATAATTTAACGCATATTGCAAGACCGAGTCCGGTTCCATTTTTCGAATGACAGTTTTCGATTTGTTCAAATGCTGTAAATATGTGTTTGATGTTTTCTTGGGTAATACCTATACCATTATCCACGACAGAAATCTCTAACAATGTATCATCCGTAGTATTAAAATGAATTTCTATATTTCCATGTTTATCTGTAAATTTATTAGCATTAGTAAGTAGGTTCATCAATATTTGTATAATTTTTTGTTTGTCTATTATAATATAATTGGGAATATTTGAATCTATATTAATTTTACAAGTTTGTTGTTTCTCGTGGAGTCTCATAGCCATTGATGTGATCACGGTATCTATTATATCTTTCACTTTTACACATTCTGTACTTATAGTCATTTTGCCAGCCGATAATTTAGAAAAATCTAAAATATCATTTATTATTTGCATTAATTGTACTGAACATTGATTCATACTTTCTAAATACTGTTTTTGTATTGTATTGAGTTCTGTTTGTAATAATAACTGGTTATAACCTATTACACCGTTCAAGGGAGTTCGAATTTCATGACTCATATTAGCCAGAAATAGATCCTTTTCATCTTGTATTTTATTTTGAGTTTGTAAGTGTGATTTGGATAGTATTAGTTGTAGTAGAGAAATATACGGAACGATAATTGGCATAATATCATCATCATAAATATTCTCTCGGTTGAATAAACACAAAACTCCTAAATTATTAGAATTTTCCATTATCGGTAATATAATACTATTAGTAATAATATAATCAGTAGTTATATACTGTTTATGGTCTGTTATAATACTAATAATAGGTTCATCTACAGTTAGAGTTATTTTTAGTTTATTTTCTGGTACAGTAAAAATGGATTCGTATGAATCATGTTTTTTAAGAAATATTGCTCCCGCCGTAGATTCTGTGTGTTTAATTATTGTATTCAATAATTCTTGGGTATCTTCAGATACATTAACACATTTTGTTAAATATTTCCCAACTGCACTCATTTTATTATTGAAGAATAATAAAATTATCTATTTTCCATTCTACTTAATTCATAATTTAACATTTGATCTGAATATTGATTTGTTTCTGAAATATTACAACCAGTCACAGATCTACGTATTTGTTCTGTACCCTTTGGAATTTTAGGATTTGGTACTATATTAACAGATATCTCATTATTTTTCAATATTTGTTCTCGCCTAGAACCCTGATTTATATTAATTACATGATCATACTTTTCTGGAATTATCCAATTCTGTTCGTTGGCTTCCTTGATATACTTATCATAATTACTAGGAGGTAATAGGGGTGCAGATAACAACAATTCCTCGTATTTAGTTTCTAACCATTCCATATAAGTTACTGAAGGTTGTCGATCTTCCCTATTTAGACTTAATTGTCTCCTAACATTAGATTCTATACTCGAATATCTTGCAGCGGCAGTTTTGTTTGCATTACTTACTTCGTCATATCTTCCAAATTTAATGGAAGCAACAACTATACCAGATAAAAATCCTAACATAATTTCTATAATTGGGAAAGTAGGATTCATTTCAGGATTTAACGCAGCACCGATACCAGATATTATACCTGAAGTCGGGCCCAGAATAATACCTAAATACATTAATCTTGTATAATCTTTGTTGGATTTTTGAGCCTCTGTTATATGCATTAACTTGTAGGCACGCGCGGTTTCTCCTATTGTTTTTGCTGCTTCTTCAATATTATCGTTCCACGAAACCCTATTATGCGATTCTTTTCCTTCCATTTTAATATTAAAATGGAATGGTTTAAATTAAAATGTTTTAAAAATTATTACTATTAATAAAATGCCAACGCTATTACCTTCATACTACACTAACAAATCTCAACTTAATCCCGCCATGTTAGAAATAACACCATCCAAACAATGCGAAGGTTGGCCCTATTTGGATGGTGTTGGACCAATGACTGGAAAATGTACCGAATATCTCTCTCATCCTATGGGAAGATATCAATTCGCAATGTATAACTGTCCCAGTGGTCTGTATAATGGTAGACCCCTTAATATTGAAGTGGAAGAAGTTTCCAATGCTAACTGGACCAATAACTGGTGTCAAACGTTAGGAAATGGAAAACCAAAACCATTATAAATATTTTCATTTTATATTAAAGATAATTATTACATAATACAAAATGAAACGTGATTTTGATCGTAGAAATAATACCCAAAATACGGTAACACCTAATATTAAATCTAAAATAATTCCTCAACAAGATAATAATCCCTATGATTTCTGCCAATTTGAAAGAAAGCCATCTCCTCCACCACCTCCTCCACCACCACCATCCGCAGAAGATAAACATCGCCAATACATGAAACAATTGATAAATGATTATCAGAATGCTATTGTTGTAGTTAGGGAACTAAGATCCGAATTTATACGTATAGGTTTAAATCCTGATATGTACAACCCTCCTAAATAATATTCTCAATAGCCCTATTAAACGTATATATTCTTGCTATACCTATCAAGGGTACAAACGGTAATCTATCATTGTGATCAGGAATTAAGATTGTTACTCCAATTCCTAGTAACAATCCTACACTCGATCCTATCATATTGATCATCGTAATTTTAGTGTATAATTCTCCTAAATTATTATCTACTGCCATAATTTGAATGCATTTAGCATTAATTGCTCCATAACCCATAAACGATAGATTTGCTAAAATATTGGCCGTTCCGGCTATAGGTAAAAAATAATATGGTATCATGGGAGTAACACATTGTGCTATCATACCTGTCTGCTCTATAACGTTAGAATAGCCCAAAAACTCTTTTGGCTCCTCATCCGCTTTACTACCCATCTTTGATGCATATGCTAAACCCCCCAATTGACCAATTATATCTTTTCCGATATAACTGGCTGTTTGCACAGAATGAGTATCAATATTTATCGCATGCAACATACAATGCGTAGCCATTGCTTGTTCCATAGAAATTAATACGTTTGACGTAAAAGACCATTTAATATAATTAAAATACTGGGAATGATATTTACCCACCGGATACAAAAAAGATCGCCACATTTTATTATGTTTAAACAATTCTAAAATTAAAATCAAATTTAAAAGTTGGAAATATATTAAATAGGAATCCTCGTTAGCTCAGTTGGTTAGAGCGCACGGCTGTTAACCGTGAGGTCATTGGTTCGACCCCAATACGAGGAGTTTTTTCCTAACCCTTTGGGTTAGGAAAATAATATTATAATTTTGGCGTTTATTTTCAATTAAACGAGTGCTAAATGTGAATGGTATAATGCGGCACTTGAACCAATTATGATAA
>MDTG01172440.1_pt1 | contig 16425 bp, 15 predicted proteins | sample 811421 | NCBI WGS metagenome assembly MDTG01 (sample SAMN05326645, study PRJNA326480) | marine metagenome | isolation source: seawater | place: Pacific Ocean: South East | collected 2011
CATCGGAGTCGTAGGTCTCGGCTACGTAGGTTTGCCTCTTGCCGTAGAATTTGGAAAACAATTCAAAACCCTTGGGTTTGACATAAGCCAAGAGCGAATCGATGAACTCAATGCAGGTATTGATCACACCCTTGAATGCTCCTCTGAGCAATTAAGCTCCTCGACACACTTAAACTTCTCAACTGACCTGGAGAAGCTGGAAGCCTGCGATATTTACATCGTCACCGTTCCCACTCCAATTGATCAGAACAAGACGCCGGATCTCCGGCCCTTGATCGGTGCCAGCACTACGATTGGCAAGGTCCTCAAGCCCGGAAACCTCGTCATCTTCGAAAGCACCGTTTACCCGGGATGCACCGAAGAGGACTGTGTCCCGGTTCTTGAACGGGAAAGCGGCTTGAAATATATTTCAGTCGATAGTCCTGGGGCTTTAGTCGATAGTCCTGAGTCCTTAGTCCCTGGTCAAGAGGCAGATGGACCAAGCACCAAGGACCAAGCACCAATCACCGAAACCTCCGGTTTCCACTGCGGCTACAGCCCTGAACGGATTAATCCTGGGGATAAGGAGCATACGGTTACTAAAATCCTTAAAGTCACTTCTGGTTCTACACCCGAAATTGGCGAAGTCGTCGATACCCTCTACAAAACCATCATCACCGCCGGAACCCATCTGGCTCCAACGATCAAAGTTGCTGAAGCAGCCAAGGTCATCGAGAACTCCCAGCGCGATATCAACATCGCTTTTGTCAACGAGCTCGGTATGATTTTTCATCGCATGGGCATCGATACCAATGCTGTGCTCGAAGCTGCGGGGACCAAGTGGAATTTTTTACCCTTCCGGCCGGGACTCGTCGGGGGACATTGCATCGGAGTCGATCCTTACTATCTCACTCAGCGGGCACAACAATTTGGATATCACCCAGAGATCATTCTTGCTGGCCGAAAGCTCAACGACAACATGGGGAAGGAGGTTGCTGAACGCGTCGTGAAGCTCATGATCCATCAGGGCCATTGCATCAAGGGCTCTCGAGTCCTCCTCCTCGGGATCACCTTCAAGGAAAACTGTCCCGACATCCGCAACTCCCGGGTCATCGATGTCATTCGCGAACTCGACGATTACGGTTGTGAGGTCGATGTCTACGACCCCTGGGCCAATGCCGATGAAGTGATGCAGGAGTATGGAGTCCCTCTCCTGACCGAGCGTCCAAACGGCGATCATAAAGCCTCCTGCGACGCGGTTATCGTTGCGGTCGCTCATGAGCAATTTAAAGATTTCGACTACGCTAACTTCTCCAAAGAAGGCTGCGTCATCTTTGATTTAAAGGGAATACTGCCTGCAGGCGTCGCCGATGATCGGCTGTAGCGGCAAGCCGCCGTTGACGGGGCCACTTCGTGGCAGTTTAAGTTTAAGTCACGCTGCGCTTAAGTTGAAGAAAAGCCCTGCGAGCTCAGTCTAAGTTCAAGACATGACAGAAACGAGTGACTTTGAAGGACGGGCTGTTTGGCAACGATCAAAAACGATTGCTGTTGAGGTTTGTCGGGCTAGCAAAAGTTGTAAAGATTGGGGCTTTCGTGATCAGATCATGAGGAGTGCGGTTTCAGTTCCGTCGAATATTGCGGAGGGCGCAGAACGGAATGGCACAAAGGAATTCATTCTTTTCCTGGGTTATGCAAAGGGATCACTCGGTGAGCTTAGAACACAGGTCATGATTGGTCTTGAACTTGAATACTTTGAGTCCGAACAGGCCAAACTGTGGATCTCTGAAACCAGAGAGATCTCTCGAATGCTGCACGGCCTGATTAAGTCCCTTCGTGGCACTTAAACTTCAACTGCGACAAGGTCGTTCCCCAACTTCAACCACGCACCAGGAGATTCTTCAACTAGGGTCTTGCCGCTTCCCTTAAATTTAAACAGCGACAGGGTCGCCCAACTTAAACTCAATTTATGCAACGCAAAATTTTTAACTCCCACGTCCTCGTTACCGGAGGTGCCGGCTTCATCGGCTCGAACCTAATCGAAACACTGCTTCAGCAGGACAACGACGTTGTCTGCCTCGATAACTTTTTTACTGGTCACCGGAAGAACATCGAACCGTTCATAGCTGATCCTCGCTTCAAACTAATTGAAGGGGATATCCGGGATCTTGAGACCTGCCATAAAGCCTGTGATGGTATCGACTATGTCTTGCATCAAGCCGCAGTGGGTTCGGTGCCAAGGTCCATAGCAGACCCCATTCTTTCCGCTGATGTCAATGAAATGGGTTTCATCAAGATGTTGATCGCAGCACGCGATGCCAGGGTGAAGCGCTTTGTTTATGCCGCCAGTAGCTCCACCTACGGCGATAGCAAAAAATTACCCAAAGTGGAGGATGAAATAGGTAAGCCGCTTTCGCCTTACGCCATTACCAAATATGTCAACGAACTCTATGCTGAGAACTTTGGTAGACTTTACGGTATGGAAACTATTGGCTTGCGTTATTTTAATGTCTTCGGTCGACGTCAGGATCCAAATGGGGCCTACGCCGCTGTCATCCCAAAGTTCGCAATCGAGTTGATTAATCACCGCAGCCCGGTCATCAACGGTGATGGTTCTTATTCCCGTGATTTCACCTACATTGACAATGTCATTCAGGCTAACCAGCTAGCAGCGATCTGCAACAATGCGGACGCTGTGAACACGGTTTACAACGTCGCATACGGAGGTCGGACTACTCTATGCGAATTATTCACTGAACTCAGATCTTCACTCAGTGCCTATGACCCAGAAATTGGAACCATAGAGCCAGTATATGGGGAAAACCGGATTGGAGACATTCCACACTCTCTGGCAGATATTTCCAAAGCTCGGACTCTTCTAGACTACAAACCCCAATTCGATATCCACGACGGAATGCGACAGGCTGCAGATTGGTACTTCAAGCATTTTGGAAAGGTTAACCCTGAGTTGGAACCCTCGAAAATTTACAAATAAAACTTTTCGGGAAAACAAATTTCTTTATAACCACAAGCATTTACAAAGAATATGCAGGTTATCATAATGGCAGCTGGGAAAGGATCCCGTATGGGAGGCCTAGCTGAGAAATGTCATAAAAGTTTGCTCCCTATCAATTCTCATGAAAATTTTCTATCTCGATTATTGCACCAGATTAATGAATACGAAGTTAGCAAGGTGGCTGTAACCGTAGGGCACAAGGCTGATGAGGTAGCTGCAGCGGTAGCTGATTTTCAGTTCAATTATGAAATTGTAAATAATAGTTCATACGATCAGGATACTAATATATGGTCAATGAAGTTGGCGATGGATGTAATGTCTCCAGACGAACCAATTATTATTTTGGAAGGAGATGTTTACTTAGATGATCTTGCGATGAGAGATATCTATAATTCGGCTTTGAAAGGATCTTCTATTTGGTTTACACGGGGCCCGTTTTCACCTTCTCAGTATGGCGGAGTTCTTAAGGCTGACAAAGATGGTGAAGTTTCAAGCATTGATATTGTTCCGAAATACGAAGAGAAATTTGCATCCTATAAGAAGTTACTTGGAATTACCGTCATAGGGCCAAATGAGCATTCTCCTTACAAGCAATTCTTAAATACCTATGCTTCACAGTCCAAGCAGCAATATTGGCTCGTTCCTTGGTACCAGAATTTAAAGCAATTGAAGTGCATAAGTCACGATCTATCAGAGTATGTGATTACATCGGTAAATACGGAGAATGAGTATAGAGAATTTTTGCAGAAATTGGAGAATAAGATCCAATGTCCTCACCCTTTAGAAGTCCTAAACATTAATAAACTGAGACCAATCGAGGGTATTATAACAGAAAGAGGCTCTGAGCTGGCCGAGAAAATAAAAAAGGAAGGGGTTTGGACAAAGCCGCTGTTTGTAGATGCGAAGGATTTCCTTATAATGGATGGTCACCACCGATACAGCGCCGCTCTTCAGTTGGGAATCAAAAGGATTCCAGTCATTAAGCTTGATTATAAAGATGTCCCAATTTGGTCGTTGAGAGCTGACATTGACGTTTCTATAGATTTGGTTAAAGAACAAGCGTTGTCAGGAGAAATATTTCCAAGCAAAACCGTGAAGCATAACTTTAAGTTTAATGCTCCTAAATGCTTTTATGAATTAAAAGACTTATATTAATATGAAACTAATTGTTCTGGCTGCCGGCGATGCATTTGAGGTTGATGGATTCAATAAACTGTTAATTAAACACCCAGATACACGGAAAACTATTATTGAACAATACAGCGATTTTTTCAAAGTTAGTAAAATTGAAATTGTTGTTGGGTATAGAGCCATGGAGGTAATGAGTCAATACCCTGAATATACATATCACTATAATAAGAATTGGCAACATACCGGGAATGGTTACAGTTTAGCTTTAGCTCTAGATGGTAGTCCTTGCTACATTGTTTCTTGTGACTTTTTCTTAACAAGAGACTTGCTACAGAAGATGGATGACTTTCCTAACTGTCTGATTGTGAAAAGAACAGAAAACCGACAACCAAATTCGGTGAACGCCAGTGTGGGAGAGGGTGGGGAGGTTTCAAAAATCTATCAGGGCAAGTGTAGTGCGTTGGATCCGGCGGTCACTGGTATTTTTAAAGTTTGTGACTCCTCGGTTCTGGCCGAATGGAAAAGACGGTGCTTACAATTTCCAAGATTATTTGCAGCTGAAAATCTTCCAACTGAGATAGTTAAAATTGAAGCTGTTGAAATACAGGATGAGGAATTGATCGAAATCAATTTTCCTGAAGATTACATACGTATTTCGAATGAGTTTCGAAGTGGGAGTTGATGACATCGTTATTCCAATTGTCATCGAAGTTCGACGTCCTCAGGTATTGTGCATTGTTGTCGGTGTGAAACAGTCTAGTTAGCTTTGGATTTCCCTTAGCGCGCTCTATAGCGTCAACCGGTCGAGAAGATCTTGAACATAAGTAAACCCCGCCCAAATTTTGGCACCCGCGTGAATGAAAAATATTAGCCCCTATATCATACGAAGCATTACCTACACAGTTGATTTAGAGAGAATCTCAGATGAAGTCTACTTAAACGAGACCGGACACAATATAGAGTTGTTAAAGCAATTTTTCACTGAATCGGGATTCTTCATTAGAACGGTTAGGATCAATGTTAAGTGCATTTCAACAGATGAACGACTATCCCCATTCTTGTACATTAACAAGATGTTGCAATTGTCACATTTTTGCAGGGAGCTTGACGTCCGATGGTTTAATATATGTTTTGACTTGTGTAATTGTAGCGAAAAAAACATAAAGAACCTTACCCATATCGGTTACGAAACTCTTAGGAAATGCTCAAATTCGTTCGTTAATTTTATTGTTGCCAAGGAGGGCGAAATCTTCCCACTAGCGGCTCGTCACGTGTCGGGAATTATTTCCAAAATCTCAAAAATTTCAAGTAACGGATACGATAACTTTCGTGCTGGTGTGTCCCTGAACCCTGTCCAAGGCACGCCATTTTTTCCTTTCTCATATGCTACACACGATGGGAGTTTTTCGATTGCATTGGAAACAACGCAAAGTGCAACTAGGGTTCTTAGGGAAAACCCCGATTGCAACTTGAGTCAGGCTAGGGAGTTGCTCAAGGACGTGATCTCAGCGGGGGTTGTTTCTGTCGATCAGCTAGGAAAAGAATTCGAGACTATCCATGGGCTTAGATATAATGGAATTGATTTTTCATTGGCACCGTTTCCCGACGAAAAAGTAAGTGTGATTGAACTCATCTCTCTTTTGGGGGTTGAAACATTGGGGGCTCCAGGATCAACATTCATCACTTCGTATTTAACTGATATTCTCAAATCGATTCTCGTGGAGTATTCCATTCGAGGAGTTGGTTTTAATGGAGTTATGTATTCCCTTCTTGAAGATCATTTAATGTGCGAATCAAATGACCGGCGATTATTATCAGTTGACACGATAATTGGGTATTCAGCACTATGCGGGTGCGGCTTGGATATGGTTCCATTGCCTGGTACTTTTCTTGAGGAAGAGCTAGCTTCCATCATTCTTGATGTTGCGGCGATTTCAACAAGATTGAATAAACCGCTGGGTGTGAGGGTCCTTCCAATCCCAAACCGTGAAGCAAACGAATTCACAAAATTCGACTCGGACTTTTTGACCAATACGAGAGTTCTTTCTCTTAAGAATCACTATTGCAAAACGCGATTACTAGAGTTGGATAGTTTCAAATATACTACGAAAAAAGGCTGAATAGATGGACACTGAGCAGCTAGGGATTTGGGGGAAGAGTGCGGCAAAGAACAAGCCGCAAAGTATAAGAATTGCTGAAATTGATTACTCCGAAGCGAGGCAAGCTTGTTTGGCTAGATAGATATAAATGTAATGAAGAAATATAACGTAATTTGGGTTTTTGTAGACAGCGTTAGACGCTATTATTCAGATGATGACCGCAGTCGTCTGGAGTATATGGACGAGTTCGCCAAGGAATCAGTAGAGTTCAAGAACGTCGTGACAAGTGCTCCTAGCACTTACATGTCGGTTTCTGCAATGATGACTGGTTGCCATTCATATTTTATTAGTCGTAACTTTAGTGATTTTTCTTTCGATGATAAACAGATCAATTCCTTGCCTCATCGTTTGTTGAGCCATGGATATGAAAACTTTAGCTTTTGGATGCACCCGGTGTCGCGCACTTATATGCGACAGATTTTGCCAGGTGTAGAGAGAGCTTTCTGGCCCAGGGGTTTTAAAAATCATTTATGGTGGAACAATCGGATGATCGTCGATTTGGTTAAGAGCACGCTTCAAAAAATGACGCCTTCTGATTCTCCAAAATTCTTTTTTGTAGATTTTAATTGCAGAGAAGACCCAACAACAAACGAGTGCGTGAAGGATGTATTCGAGCAGTTTAAGGCTCACGGATACGACGATTCGAATTCTATTATGGTGTTGTGTTCTGACCATGGATATCCCGATCCAGGTAAGGACGAGGGTCATCCAGCCTATTACAGGAAAATGAATGTAAGCCACGACTTGTTGCTTACAGACGATAATATCATGATCCCAATGTCTATAAGGTATCCCGGATGTCCAAAGGGGAAAAAAGTGGAAACAACGATCGGTACTATCGACATGATGCCGACGGTCATGGATATTTTAGGGCTAGATCGCTCCAGTTATTGTGATGCGCATGGAACCTCACTTTTACCTTTGATAAATGGTCATCCAGAGGTTTCCTCCGATATGGCGGGGCGCTTTCAACGTTCAGATTCAAGGTTTTCCATGCAAACAGGGAAAGGCACCGCTATAAGAAACGGTGAATTCAAGTATATTTATTACCATGACGACATTCGAGGTAAGGGTAATGAGGAGTTCTTCGATGTCATCAATGATCCAGAAGAGAGGGTCAATCTCATATCTTCTGATGACCTGACTATCCAGCAAGGGGTTAGCCTGTTTCGGAGAATGTATAATAAAAGCGAGGAAGAGGCATTTGAATTTCAACTGAAATACTTGCTCTCAAGATTTGAACCTGAATACGAAGATCTTGTGATGAATAGTGATAGTGTTCTGGTCCTGGATAGTTGCAATCCGATCTTTGCTGATTTGATAGTCAGCATTTGTCGTAAGATTAAGCCGAATATCGAATGTGTGCTATTGCTTGTTGAGCATGAGGAAGTGGAGTTTTTCAAGTTTGATAACGTGATATCCTCAGAAGGTTCTTCCTGGGCCGAAGTTGCAAAAGCGGACATCCCCCTCGACTTGATTAACAGGTTGTTTGATTTGGTGATGGTGCCTTACAATACTTCAGAAGGCCGTGACAACGCGAGTCTGAAGTCGTTCTTGCGCAAACTGAGTCCGAAAAAGGCCGTTTGGCTTGATTACAATATGGAGGTTCCGAGTGGCTTCTCCCAAAAATACAACAAGAATTATATCGTCGCGAGATGGGCGGGGATTCGCTCGGATCCATTGAAAGCCATCTCTTCGGTCAAAAGAAAACTAATAAGGATCTTGGCTTCAGTCTTCAGAAGTAATGTGAAAGATAATTGATATTCTCATGGAATAATTACGGAGGTATCAAATTTCGAGTGGGAAGTTCTGGTCTGCGCTTCGTTCTCGCTTTTAGAGCTTCAAGGTATGGGGCAATAATAAAGATGCGGCAAATTCACCAAATTTTTTTTAATGCTATCACCAGCTATGGCGCTACATTGTGCAGAAGCATCATTGCGTTTTCCTTAGTGCCGTATGTGGTGACACGTATTGGCGCAGAAAGCTACGGCGTTCTCCTGCTCGCGATCTCAGCAATGGGTATGGTTGTGCTTTTAGGAATGGGATTGAGCAAGGCAGTAACCAAGAATGTGTCTGGAGCAGTTGCCAAAAGTGAGGTAGGACTTGTTAATATTATATATAGTAACTCGTTGGTTTGGTTCATTGCGATTGGTCTGATAGGGGCGCTATCGGCCGTTCTCATTGGGCAGCATTTTTCGGATCTGTTTCCGGAAGTTTCGCCTGCCCTTGCGCGGGAGGGGCGCTTGGCAATGTTCATCATAGCCGGCGCGATTCTGGTCTGCCTCGTCGGTGATGCCTGGAAGGGGTTGTTGGCCGGAGTCCAACGATATGACATTATTAACGCAGCGGGCTGCCTCCAGTCTGGCGTCAGGGCGATTTGTATAGTGGTATATTTCAATCTTGCAAATCCAACGCTACTTTCTGCTGTCGTCATTTTCTCGTTGTCCTATGTGCTCGAACGGATTTGTTTCGCAGCCGCTTGCTACAAGGTGATTCCTGAGCTTCGTGCGTCTTCTGCTTTGGTTTCGCGCCTCGGAATGCGAATGATTGCCGGATTTGCGACCTTCGTTGTGATTGGAACTGTGGCAAACCTTCTGATCTCTCATCTTGTTAAATTTCTGATTGGGCGAAGTTTTGGTCTCACAGAGCTCACAAATTATGGCATTGCATTGACGTTAATGGTTTTTGCCAATGCTATGGTTCGGAGTTTCGCAAATGTTTTGATGCCTGTGGCAAGCAAGTACCACGCTGTCGGTGACGGTGGAACTGTTGGTAAATTGTTCATACATGGCACCAAGTATTCGGCGGTCGTGATCCTCTCGTGCGCCGGTATAACCGCCCCATTTCTACCAGCTTTGTACCGTTTGTGGATGGGGCCGGATTTTGTAGCACTTTGTGGGATTACATTGGTAATGTTTTTTGGTCAGGCGGTAGCCAGTTCCGCGTTGTGTGCCAATCAAATCTTGACAGGGATGGGAAAGGTGAAGTCTATATGCGTAATCTCACTCTGCTATGTAGCTTTTTCGTTGGTGGCCGTTTGGCTACATATCATCCTGTGGCAAGATGCAAACCTATTTTCCACGGTTGTTATCGTGGCAATTGGACGGATTATCGGAAACATTGTGATCCTCGGCTTGGGAATTGAAATGACTGGTATTGATTGGCGACGATTGCTTGCTCAGGCAGTTGTCAAACCCTTGGTGATTTGTAGCATTGTTGCGGTTCTTGGGTGGTGGATCGTCCGATGGATGCCGATCGAATCATGGGTGATCTTGGGTAGCTGGGTTTTAGCGATGGAGGTAATCTTCCTGATTCTTATCGGGGTGTGGTGCTTGGATAGAGAAGAAAGGAAGCTTGCCATGCAGTTATTGGGGAGAGTTCGTATGCGTTTGAACCTCCGTAAGTAATGACAGAAGTGAGAGTTTGGCGAAAGCCGATATACACTGAATCTTTATATTTGTTATATGTATATTATTAGCGCTCTTGCTCTAGTGTCATTGGTTTGCTGGGATTTCACTCCTAGCGGGGAGCCGAACTTAGGCTGGATTTCCCTTATGCTCATCTTGACCCTTGCTTGCTTCGTCATTTGGGCGAGAGCAACTCGTCCTGAGCGGAACGGGAATTGGTTTCACCCGGTCCCGCTGATGACGGTTGCATATATTATTGTATTTTATCAGATTCCATTATCTGTCGCGTTGGGTTTGGAGGTTAGTGTATATCGGTGCCCCTTCCCTGACAAAATCAATAGTTGCGCTACGATGTCCTTTATGGGCTATTCCTTCTTCTGCATTGGCTACTTAGTTGGTATTTATACTGTGCGGAAATATCGTGGAAATGGGGTAAGGGCCGGTCTTCGGGCTATCGTTTTCTTCCGCCCACCTAATGGGATCAAGCTTGTGATAGATTACCTTTTGGTAGCCGGTTGGTGCCTATTCATTGCATTCGCTGTATTTGCCGGGAAAGCGTTCATGCTGAGTTTTACCTATTCTGCCGGGATGAACTGGGGTAGTGGTGCCAGTTATCTGAATCTTTTGCTGGAATTGACAAAAGGCCCGCTCCTAACTTTGGCTGGTGTGCGTGCCGCATTAACCAAGCCCTCCTCATTTTTTCAATTCTGCACTCATTATGATCGTCGTGTGCTTCTATTTACAATCGTAGCAAATGCTCCATTTCTTCTAGCAGGTGACCGTGGGAATATAATCCTTGCATCGTGTTTCTTTGTGGGTCCTTACGTTCTTCTCGTAAGAGCATGGAGATTGCCCTCATTTATTGGAGCGGCGGCAATCGCATCAGTTCTTATGGTGTTCTTTGGAAATACGAGATCGCGAGATGTCTCCGAATCTATGACGTCGCGGTTTAGCAGAGGGGTAGATGCACTTGAATTGATATCGATGAAGCCTAATGAATTGCCAACAATGGAGCTCGCAACTTCCTACAACTGTTTTAATGCCGCCGTAGGGATTGTGCCCGATATTTATCCTTATGCATACGGCCTTTATCACTGGAACGATGTATCAATGGCCATTCCATTCTATCGGCGGTTCGATCCGGTCGGCGAGGACCTCGTCGGAAGTGGGTCGCTATTCTTTACTGATTATTTACGTGGCGGCGATATGACCGCCGGAGCTGGCAGTTCTTGTTTGGGCATGATCTATTTAGACTTCGGCCTAGTAGGGATTCCGGTATCAATGGCTGTTTTAGGATTTCTATTCGGATGTGTGGGCTGGATCGTGCGAGTGTCAAGTAAGTACGCCATTTACTGGCAATTCCTGTTTTGCTACGCACTGCATCAGGGTTTGAGAAGCCCCCGACAGGATCCATTTGTTTGGTTTCAAAATGTAGCTTGGGCCGGAATCATCTTTGCTCTGCTGATTGTGCCATTGTTAATTAGAAGTAGGAAGATTGCCCGCAAGACTTTGCTGCAGAAGTAAAGAATTACACTACACGAGGAAAATTGGCAGCATACCACTCCTTGGATTCAAGACTCCAGCGCAATTTAGGTCGGCGAAAAAGTCAGGAGCTGCAGAGGCTTCTTGCTCAATCACCAAACTGAACCTGAAATGCCACGCTCCAGCCGCCTGACCGAGTCCAAGAGATACACCATCGAAACCCTTTATCGCAAGAGAACTCCCCAAATCAAGATTGCTGAGATTCTCGACGTTCACCCATCGACCATTTCACGGGAGCTTCGGCGCCTGGGGGGGCGTCCATACTCTCATCGCCAAGCCCACCGCAACCATCGAGAGCTCAAGAAGCGCGATCAGACTTCTGATCCGCAGTTGCTTTCCTTAGCTGCTGAGAAGCTGCGCGAGGAACAATGGAGCCACGAACAAATCAGTGGCTGGATAGTCCGGGAAGGCCATGGGACTCTGAGTCATGAAACGATCTACGCTATGGTCTACCGAGACCAAAAGTCCGGCGGAGATCTCCATCACTTCTTGCGACATCCTGCCAAATCTTACCGTGATCGATGTGCGGGAAAAGAACTCCGGGGCCGCATCAAAAACCAAGTGATGATCGACACGTAATACTCATTAAGAATGAAAAAATTTCTATTCCTATCTGTAGGCCTTGGAATTGGAGGCATCGAAATGTATATGCTCCGATTCGTGAAATACCTAAAATGCAATAGCGATTACGAATTCCATATTTTGTGTAAGTCGGGGGAATTCGGGGCATTGGAAGACGATTTTCGGAAAGCCAATGTGCGTCTGATTCCTATGAAACAAGGATATTTCAACTTGGCCGATTTTTTGCGGATAAAGCAACTGATGGAGAGAGAGCATTACGAAGCGATTTGTGATTTTACCGGGAACTTCGCTGGAATTCCTATGTTGGTTGCGAAATTGGCCGGGTGCCATAGTCGTCTTTGCTTCTTTCGTAGCTCCAATGTATCCTTCAAGCCAACTTTGTTGCGACGAGTTTATTGTCGACTGGTCAACCGTTTGACTTATCAGAACGCTACGACTGTGCTGAGCAATTCACGGGAAGCTTTTGAGAACTTCTTCCCGGAAGATGATTGGCTGCAGGATTCTAGGTTTGAAGTCGTACCGAACGGAATTTCGTGGCGGGCAAGTGTCCTTGAAGATTTGCACCGAAAACGATTGCAGGCGGAGTTTGATTTATCGCTCGAAACGAAGGTGATTGGGCATGTTGGCCGTTTTGCTGGAGCAAAGAACCACTTTGCAATCCTCGATGTGGCTGAGCAGATGCTGGAAATCGATAGGAATATTGTATTTCTGTTGATTGGCAGAGACGTGAGAGAGCATTTGGAGGGTCCGGCAAAAAGTAGAAAATTGAATAATGTGAGGTTTGCCGAAGAAAGGCGCGATGTGCTGGATTTATTTTGGATCATGGATGCCTTCTATTTTCCTTCTCTGTGGGAGGGGCAACCAAATGCTGTATTGGAGGCCATCGCTTCGGAAGTGCCTTTTGTTATTTCTGATATTCAGCCGGTTAAAGAATGTTTTCCTGATTGGTGGGGCGATCAATGGTTGGTGCCGCCCACAGATACGAAGGCTGCCTGCAAGTTGCTGCTATCGCATTTGTCAGGGGAGGCGCGAATATGCGAGAAGTTCCAGAAGCTGGTGGCGTGGATTCGCCAAAATAACAGTCCGCAATTACGATTTGAACAATTCCTTTCGCACTTGGAATTCTCCGGCAGTAATACTGGTAAAAATGGACTGCGGGAATTAAATCAAGGATAGACAATATTGTGTTTGAATGTCGCTAACTTTTTAATAATCAAAATTTTGTTGTGAAATTGAGTGTTGTGCTTGAGCATCGATTCTTCCGCTTGCCGGATGGGACTGTCTGGACAAAAGCTCCGATAGCGAATGAGTATTGGCAACAATATCTAGATGAGTTCGATGTCGTAACTATTGTGGCAAGAGTGAAGGACATACCTTCAATCGAGGACGGTTATATGCGCGTGGATGGATCGCGAGTTAGAATGTCTAGTCTACCCTTCTATCTCGGACCATTACAGTTTTTCAGAAAGTTCCTTCAAATTAGGCGTAGTCTTATTAGTAAGATAGATGGGGCGGATGCAGTTATTCTGCATGCACCCGGTATTCTCTCAGTATGTGCGGCGTCCTTTCTAATGCGGTCCCGAAAGCCATATGGGATGAGGGTAGTAGGAGATCCTCATGACGTATTTTCTCCAGGAGCGATGAAGCATCCGCTAAGGCGGGTTCTGCGTTGGTACTTTAGCCGCAAGCTACGTAAGCATTGCGCATTTTCCTGCGGTTGTTCATATGTCACCGAGCGAAAACTACAGCAGAGGTATCCGGCGCGTGAACATGGATTTACAACCAATTATTCCAGTATCCAACTAGGCAAAGAGGGGATATCTAGTTATTCTCGCCCGGTGCGGCAAGGCGCTTGCCGCTTTGTGATCGTAACTGTTGGGAGTTTGATGCAACCTTATAAGGGCGTCGATGTGTTAATTAACGCAGTCAAGATTTGTGTGATAAATGATTTAGATGTTTCTTTGGTGGTAATAGGAGATGGGAATGTCAGAGCGTCTCTGGAATCTTTAGCTGTTGCGCTTAATTTGGGTTCGCGGATTAAGTTTCTCGGGCAGTTACGTGCAGGCAGTGCTATCCGTGATCAGCTAGATAAAGCGGATCTATTTGTCCTCGCCTCAAGGGCAGAGGGTCTTCCTCGCTCCATGATCGAGGCAATGGCTCGAGCGGTTCCATGTATCGGGACTAACGTGGGAGGGATCCCGGAGTTAATTTCTAGCGAAAACAGAGTGTCCCCTGGTAATTCCGATGCTCTAGCTGAGAAAATCCAGCAGGTCTTAGGAGATCCTGAGAGAATGAGGAAAATGTCTGAGGAGAATCTGAAAACAGCATCGTGCTATGAGGCTTCAGTCCTCAGAGGGCGCAAGACGTTGTTTTATCAGCACGTTAGAAAGTGTACCCGCAACTGGCTTCGGGACAGTGGGGAGGGGTGATGCTAGGAGAATACTCCACATGTTGTGTGTTTATAGTGGCGCTCCTTCTGAGAATGTGAAAATGTTTGGTGTTGTTAGCGGAGCCTGTGAAAAATCGGAGTGAGGGAAGCTTGGGCGTTGGGGGCGGTCATGTTTTTTTTGTGCAGGGAGAATGAAATCGAATAAATTGAAAATATTACACCTTATATCAGGCCTCGATAGAGGCGGGATTGAACGCTGGTTGCTGGGAGTATTACCCCATCTTGATCTGAAAAGGCACAGCGTAGATTTTTTGTCCAGGCTGCCAACTGAAAGCGCCCTTGATCGGCAGTTTATTGATCTCGGAGCACGAGTCTATCTTAATGCGGGCAATCGCTTTAATTTCAGCAGCTATTGTGATCAATTAGCTCACCTGATAAGAGTCGAAAAATACGATATCATCCATAATCACCTTGCTCATCATGGCGGCATCCCCGCTAGAATCTATTCGAGACTTGGTGTTCCTTCCGTCGTGTCCTTTCACAATGCTAAATTAGGAGCTCTCCAATTTGGAAATCCAATTAAGAGATGGATTAGTTCGGCCTACTCAAAAAGAGGGCTAAACTATATGATTAAAAAATGTCATATTGTTACAGGTTGCTCTGAGGATGTGTTGTCGGAATTGGGGCAAGTAATCTCTCTTGAGGATTCAGAAACGCGTGTTCTTCATTATGGCGTCGATATCCCAGAGAGGTTACTTCCGCAGGAGATAGAGGAGGTGAAATGTTCAATTGGTGTAGCCCTCGATAAGAAAATTGTTGTTCATGTTGGCAGCTTTACTCCGCAGAAAAACCACTATGTGTTGTTGGAGATCGCACAGCAAGTATTGGAGAAGAGATCTGATGTTGTATTTGTTTTTGTTGGCGACGGTAAGCTACGGGCAAATGTTGAGCGGTATGCAATGGAGCTTGGGCTGCTAGACTCCGTAAGATTTCTTGGTTTGAGAAAGGACGTAGAGCGAATTCTCTCTTCGGCAGAGGTATTCCTATTTCCATCGTTATTTGAAGGATTGCCAGTAGCATGTTTGGAAGCATTGGCAGCTGGTTTGCCGGTAGTAGGGTCAAATGTTCCGGGAACTAAGTTGCTGGTTATTAATGATCTGACAGGATTTTTGTGCGAGAAAGATGATACTCATGCATTCACTCGAAAAATTCATTTGTTACTTGATGATCAGGAATTAAGGAATGATATTGGAGAGCAAGCTCGAGACTTTGTAAGAAGAGAATTCTCCTATGATGCTTCAGCGGCACACCTTATGGAAATTTACCAAACGCTATTTTAAAAATCCAAGACAGATAAATGTCAATTAACGTAAAAACATCGAAGGACTGGACCGTGGAGGATATTGAGCGGTTTTGGACTTGGCTAAGTACCACAGAAAGAAAGGAACAAGATTATTTTGCCTACACCGTGGGAGATGCTATTCATAATCTATTGCAAAGGGAGGGTGTAATCAAAGGAAATTTCTTGGATTATGGCTGTGGCTTGGAGCATCTGTTTCCCCATATGCTTAGGTCGGAGGTAGATTGCTACGGTTTGGAATTTTCCAAATCTTCGGTCAAAGAAGTTAATGATCGCTATAAAGAGTGGCCTCGGTTTAAGGGAGTCCAGGAAGTGAAAACTCTTCCTTCTTCTTATCCTGATAATTTTTTTGATGTCATCACATTTATCGAGACGATTGAGCATTTGAATGATTACTACTTGCCGATCACTTTAAAAGAGCTGTAACGAGTGTTAAAGCCAGGGGGGAGATTGTTAGTGTCTACACCTTTTAATGAAACTTTGTCGAGTAACCACATCTATTGTCCTTTTTGTAATTCTGAGTTCCACCGGATGCAGCATATGAGATCGTTTAACATTGAGTCTATAACAGCATTGCTAGAGGATAATAAGTTTTCAGTCGATTATTGTGATAATATTGATTTGTATAGTTTTTCTAGGAGTATCAGGACTAAGTTTTTGGCCTATGTCAAAAATCGGGTAAAGAAGAGGCTGAACAGGACTACGGATGCAAACTATAGGCTCAAGCCTCACTTAGTTGCTATCGTATCGAAATAAATACATCTCTTCTCTCGTTCAGATTCTGGTCACAATAAATATTGAGCCTGATCAGGTCACCATTTCTGGACCACTTTGAATGTTAGGTTCAGGCCTTGGATGGTTCA
>MDTG01246794.1_pt1 | contig 16425 bp, 22 predicted proteins | sample 811421 | NCBI WGS metagenome assembly MDTG01 (sample SAMN05326645, study PRJNA326480) | marine metagenome | isolation source: seawater | place: Pacific Ocean: South East | collected 2011
GTTAAAATCGCAGTTAATATTCTGAATGTCATTTTGCACAGTAAAGCCTGTGTCGGGGTAATTAGGGTCAATTATTTTAACGACATTTGACCCTGGATTTTGATGATGAAATTGCAATCTTGTTCCGCTTACAACAGTTTCTGGTAATGTGATTGTAATGTCGTTTGCAACAGAGTCAATATTGTATATTAAATCAGTTTCTACAATTACAAAATCATTCGTGATTAAATCAGGATATGTTCCTAATTTTTTTGCAAAATTACTGCTACCGCCTCCTCCTCCGTTTATTGAGTTAGGTAATAACACTCCTCCTTGAGTAACTGTCATATATGTATTTAATTAGTTGGTGCGTCAGCTGTGTCCATAAAGCTCATATCGCAAGTGACATCTGTGCCATTTCCGGCATTTTCTAAATTTAATCTAAAAATTCCAGTCATTGATACTTGCCTTAACAATACCGGGTAAATACTATCTTTATCAATTACATCCCCTGTGGAGTAAAAGTTTAAATCACTAGATTGTTTTTCAATTGTAATTGTAGCGTCCCCTAAAACGCCTGTAAACTGTAATGCAATAAAACGTGTGGGGTATGGGTTGCTTCCGCAGGTATAAGTTTCACTTACGCCATCTGTTGTTTGATTTTCAAAAAGCTGTTTAGGAGTTTTAGTAGGTTCCATATAATTTATTTATTAATATAATACATTTAAAGTATTACATTAAGTATGTCAAATTTTTTAACTATTTTTTTTTTGTAATTGACACATTTGCTTCTTTTTTGATTGTAATAATAATATCACTAAGTTCAAATTTAGAGGAGAATAATTCAAAAGGAAGGTCAATTGATTTATTTTTGCATTTTATTATTGGTGCAAAATTCACTGCAAATGTATCATTGTCTGCAAATATTTTAAATCTATATTTTATTGTTGGTAATGTTGTTGAAAGTTTATCAGTTATTTCATAATTAAAATCTGGTTTATCATTAACTACTTGTCCGTTTACAAAAAACTCCAAACCTGTCTCTAAAAATAATTTAAATTGCTCCTTCGCTTGGTCTGATGTGTAAGTGTTTTTACAATCCATTTGTAATTCAAATAAATATATCCCAGCTTTAGGCAGTGCAATAGCACCATTCTCGTCTTGATTTCTAAAAATTTTTTCATCAACTCCTATTGAAAAATTAGGCTTTGTTAATGTATCTTTGAATAAAGTAAAAAAAGAATACTCAAGTATATCTTCATTTTCATTTTTTCTTGTTTCAAAAGATTTAGTTGCGTCTTTGTGGACTTGAAAAAGAACTGTATCGTTTGTCATTGTTTTTAAAAAAGTTATTTGTTTATTTATTCATTACCAAGCTATTAAATAGTGGGCATCTACAATATATGGTTGCATGTTTTCATGAGAACCACCACCAGCATTACTAGTAATAATATCTCGCCCAGCACCATTTTTTGATTGATAACTTGAACTAAAAACTACCACACCTGTAAAACGAACATCACCATTAAGCACTCCAGTTGTCGTGTCTAGCGTACCAAACGTGGTGGAGCTATAAACTGAATATGTTAATTTTGGAACTTGCGATCTACTTAATGTTACCCTTGAAGCCCCACCTGTTGACCCTATTCCGTATGAACCGCCGTATGCAATTGACACTCTACCCGCCCTGCTTTCTAAGACTACACTTGCTCCCCAGCCTCTTTCTGCAAATAAAGTTGGTGCCTGTGCTTGCGTTAAAGTTTGACCGTTAAATAAATAAGCCTTTGCCCCGTTTGAAAAAGTTTTAATTGTTGGCACATTTTCATTGGAAAAATATTTATACATTTTTATTGCTCCTAAATCTGTTGGATTTAGTTGTAAAGATTGGTTTACAAATTCAGTCGTTGCTATTCTATTTGAATTATCTCCAATTGGCGGAGTTGGTGCAGTAGGTGTGCCTTGTAAAGCCGGCGATACTCTGAATGCATATTTAGTTTCTAAATCAATTAAATTATTTAAGTCGTTTAAATATGTCCAAGCATTGGTATCTGTCAAAATATTGCCTAAATTATTTGAAATTTTAGAAGTATATATTTTATTTGTACCAGCCTCTTTCACAATCGCATTCTCATAATATTCAGTTGTGGATATCCAATCTGATAAACCTGCTCTTTGAATTTCTGCAATTAAGCTTGATAAAACATAAATTGGTGCATTTTCTATTTCTTCAAAAGCAAAAAATTTATTACCTACAACTACCCACCACGATTGGTCGCTAAAAGAATTGCCTTGGTTGGGATTATTTAAATCACCTCTAACCGAGCGATAGATTGTATTTGTAACGGGGTCTTTGGCATACTCATTTGTTTGATAAGGCGTGTTGGCGTTATAATTAGAAATGTTTGACGGATTTGGGCTTTGAATTCTATCGGCGTTGGTAAAAGCGTCCCCCCACGTTGGACTATTTTGAATTGCATTTAAATCTAAGCTAGGTTGGGCATTTGATTGTGCGGCTGTTCCAGGTATTACAATATTTTGTTGACCCGCCGTTAAATTTCCACCAAATATTTTTGCAGTCGTCATATGTTAATTTTTAATTAATAATTAATAATTTCATTTGTTTTAATAAAACCTCCCAAACCATCGCTTCCAATCTTATCTAGCCCCGCTGTTTCATTATAATCAAAGGCACTTATTAATTGGCATGAAGAGTTTTGACTGTCAATAATACTAATTGCAACGCCAGCTGGTCGTGGCAACAAATCATTAGCAATTGCAATTTCTAATAAATTGTTAGGAAGTGTTGCGAAGTAAAACATTGACATATCATTATTTGTTTTCATTAATAAATCATAACCAAATACTTCAAAAAGGCTTGCATTGATGCTATATCCTGAAGCGTTACTATTATTTATAATAATTTGCAGTGAAACCAAATCTCGCAATTCTTTTTCATCTAAATTTAAAATAGTGTCAATTAACGGAAGACCCGCATAATCTGCTAATCTTAAAAGTTGTGCCTTTGTTGCAGTTTTAATATCAAAAGCGGTTCGCACTTCTTCAATTTCTGAAAATAAATTTAACTCACTAACCATTGCCTTTATAAGTCCTTCTATCTTTGGTTTTGCTTTATATTGCCAAATTAAAAGGTTTGAGTAATATTTTTCGTAATCTTGCATATTTATATTAATGTAATGTTAATATTTGTCGCCGAAGCTCCCCATTTATTTTTAAAATCAGGAGTTGGTAAAATATTAGTAAAGTTAATATTATTATTAGAGATTTGCAAATTAAATGCAAAAGCGTTTAACCCTAACTGCTTTAATGTATCAACTAATGTACAAGTTAAATTACCACTATTTGCTGTTTCATTTAACTCAAAAGTAATATTTGAGGCATATGTTTCTTTTAAAATATTTAAATCAATAGGGTTAGTCGTGTTATTTTGTATATCAAATTTGATATAAATTGAAATAGTTTCTGCTCTTTCAAATTTTATATTATTAACTTGACCAGCTGGCTGAATAACTGGAACTATAACATCTCCGTTCATTCCAGTGCCACACGGCTTTGTTCTATCAATTGCAATTGCAACTTCTTCATCACTTCCGCCTTCTACAATAACTTTGATAGAGTGAGAGATTAATCCGTTTGCATCTGTTACTGGCGTTGAATTTTCTAAAATTAAAGCATTAGTAACATTTGGAATTGCAAACAGTCTTGCATAAATTGCCTTGATATAACCGCTTGCGTTGATTGCAGAAGATTGTCTTTGCCTAATTTTATAAGCTCCATCCGTTTCTTCCAAAGTTCCAACACTAAGTGGTGGTTGAGGGTTATTAACCGCCGTAATACCTAACTGCACAGTTACAATATTTGTTAAAGTATTAGGTAATGCTTCTATTTCTCCAAATTCTGTTGCTTGAAATAACAAAGTATTTACTCCGACTTGCGTAAAAGCTGAATTAACTAATGCAAAATTAACTCCATTTCCGTTTGATATTGTAAAAGCTGAATTATTGATATTACCATCTAATCCTTGTAGTGGAACAATTGTAGTTGCCGTTATTTCAACTTCTTGCTGTGTGTAAGTGCCAGTTTTTCTATAAACATTATCACCCGCTCCTAAGTAATCTAAATTAACTCCATTTGAGTTATCAATGCTTTTAATTAAATTATACACTTCAACAAGTTGCGTTTGCATGTCTATAAACAATTGGGCTTGAATTTGTGTAAATTGACCCCATGGTGAATTTGAGTTAAAATCAAGGTCGTTATCATTAAAAATACTTTTTAATGAATTTTGTATGCTTTCTAACTTTTCTTGATATGTAACCGTTTTTACTCCTTCCGATGTTACAAATGTATTTGTCATTTATGAAAATAAAAATTGACCGACATTATCATCGCTAAATATAGTTTTATAGTTTACTGCTACCGATAATTCACCCGTTGCATAATTGTATTCATAATTAATATCATTGACTGCAGATACATTATTTGTATTTGTAATAATTGTTTTAATTTGAGAAATTAGCTCCTCTCTTCCTTGCTTAGTTCGTGGCGGATTTATCCAATCTATTCCAGCATTAAGGTTAAAAAAGCAATCAAAAACTTGTTCTTTAATTCGTGTTTTAACATTTTGCATAGTTTCAAGATTATTTTTAATCAAAATAGGTCCCCTTTGAGAAATAGCTATATCTCCATTATCATCCAAAGCCCAAGTTGTCATTATATCTTAATATACTATATTTAAAGTAATACATTAAAAATGTAAAAGCAAATTGTTTTTTGTCAAGCAAAACTTATTTTAAAAGATTATTAAATTGATTTTTTACATTATTTAAATCAGATTTAACTCCATTTAATGCACTTACAGTGCCACCATCTGGAATAGATATGTCTCCTGTTGACTGATCCTGTACTTTAAAATTCTCTAATACGCCGATTAAACTATCAATATTGCCAATTAAATTATCTGCGCAAGATTTTAAACTTTCATTTGTGTTTGTAAGGCCTATCTTATCATCTAAAGATATTTTAGTTCCTTCAAAAAAAAGTTCTGTTGCATTGTTATTGTAATTTTGAAGCGGTGCAGTATTAGGGAATATTCCTATTATAGCAATTCCGTCTGAAAAAGAATGAGATCTTAAACTTGCAAGTGGAATTTCTTTAGTAAGCCCTGTTTCTTTCCAGTTAGTTAAATTTCTATCGTTAAATTGAATTATGCAAAAATCATTTTCTGTTATAGGCATTGTTAAACCACCTTGCAACGTTGCATTAATTTGTACGGGTATGTCAATTAAAGGTTCAGGTGCATATTCTATTACCGAACCTTTTTCTCCCTGCCTTTGCAAATTATCAACCAACTGCACTGTTGCTCTTTGCGTTGTAGGGTCAAAAGATACAATTACACCTATTCTAGTGCAATTAATTTTATATCCTATTTCATCTTTTATTTGCTCTAACAAATCTGATAAATTACTTTGATTTTTTTGAGGTTGCATATTATTTTGATTTAATAATTTTAAAACCACCTGCAGTTTCTTGTCCTATATATAATTGCAGTGTTGTAATTAAATCACCGGGTTCTGCGGGGCTTATTGTCCCTTGATGATTAATTCCTACAATTTTATAAGCACCGTTATATTGAGGTGTTATTACTGATTTTATTTCTACAAATTGCCCTAGTATAAAACGAGGCTCAAAAGTCATTTTAACTTCTAAAAGAGTATCTTTTCTTGATATGCTTTCTTGACTTAAACCGCTTTCAGCACTAATAACTTGCACTAAACCTTCAACCGCTTCATCATTATCAACTAAAAAAACTTCTCCATTATCAATATAAAACTGATCCCCAAAATAATGTTTTAAAATCTTTAAAGGGTTATCCATAAATGTTTGAGGGCTTAAGGGCTTTGAAAGTACTTTTTTTAAATTTTCAACAGTTAGATTTTGAAAATTGAAATTTAGTTGAAATAAACAATCTTTTACTAAATCGCCTAATGTAGCTCCTTTTCCATAACTTTTATTAAATAAACTAGTAATCCCGTTATTATTATATCCATTTTCTTGACATATTAATTTAGTTAATAATGTAGGACGCTGAGATTGAGGACCTCCTTCCATTATATTTCCTATAAAAATATTATCAAATATAGTTTTATTATTATCACTTCCCATATATCCCGCACTTAAATTAACAAGTCTGTATTGTAATTTTTTGTCTGTACCTTCTATTGCATAAGGTATATTAAATTTATCTTGCAACAAATATTCTCTTGAAATTGCATTTAAATTATAAATTTCAATTGTAGCCGTGTTGTTTACTTGAAAACCTCTATTGACATTAAATTTAATTGTTAAGCCGGGCTGAATACTGTTGCCTTCTTTAATTACAGGATGAGAAATAACATAAGATTTAGTATTAAAATTTATTGTGTTTTCATCAAGTAATATGGGGGGAGAACCTATATTTGGGTTTATGGTTAGCTTGTAAGCTCTGTTAAATTTCATACATTAGATATTAATTCATCAATTTCTGTAATATCTTCTTTATCCAGTAAATAAGCTTCAACTCTTCCGTTTTCAAAATCGTCAGGATACCAAAGCTCCCCGCCATCATTTACAACAAAGCTTAATCCAAAATTTAATTTATATTTAAAAGGGTTTAAAACATTAATGTTGTTAGTTATTTTTTGATTTAACAAAGTAAAGTTTAAATTATTATAAATAATATCAAAATACCAACCACTAGTTAATGATTTATAATATAAATTCATTCTAAAGCTACTACCATCTGGTAATACAATGGTTTTAGTCTGGTTAGGCGAATTGTTAAAAGTGTTCTTTAAAATTAACATAGTAAATTAATTAAATATTTTGAATTATATTGGCTATCTTTTCACCACCAATATCTCTAATTATACTTATTGGCGTTTTGTCAGTTGTTTCACCTTGCACTTTGCCCTGACTAGTTGCTCCAGTGTTTTCTTCTGAAGCCCTTCCTGCAAAATTACTTGCGTCAATTGTTTCAAATAAAGTTTCTGCAATTCTCCACTCTTGAAGCTCAACAACAAAGTCAATTGCGTCAAAAGTATTTTCTCTCGTTTTTTTGTCAACAGAAGTAATAACCATATTTTTATGATAAGTCCCATCAGGTTCTGTTAAACTTAAAATTGTGCTTGTTTGCCATAAAGCTTTTAAATAAGAATAAGCTTTTCCAGAAGCTCTGTCTGATGGGTTTAATTCTTTAACAGTGTTCCAAAAGTCAACTGCACTGTTGACTGTATTTTGTATATCTTTTTTTTGTGCTTGGTCTGTAGTGTTTTTAAGTTGTTGCATGCCTTCTGTAAGTTTAGGAATTGCAACAGTTAGCACGGTTAGTTTTTGAGTTAATCTCTCAAGTAAGTTAGGGTCGCTTTGTGAATTGTAAGCTTTTTCAAAAACAAATCCCGTCATTGTAATTCTCTTAGGTTCAAACACTACATGGTCCGTTATATAAGTTCCGTCTTCAACATAGTTAGTAGTGTAACGGCTGACTTCTTTTAAATTAGAATTAATAACTTTGTCAAAATTAAAGCCTGCAATACCTAGCCTTTGCAGTGGTGACACAATATAATTGTTTAAATTTTGTGCTACCTTATTTAAATTTGGTTGTATTTTTTCAAAAGCAGTATTTTTAGAAGTTGTCATTTTTGAAAAGAAATATTAGTTTGTGCTTGAGTAAATTGATTTTGCAAGACATTTTCAACTTCTCTAGCTATTATATTAGGTTCACTTGAGTTTGCATTTACTGTAATATTAATATCATTGTTTGTAGTTGTTGAATTAGAACCGCCATCATAAAAGTTTTTATAAGCTCCATAACCTAATCCTCCAAGTGCACCTAAACCTGCTCCAAGAGGACCAAATATACTACCTAAACCCCCTCCTTGTGCTGCGTATTTTAGGGTATCAATATAAGGGTTTGCTTTGTCGGGTGTTATGTCTTTTAAATCATCTGATACTAATTCAGAGAAACCTGTAATAACTAGTCCCGCAGCTGAAGGTTTGATTTTTGAAAGAGCTTTAACTGATTTTCCTCCAATAGCCGCAACTGAAGGTTTGATTTTTGAAAGAGCTTTAACTGATTTTCCTCCAATAGCAACCATTGAAGTTAAACCTTTTGCTAATTTAGGTATTGCAAGCAAAACTAAACCTATCCCTAATACTTCGTATAGATTAGGTATTTTAGCTATTGCATCATATAAAGGTCCAAACATACTCTTACCATTTGCTTTCCAAACCGCAATATCATCAAGCAATAACACAATTGCCGTCAAGCCCGCTATAACTGGTATAAAAGGAACTGCAAGCAAACCAACCGCACCCGCTAATAATAATATACTACCTTTTGCATTTAAAATTAAAGAAGCCGCTCTGCCTATTGCTTCTGCAAACATTCCAAAACCTTTAGCTAAAGAACTTATAGTATTAACTACCCTATCTCCATTATCTTTAAACCATTTTAAACTTTTATCAACTAAGTCTTTCAAATAAGGGGCTAACTTTACTAATGCTTTATTTCTTAAATTAATAAATTCAGTTGATATTTTTCTTACTTGCAAGCCTAAATTATTTAATGTTTTAGCTTCTTTTCCATTTAAAAAGCTATTTTTACTTAATTTATCAAATTCTTTATTTGATAATTTTAAAATTGATAAAAAATTTGCATCAAGTCCTATATCTTCAATTAAAACCGTTGCAGTAATATCATCAAGTCCTTTTACTTGCTGTCTTAACTGCTTTATTACGTCAAAAGCATCTTTTCCTAACACATCAATTCCTGCCATTTGAAATGGTGCAAAATTTCCTTGACCCAATCTAAGCCTTGCAAGTGTTTTTTCAAGCCCTAAAATTCCAGTAGTGATATTATTTTCATTTAAATTTAAATCAATAGATTTTCCAACATTTGCAAGTTGATTTAACTTTGTAACTGCAAGCCCAGTTTGATTTGTAAAAGTTTGTAAATTTTTAGCCGATTGAATTCCACTATCTGAAAACTTTTTAAAGCTGTATCCCGCCGCCAGAGTTGCCGCACTCATTGCAGTAATTGCAACGGTTGCAGACTTCATTAATTTAGGTGCTTTATCAAGCCCTGTGTTAAATTTATTTAATTCTTTTAAATCCGTTTTTAAACCTAATGATACAAATAATCCTCCTAAATTCATATTATTTTTTATTAGTTGGCTTCGGTGCGTTTAATTTATGCATCATATAACTATAATTATTTTCAAAAGTTTCATAACAAATAATGTCTAATATAATATTAAATTTTTCTAACAATATCACAGATGGATTGCCTCCATAATAGCCCAATTTAGCAAGTTTTATCGCATGATATTTGGCGTCATTTAAATTGCCTTGAGTTGTCGGCTTTTTAAATTTAACCTCGTCATCCATTATTACTCGCCACTTTGGGCTTCTGTAAAACCCCCATAAGTTGCTATAATAGAAAATAAAACTTGGTTATTTATTGCGTTTAAATATTGTTTATTTTCATTAATTTCTTTTGCCTCCTTAATAGCTAAATTATCTATTAAGCATCTATAAACACATTTATGCAAATATTTCATTGCATTTTCATCAGTTTTAAATTTTGCAAGTGCAATGCCAAATTGTGTTTCATCGCTTACGTCTTTTAATGTATCAAGTTTTTGAATTGTAACTAAACTTTCAAAATGAGAATAAACCATCATTGCATCTTCAAACAAAGGCTCTACAAATGTAAATTTAATTTTATCATTTAAAGGAATTTCTTCATTATTTTTTAAAGCTCTGAAATCAGGCTCAAATTTAATTTTTTGTTGCGTCATAGATGTATTAATTGTTGTTAATTGTTAATTATTGTGTTTGTAATTCTATAGTAAAACCTAAAACCCATGGTCTTTCAAGCACCGCTATATTCCCATCACTACTTGCTGAAAACACGGGAGTTTGAGTTATTGAGCCACCAGTTAATTTATGTTTACTTTGTACGGATTGACCTAAACTATCTGTAGAAAGCAAATTCCATTCACCCGATATAAAGCCATTGCTTGGAAAGTTGTTTTGAAAATCCTTATAAATCCTCATAAAAAATTTATCATCATTACTACCTGCTGTAACTTTTACGGTCATGGTTGCTTGAGAGCCTGTAAAATTTCTTACAACTCCAGACCCTCCGTTTCCAAAAGCAGTTCTTGTTGTGAAGTCACCCGCCATTTCTAAAGTAATAAAATCGCCACTTGCAAAATTTTCAAATCTGTAAGTTTCTTCCGCATATTTCATGATTAATGTGCCATTTCCAGATAAATTTATTTTATTTGTCATTTTTTAAAAATTAAATTATTATTCAAGTAATTACTGCTCATTTCTTGTAGCAATATTGGTTGTTCTTAGTCCCCCTGCTAATTTATTTGCAGTTTGAAAATTAATTATGCCAGCCACTCTTTCTGCTTGAGACTGTTGGCTAAATGGAGTATAGTATAAATAATATCCATTAGCTCTAATACTATTTAAAAAGCTTTCTCTATCTCCAAAAGTTTCACCATTCCATTTTTCATCTTTAGTGATTACTCCATTTGTTATAAACCTTTCGCAAACATCCGATAATATGCTTAGAACTGTTAAAGCCCCAGCGTTATTTTGTGGTACTTTTGTTACTGATTTTTCATAATTAAAAACTGCCATTTGTTGTTCTATTTCTAAGGCATCTCCGTCGTGTAAATTTGCAAAATAATTACCACTTTCAAGCTGTGCGTTGATTAAAGCTTCACCGCCCGTGTATCCTGCTGTGTAAACTCCTGCTTTTTTACATAAAGCAAGAAAACTGTCTGTCACTGCGTAATCAGGCTCTATCCCAGTTATTTTTTTTAAATTCATAATTATTGCAGTGTTAGAACCTGAATAATTTACAGAACAACCTATACTTGCAAATCCCGCAACACATTTATTTACTTGACTAGCGTCATTAAAATAACCTATTGGTATTGTTCTTGTAAATCCACTTGCTTGCAATCTTGTTGCAATGCCCGATTGAGATACATCTATACCCGATGTAATACCTAAAAAGTACGCTTCTAACTTAGCTTGAGTGTCTCCTGCTACCGCCTCAATATCATTTTCTAACATTGTTTGGTTTGTAAAAAAGCCATAATATTCAACTAAACTTGATACTCTAGCTTTAGCCTGAAGCAAAGTTTCACCTGTTGGGTTTGCCCCAGCGTTTATTGTTCCAGCCCCCGTGTTAAAGTATTCAGATGAACTTAAATCAGTACCAGTTACGGATGAAATTTGCTCTAAAGTTATAGACCCATCAGTTCCTACTTTTTTTGAACTGAAAATTAAGCCAATTTCATTGCCTGTGTTTTTTAAAATTGATATATCGGCGTAACTTTGCAAGCCTTTTTTGAAGAATTCTTCTTTAACTTGATCCCAACTATTACAATTGTTAAAATTTAAATTTGTTAATTCAAAAACTTGTCCGTCTACGGTTACTTTTATTTCTCCATTACTAACTCCTTCAATTCCAGCTAAATTTGCACTAATGTCTGCCGTTGTAAAATTAGCAACTGTACCTTTAACTGCATTTTGTAAAGGAATAATAATAAAATTACCTTTACCTGTTAATAAATTAGGGCTTTGTGCAAATATCGTGCTTGCTAAAGCATAAGTATCACTTGATATTCCAAAATCATCGCCAACGGACCTTGCGTTGATATAAGTTCTGTAATCATCATTTTGATTTCCAGTTACAAATTTATCAACCGTGAATAAAGCAATATCGTTAGGGTTTTTTCCTTGTGTGGGAGTGCTTGAAATAATTGTTTGTACGTTTACATAATTATCAATGCTGACTGAGTTGAAAGGCATATTTTTATAAATTTGTTGTTGTTGATAAATTAATTTCTTTAAAGTAATTCGCATTACTTATAATCTGCTTTCCATGATACATAGAAAGGCTTATTCTAAAACGATTTAATCTGCTTGCACCCTCTAAAAATCCTAAAGAACTCCAACTAGAATTAATTGGTGCTATAGTTACATTGTAATCATATTGTATTTGCTCTGATTTGTAAGAGTTTAAATATAGTAATAAAGTGTCTTGTAATTCAATAGCACTACTATCTCTTGAATATAATTCAATAGCAAAAATGCTTATAAATGCTTGGTCTATTGTTTCTAAAAACTCATCATTAGGCTCATCATATTTATAAGCCTTTGCAACTCCATAAGTTGTTTTGCTATCGTGTGAAATGTAAACTAATATCCCTTGCGTCGGTGCTATAAATTGATTTTGATTTTCAATAACAACTCTTAAAGGCTCAACATAAATAGGGTTGCCTGAATTGTCATTACCTACTATAAAAGTGTCCGTTATAATTTTTGCTAATATTTTAATAGGCGTCATCTTTCAAATTCTTCAATTAAAAAATATCTATAAAATCCATAACTTGAATTGTCGGTTTTATTAATAATTTTGTAGTTCATATTGTTATATTTAACACTATCACCGCCTTCTGCACTAATTTGAGTTTTGGTGTGAATTTGCCATTTAGCCCATTGTCTTTGACCTTCTGGTAATATTTCCAAATCTTTTGCTTTAGGGCATGTAATTACGCCCTTAAAAGCAAAGTCGGTATAAGTTTTATCAAACCCACCCGCACCATCTGATATTTCATTAATTCGTTGAAGCACAATGCCTTGTTGCCAGCCGTCTAGTACAAAAGACATATCCATTCCCATTACCAAGCTCATATTGTTTTTTTAATTACTTTACTTACTCTACTATCTTTCAACTGCCCTGTTTCAATTAAAATTTTATCTTTGTTTTGACTCTTGCGATCTATTGTTGATTGTTTTAAAGGAGCATAAGTTCCAAAACCTTTTGTTTCAATTGTTTCATCAATTAAATTTTCACCAGCTAAACCACCTCTTTTTAAAGCTAAAGTTAATTGCTCTTGAGTTAAAGAGCCTTTAGATAATGATTGTTTTAAACTAGAAAGAACTACATCTTTAATTTCTTGCGTTTTATCTTTCATTTTAAAGCCTATAAAAGGGCTTCTTTTAGGTAAATTTTTAGAAGGAACTCCAAAAGTATGTTGATAAGCTATTTCTAAATTAGTTTGCCCGCCTTGGTCTCTAGCATTTTTTTCATTACCTAAAAAACCAATTATAGCTTCTAAATCTTCAGCACCTTGCAAATTTTTGTAAAATTTTTTATATTTTCCTAAAGTATTTTTTACAACCGCCATATAATTTAACCATTAGTGCTTTTACCATAATAATAACCAACGGTTTTAGCTTTCATTATAGGTTTTAAATAAAATAAAGCTTTCTTACCATAATTAGTTGACGTTAAATATTCTTCATTGTAAACAAGGTCCGCAGGAGTTTTAAAAGAAACAGAAACATCACCCACTGATTTACTGGCAATAAAACCTGTAGTTCCGCCTCCACCACCTCCTTCATTTCTCATATTAGCATCTAATTCAATAAAAGCCGCTACTAAAAAGAAATAAACCATTTTAGCTCTTTCAAAATCTTTAAAATCTCTTGAATTTATAATACCTAACGCTTGAATAAAAGCTAATTCAATGTCACTATCTAGCACGCAAGATTGGTCTTCGTTTACTTTCCAATTTGTTTGATTAGTTGGGGCAACATTTGTATTTTGTACTAAGCACTTATAAAATAAACGAGAAGGATTATAATAAACTATGTCGTATACTTTATAAGTAGTTGTATCATTCCATATAGTGGCGTAACAAAAGTCTCTAGGGAAAAATTCTTTAAAATCTTCCACCGTTAAGTCTTTTAATGTTTCTGCCATATATTATTTAATTTCACCCGTTGCAATTGTTTCTTTTTCTTCCTCTTCTTCTTTTTGCTGTGATTTCTTTAAAAGCTCTAGTTCTGCTTTTAATTTTGCGTTTTCAGATTGCAAAGAAGTGTTTGATTGTTCTAATAACTCTTGAGATTGATAAGTGTTTGCGTCAACTAAATCTTTGTATTTTTCTTTAAATTCTGGCTTACAATCACGATATAACTCTATCGCTTTTAAGCCAGTACTTTGATTTACTTCTGTAATTGTATTTGGATAAAATTTCACATCATCAATCTCATAAGCTGTATTTGTTTTGCCCAAATGCTGAATTCTCATTTTAGGCTGGTCTTTTTTAATAATTTCAAGTTCTTCAGATAAAACTGAAGACTGTTTTTTGCTTTGTTTTGACATAAATTTTTTAATTATAGTATATATTTAATTATGCAATTTCAATTAAGAAAAACTGACTTGTATTTTTAACAAACAAAGGAGTCATTTGACCATACATAGAAGCTATTGACTCTAATCCATTTTGTCTCCAAAAACCTGTTTTTTCCATTGGAACTGTATGGTCTAGACCTAAAACTCTTGGATTGTAAACATAAACAGCATATCTGTCTTTACCTTTAGTGTTAATATCTTTTTGAAAATAATAATTTCCTATAATAGTCACTTTTTTACCCGCCGCTTGATCTAAAGCTTCTTGTAAAAATTGCAGTCTTGTTTTGTCTTTATATTCTGAAATTTGATTTACTAAATTCATACGATCTGTTTCTGGCATAACAAACATATCTGGTTTAGCTGTATAATCAGAGTGCTCATAAAATTTAGCAACAATATTAGCTACCATTTTTCCAAAATCAGTGCCATTTGCCTCAGAAAGTCTTTGAGTAAATAAAGTTGTATTAACAGTAATAGCTGGACCTGATGTTTGTGTCAATTCAATATTTGTTAATCCACCCATACCTTGTTTCGCTTTAAAACCTTCTCCTAAAGCTAACATTTCATAGTTTTTCTCCCATATTTCATATGTAAAATATTCCTTGATAGATTGAAGGTCTAGCCCATCTGTAGCTGATGCATATTCTTGATTTTCTTGAATATTCATTCTTTGATTGTAGAAATATTTAATTGTAGGAATTGTTAAATATTGAGTTTCAACATTTACAACATTACCACTTGGAGAAAAATCGCCAATGTCACCCCAGTTAGAGTCATCCATTCTAGAAGCACCTCTAACGATAGGTTGTTTGATGGCATCTCTCCAGCCCCTACCAGAGTAAGTTACAGGGATATATCTTTCTACATTTTGCAATGCTACTTCTTGAAAGATTGGAGTTTTGTCTATAGCTGTTAAAGTAGTAATATCTGTTACAGCAGAATTATTAATTAAATGCGGTGCAGAATTATTTATTTTGACTACTGATCTATTTGATGCATTTTTAAAAGAGTAACTTTGTTGACTTTTATTAGCGTTGATATCTTTTGCAAGTTCGGTATTTTGTATGTGTCTAGAAGAGTTTCTAACTAAAACATTACTACCTTCTGTAATAACACCAAATGTGCTTTCATACTTTCTAAGGTTGTTTAATAAATCATGGAATAAATAAACATCATGTTCTTTTGCCGGAGATCCTGTGAAAAATCCTGAGTTAGATTGTACTTGTGTTGGTTTCATAAATTTTTTATTATATTAAAGAGGTTTAAAAATTTTGATTTCTACGACAATTATGTCACCTAAACTACCGCCTTTTATCACCGTGCCTATTCTTGTGTTAACACCTGTGTGTTTTTTTACACGGTCAAATTCTGCATTATCAGCTACTGGTTCAAATTCTACAAACTCATTGCCTTGTAAAGTTTCACCTGCAACAAAAGCCATGATATCGCCGTCTCTAGCCAAATTAACAACTGCATTTTTGTTAAAACTATAACTATCAACAACAGTATTGCCTACCACAATACCCTGAATATTACTATCAGCTAAAGATTTTACTATTTTTCCTTCAGCATTTAAAGTTCCTGCAGTTCCACCTCTAAATACAGTGTCGCCGTTAGACTCTGCCAAATATCCGCGTATTGTTGCTCCTGCAGGAGACTGTAGTAGTCTGCCTGGTATTAACTTATCAAAATTAAGTGATGCTAAATTAAAAGTCATATTTATTATAAATTATATGTAGAATGATTTTATATTATTATCTTCAGCCCTTGAGCCTAATGCTTTTGCTTTTAAAAAATCCATTGCAGTTGGATTGGGGTCTGAATTTAATATTTTTTTATTTTTTTTAGGCTCTTCGTTTGTTTTTATTTCCTCTTTTGTTTCTTCCTTAGTTTCTTCTTTTACTTCTTCTTTGTTGTCCACTAACATATCAATATCTGCTTTTTCAAGATCCATAATTTCTTCCTCTTTTGTTTCTGGCTCTGTCATGTCTTCAAAAAATTCAAGAGCGTTGCTAACTGACATTTTTTCTCCGTCAATTTCAATTTCATCTTCCATTTTCATTTCTTCAATTTTCTTTGTCTCTCTTACCATTTCTATAAGTTCGTTAATCATAATTTTTTTGCCGTTTTTCATGCAAAACTTATCATTATAATTA
>MDTG01424312.1_pt1 | contig 16425 bp, 19 predicted proteins | sample 811421 | NCBI WGS metagenome assembly MDTG01 (sample SAMN05326645, study PRJNA326480) | marine metagenome | isolation source: seawater | place: Pacific Ocean: South East | collected 2011
GGCCTGCCTTTGCACCGCGCAGCGGTCGCAACGAAGTGGAGAACCCGAAGGGTTGCCAAGGCAGGCCAGCCGCTAAATTCGCGCAGCAGACCATCCGAAATTCAGCATTTGGCACTGCGAAGTAGACCAGCACCGGTGCGTCGCACCGATGTTGCACAGGGCGAAAGAAGCTGATCGGAAAAGCGGGCAGGGGGCGTGACGGCGTGGCGATCGGCTTCCCCCCGGATCACGGTGCGATTCGTGATGAAAATGGCCGACAACCTTCCTCGCATGACAAAACCGGCTGATCTTGATGCTGACCGGCGGGAGGCATTTTCTTTGCGTGGGGCGGGGAGCGCGAGGGGAGGGGCTTTAGGGGCTCCCCTCGTACCAGTCGGTGGGCGCTCGATGCGCCTGTCGGCTGGTGGGCGGCTTGGAATTTGCAGGGAAAAGGACTATATAGGCTCTCAGGAGTGGGACGCCGGGTTTCCCCGACGCCCCCTTTCCGAGATTAAGAATTGAACCCGGATTCGGAGTAGCCAGCTCGTCCGGGTTCTTTTCATTTCTAGGGTAACGGTCATGGGCAAAAGCCACATATCGTTACCTCCTTTTGAGGGCGAGGCCGTCGCCTCGGCCGGGGTGGCCTATCCTCCCCGATCGGCGCGGGCTGCTCCGCGCCTTGCTGCTTCCGCCCTCAAATCTGATTAGCGTTCCCTGTATAATGAATAGCCCCTAGATTTGTAGACGCCTTCTTTCCTAAATTTGAGGCAAGAAGAGCATCATGAGCAAATCAAATTTCAGCGAAGAGTTTAAGCGGGACGCGGTGCGTCAGATCACGGAACGGGGTTATCCCGTTGCCGAAGTATCGCAGCGCCTGGGTGTGAGCCCGCACTCGCTCTACGAGTGGAAGAAGAAGTTTTCGTTGACATCCGGCAACCAGGGCAACGACCTGTCTGAGGAGATCCGGCAGCTCAAAAAGGAGTTGGCGCGCGTCACCGAGGAGCGCGACATATTAAAAAACGATCACGGGCCTTGGTCCGCCTGTGCGCGGTAGAAACAGACTGTGCTATCTTGTTAATCGGAGGGGAGTTGCCGTTAGCTTATTGGAGGCATTTGACCCCGTTAAAAAACGTGGCACATGGGCTGTTGCGGACTTGAGAGTGGTGACGCCGCTTCGGCGGTGATCCCGGTTAGGAAATTGAATAATTTGCACGGCCCAGCCCCTCCTTGATTCAAAGGAGGAGAGGTCATGTCCAAGACTATACCATCTAACACGCAGAATCTAAGGCGCATGAACCCGAGAGCCGCCGCCATCGATATTGGCGCGACTATGCATATGGCAGCCGTCAATCCTGACGCTGATGACATGCCAATCCGCGCTTTCGGGACTTTTACCCATGATCTGAACAATCTTGCTCACTGGTTCAAATCCTGCGGGGTCACCAGTGTCGCCATGGAATCGACAGGCGTCTATTGGATACCGGCTTACGAGATTTTGGAGCAGCATGGGTTTGAGGTGATCCTCGTCAATGCGCGTTATGCAAAGAATGTTCCTGGTCGAAAGACCGATGTCAGCGATGCGGCATGGCTGCGCCAACTGCACTCCTATGGTCTGCTTCGAGGAAGCTTTCGGCCGAATGCACAAATTGCCACTCTGCGTGCATATTTGCGGCAACGAGAACGACTGGTCGAATACGCCGCCGCTCATATCCAGCATATGCAAAAGGCGTTGATGGAGATGAATCTTCAGCTTCACCATGTCGTGTCAGACATCACCGGCGTCACAGGCATGAGGATCATCCGGGCAATCGTTGCCGGCGAACGAGACCCTGATGTGCTGGCATCCTTGCGCGATATCCGTTGTCACTCCTCGGTCGAAACGATACGCGCATCCCTGGTTGGGAATGATCGGGATGAACACATCTTTGCGCTTTCCCAATCGTTGGACCTATACGACTTTTATCAGCAAAAGATGCTCGAATGCGATCACAAGCTCGAGCAGGCGATCGCCACAATGACGCATAATGTCGAAAAGCCACAATCGCCGTTGCCTAAGATCAGAATAAGGACGAAGCAGCCGAATACCCCATCGTTTGATGTCCGGGCCGCATTATATGGCCTTGTAGGAACGGACTTGACGCAAATTCATGGCTTCGGTGCATCACTTGCTCTGAAGTTGATTGGTGAGTGCGGCACAGATTTGCGGGCATGGCCAACCGCCAAACACTTTACATCGTGGCTTTGCCTGGCTCCGGGCAACAAGATATCTGGCGGCAGACTTCTTTCGTCGAGAACGCGCCGATCATCGAGTCGGGCGGCCGCACTCTTGCGGTTGGCAGCTACCACGATTGGCCGAAGCGACACAGCGCTGGGTGCGTTTTACCGACGTTTGGCAGGGCGTATCGGCAAGCAGAAAGCAGTGACGGCGACTGCACGCAAGATCGCTGTGCTCTTCTTCAACGCTCTTCGCTTCGGTATGGCTTATCGTGATCCTGGTGCAGAGGCATATGATGAGCGACATCGCGGCCGGGTTCTGGCAAGCCTACAACGCCGTGCTCGAGCTTTGGGATATCAGCTTGATCCCATCCCCGATGCAGAGAGTGTTTCTTAGGAAAGCGACCGCGTATTTCGCCAGGGATGCAAAGTGAAGTACGCGTTTGTTTCAAAGCATCAACAGCAGTTTTCGGTGCGGACGATGTGCCGCCTGTTGCGCATCCATCCCAGCGGCTTTTACGCCTGGCTCCGAACGCCGTTGAGCAAGCGGGCTTATGAAGACGAACGGCAAATCGGTCTTCTGCGGAAAGCCTGGGAGGAAAGTGGCAAGGTCTACGGCTATCGCAAGCTTCACGATGACCTGCTCGATCACGGCGAGACATCCTGCCCCAACCGGGTTGCCCGCCTGACACGGATTGCCGGGATAAAGGCTCAGATTGGCTACAAGCGCCGTCCCGGTATTTACGGTGGCAGGCCTTCTGTTGTCATCGACAACACGCTGGATCGGCAATTCGACGTCGCGGCCCCGGACAAAGCCTGGGTCACCGACATAACCTACATCCGAACCAACGAAGGCTTCGCCTATCTCGCGGTGGTGATCGATCTCTATTCCCGCCGTGTCATTGGCTGGTCAATGCAGAGCCGACAGACTGCGGACGTCGTGCTGCAGGCATTGCTCATGGCTGTCTGGAGGCGAAAGCCAAAGGAAAAGGTTCTGGTGCATTCGGATCAGGGATCGCAATTCACCAGCATGGACTGGGCATCGTTCCTGAAACACCACGATCTGGTTCATTCGATGAGCCGACGCGGCAACTGCCATGACAATGCTGTCGCCGAAAGCTTCTTCAATCTGCTGAAGCGCGAGCGGATACGGCGAAAGTTATATCGTTCGAGAGACGAAGCCCGGCAAGACGTGTTCGATTACATCGAGATGTTCTACAACCCGAAGCGCAAGCACGCCAGAAACGGAATGCTGTCACCTGTCGAGTTCGAAAAGCAGCAGAAAACGTAACCCGAGGGTGTCTACGAAACTCGGGGCTATTCATAATGCCATTTTGCGAGCGTTGCGAAGGGCGGCACGGCTGGTTTCGAACCTGTAGCCGTCCCATTCCTTCCACGGCTCCCAGCCCCATCGGCGTCGGGTGGCCATACCAGACGCGGACCTCGACGCGCTCCGCGTCAAGCTCCCTGACGATTGAGACCGTGAATGATCCGCCCATATTCGAGGGCGTATCGAACACCTCGACGTGCCGGATTGTCCGGCTTTCCTTGGCCCTGCTCATAGCAAGGCCAACTGTTCGGCGGGTTGGCGGGAAATCTGCGGCATGGGCTTCGCCTCAATCCGCTCGATCTCATCGGCCTTGCGGGCGCGCGCCTCGGCAAAATCGAAACAGGCGATCTCGCAAATGATCGAGGTATCTTTCCATTGGTCGCGGAAAATCGAGGTGTCGATTCCGACTCCTGCGTCCATTTCAAAGCCTGTCGCCTTGGAAAACTCGGCGCCACGGCCTGAATTGCGGCGCTCGTAATAGGGGCGTCCGGAATACTGGAAGCTGGCGGACTGCTGCGGAATGATGAACGCGCCATGATCGGCAAGCTCAGCGGCAATATCGATCACATGAAACTCAAAATCCGGGCCGCGATAGCGCGGGCCGTTGCCATGGCGTTTGACCTTGCCGAATGGCGGATTGCCAATAGCCATATCGAAACGGCCTAGATCGAGTTCGCGCCAGTCGAACACATCGGCATTGATCCACCTGGCCTCCGGCAACAGCTTGCGGCCAACCTCGCAATATCGCGGGTTGATCTCGACGCAGGTCATATCCGGGGTTCTGCCGCAATAGGCTGCACGATGATAGATGAAATAGCTGAGCACGCCGATACCGGCGCAAAGGTCGACGACACGCCCGCCAGTTCCGTCGAGGGCGAAATCACCGGCAAGGTCGAAGGGGGTAAAGAACGCTCCCGACGCGCCGTTGATGTGGTTCGCGCCTTCGTGCCAATGCCGAAACACAAATTCCCGCTCGTCGTCGGTGAGCCTGTCCTTCGTCAAGATCGCCTCTGCCTCGTCATGGGCTTTTCGCTGCGCCCGCGTGAGTTTTGCCATGGTCCTGAATCTCCTTTTCCCGCGAAGCGGCTTTCCTGCCCGAAGGGGCAGGAGCCCCGCTCCTGCTCCCGAGCTCGTGCGGAACAGCGGGGGAGAGGGGGGCAAGCCGACAAACGGGCAGGGGGGACCACCCACCCCGAAGGGGCGCGCATGCGGATCCGCGTCAGCAAGATCCGCGGCGCGTCCTGCACCGAATGGATGGGGGCCGGTCTCGGCCGGCGCCAGGGAGTGAGGGAAGGATGGGGGATGCCGGTTTTCGGCTTGCAGGGGAGAGGGGGCAGCGACCCTCTTTCCCCTCTAAAGGATCAAAAAGAGGCCGCCCTGGGCGGCCACAATACCTCGTGGGCTAATCGGCTCGAAGCTGTGAAGACGGCCAACTCGAAGAACCGACCGGAAACCTAAAGTCGAGGCGGTCACAAAATGAAACTCGTGTATATTCGGCTAGAAGCGGGAGGGGAAAGTCATGACATGGGTTTCGGTGATATTGGCCTCGGTAGTTCCGGGCGTGTTGATTGTCGGCTATCTTAATCGCCGGGGAAATCCCCAGGACAAGGCCAAAGGAATTGGGTGGCAGTTCATCCGCTATACGGTGCTCACCATTGCAGTTCCGATTGTTGGAATCCTCGCGCTAAATGGCGCTCTCACCGGAGAGGCGGCAACACTGATCGCCGGCGCAATGGGATATGCCTTCGGCAAAACCCCCAAGGACGAATAAAGGTTGGGCCGTGAACTATTTCAGCGAAAAAGAAGAAGGTGAGCGCCCTCGGGAAAAGGGGGAAATTGGCGAAGGGGCGTGGGGCGGTATTGGGGCACTCATCGCCGCACGAATTGAAGATGGCTCCTTCGGCGCGACTTACCCCAATCCCTGTCCCGATGGTAATGGACCCATTGGCACCGACGCGGATGCCTTTTGGAAGGGAATGCAGGGAGACATTCCCAATTTTCAGGAACTCCCGTTACCGGCCTGGTACGACGCGATTGAAATGCCGAGGACGTTAGATATCCTCGATGCGATCGAATTCTGCTGGCGATGCGTCGGAAAGCCTATGCATGTCGGCTATCACGAGTATTTCAAACACCATCATCTGCGGTTCGATGTTGGAGCCGGCCGCGGCCAGTTTCGAGAGGACATCAACCGAATTCTTCGGCGGAACGGGCTTGCCTACGAACTCAAGGTAGATGGCAGCATCGAACGTCTCGCGCCCCCTGTGTTGAGGGAAGAACTTGAATCGGCACATTTCCGCACAGGAGATTCGGAGTTGAACCGCATGCTGGAAACAGCGCGTCGGAAGTTTCTTGACCCTGACCGTGCGGTGCGCCGAGAATCGCTGGAAACACTATGGGATGCCTGGGAGCGGCTTAAGACCTTGGGTCCAGGACCAGACAAGAAGGCACAGCTCTCCGCTCTCCTCGACGCCACAGCCGAAGCATCCTCCCCGCGACTTCGCGAGGCCTTGGAGAGAGAGGCCAAGGAGCTCACGTGGATAGGCAACAACATGCAAATACGCCACTCGGAAAAAGAGAAAGAGCAGGTCGCAAGGGGCGAACATATTGACTATCTCTTCCATCGGCTTTTCAGCCTGATTCAGGCTCTTCTCCGGATGAACAAGGGGATTTGACCTACGCAATATCGGTCTGCGCGACGGATAGCCCCCGAAGGCCGAGACGATCGACTGGCGGGGGTTGGCTTTCCTGGCATGATGGCGGCTCCGGAGGAGACGCCGGCAGGACTTAGGAATGCCCCCAGGCATGGAATAATCGGCTCGGTAAGCCCTTTCAGGGCGGGGTTAGCCGGGTCGGGCCTTGGCCCGAACGCGCCCGAAAATCTCTGGTATTGCCCAACATAGGGTCGCTCAATCAATCAGCAGCCCGGTAAAAGTTACCGCCGCTTTGGAAATTTGAAGACCAAACACCAGCTTTCTTCTCCCTGGCCTCGGCTTCGATCAGACCATAGCTTTCCTCGATCGGCTCGCCATTTACTCGTTTGGCAATCGCCATGCCCTTTTCCAGGGCAAGCTTTGCGATGTCCTCACCGCTCGGCAAAAAGCACCGGCCATAAAACGTTGCATACTCGGCCGAACCTTCGTCTATGCACTTGATTGCATAGCCCAAAGTGATCTGCGTAAGCCATCCGGCGGCGACGATCCCGCACGGCCAGCCGACGCCGTTGAAAAAGGCCCTCTGCTCCAGATCACAGGTTTCGATTCCATAAAGCCGCACCCACAGGTTCGAACCTTGCAACTGGAACCGGCTGCCATTTGCCACGGAAACGAGCCCGGAACGGGATTGCGCTTCGGCTTGAACAGCTCCGGCCGCGATCAGGATCAACGCCAACGCCCAAATTTTTGGTTTCTGCATCATTGGGAGCCCTTTGATCGGATGCTACGGCATCGCATTCACTTCTGGCTGCCTTGTCATTCCGTCTTTTTTCTCGGGACACGGCCGATTCCGGAATAACGCTGCGCGTTCACGCGCTGCGGCATCCGTTTCGGCGCTTCGCAACTGCGCCATGCTGTAGCCTTCGAAGATGACCATGATTTGCTCCTGCACATGCCGATACATGTTACGCAGCGAGCACCGGCCATTGAGAAAGCACGCACAGTCCGGCGATCTGTCGCATTCCGTGAATTTCCATCCCGCTTCCTGTTCCCCGACGGCGATCACTTCCGACACGCGGACATTCGCCAGGTCGCGAACTGCTTTGACGCCACCGTTGCGGCCTCTAGTCGTGCGGACGAGGTTCGCTTGCGCCAGGTCGTTGATGAGGGTCTGCATGGAAAACGGTGAAATGGAGACGGCAAAGGCCAGCTCGGGCACTGGCACCAGTCGGTCCTCGAGCTGCGCGGCCAGATAGAGCAGGATTTTGATTGCGTTGTCGGAACGCATCGACATTTGCATGGTGGATCTCCGCTTAGTTTCGGTATGTCGGGGTTGACGGCGCGCGGCGTTCTTTTCGCGGCTTCCGCCAATGGAACAGCGAGGCCGGAAGATGAAGCTGGCCGGCCTCCGCCTTCGACAACATCCCGTTCAAATAGGCTCCTGGGTTATAGATCAGTCCATCCTCATGTTTCTCGTAGATCAACGCGACCGCCGCGGCCGCGGTTTGACGGCCAAGCATCCGGCAGGCGGCCGCCCATGTCGAATCCGGGATCTGCAAGCTCGGTTTCGCCACTTTTTCAGCGGCATTAACTATATCGTCCCATGTAACGCGCCCTCGGGAAACTATCCACTGCCCAAATTCCGGGCAAAGCACCATCAGAGTTGGGGGATCGATCGGCCTTGCTTCGATTTTTGTCGGTTGCTCTGGTGTCTCGCCTCGCTCAGGCTTATTTCCTAAGCCCTCTTCGCCGGCAGAGCCGGCGCTGATCAAATCGAGTTGTTCCGCGTTAGCGGAACGCCGCTCTCTTCTGTACAAATCATGGATTTGTCTCTCGGTTGTATTCTGTATGTGCGGCTCACTGGTGAACCCCAAGGGGCTCATATTCATGTCTTTCTGACCCGCTTGCCCTGTGCCTGACGGGGTGGGGCGGGCGGCTTGATCTTCGAATTTGTCAGCGGCCGCGGCATAGGCCGTGCGTGCCAGCTCAAGGATGGCTGCGAGGCGTTCACTTAGATCTTCCAGCCGTTCGGTCGAGCAACGGCCGCGCCGCAGCACGGCAAGCTCGTCCAGCTCGTCGGCGCACTCGCGCCATGGGCCGGGTAGATCGTAGGCGAGGCCGGATTCGATATAGGAGGTCAGCATCTTCCGATCGCGCGTGAATTGCTGTGCCAGGGACCGGGTGTAAGCCTGACGGCGTTCCTGCGCCTCGGCCATCGCCTCGAGGTCCGGAGTCCTGATGCCCAAGGGAGCAAGATCGATCCCGTAACTCCGCTCAACTTCGATCCTGCCGGAATGCGGATTGCGGCGACCGACGCGGCGGCCTGATGGACTATCTTTGAAGGTGATCAGGCCAGTTTCGGCCAGCCGGCGCAAGGTCCGCTTCACTGTAGCCAGGGACGTGTTCAGTTCGTCCATGAGCCGTTGATTGTCCGGCCAGGCCAAGGGGCGGCTGTCTGCTTCCCAATCGCAGTCGCGGGTGAAGCTCAAGAGGCAGTTCATGAGCTGGATCGCCTGGGCATGGAGCCCAAGCAGTGATGATGCTTTGTTGAAGGCAAGGACCGCCCGTTTTTTCTGAACGGCGGTCTGCGTGCCCCATTGTTCGGCAAGGGTGTGCGCATTGTTTATTCCAGGCGTCATCGCCCGGAAACCGGTTGGATTTGACATAGGATCTCCTGTTGCAGGGCAAAGCAGACCCGTTCGCCAAAGCGGCGTTTGTGGTTGACAAATTTTCCGGAGAGACTATCTTCAAGAGCAAGTTTCAGAAGCTGCTCGGGGTTTGGCGACCCTGGGTTTGAAGATAGGCTCCGTCGCTTCGGCTTCGGGGCCTTTATCTTTTCTGGGCTGAGTTCAAACGGTTTCCTTTTATTTGCAGTATTGTGATTTGGGTATTTGTGCCGGATTCGCTCCGGCGCGGCAACCCTGTCCAAGTCGATTAGGAAAATCTGCGGATTGGGATCATCCCAATGTGCGGACCGCATATTTTTTCTGAGGATCGGGACAAAATGAAACTGAGGACCGATCCGCAGGTACGCTAACGGTATTAGCCCCGTCCGCTTACGGGGCAGGCCTCCGTGGCGCGAATCTCTTGCGCCATCGTAAGTCTACTCCGTTTTGGTCATATTCCAGTAACGATGTTCCTAACATCGGCCCTCCCGCGTATCAGACAGGAGGCCAGTGCAATCAAAATCGATCATGTCTCGATCGATTACGCTGGTCTGAAGAAGATGGGCGAGAGCACAGAGAATACGACTGTGGTCCATGCCCAGGCACGTGACGAGGAACGACACTTTGACAGGCAGTGAGTCGTTGGCCGCTCGGGCGAGCGCGAGCGTAACGGCGAGTTGGTCCACAAGTATTGCACGGTCACGCGCTAGATGCGCCGGCCGGAACGTTGACGATTGGTAAAAGCAAAGGTCCCATGGACCTTGAATAATATTGTCTCCGGTCGCCTTAGTCATTGGTTCCTATATTTAATTTCCCTCATTTAGTATTGCATCACGAAATATCTTCAATTCGGGCGTCTCTACGAGGCGAAGTGCAAACGCATGGCCGCGCCCCAAACGATTGTGAATCTGTTCTCTTGTGACCAGGCCGCGCTCGACCAGCCGGGTAACGAGCTTGTGCGTCTGTGAGGCGTTGAGGCCGTAGATCTCGCCAAGTCGCTGAGTGGTCAAAGGCTCCGGCTGATTTTGCAGGGCATTGATCGTCAACAGCACCGCGACTTGCTGCAAGCGAGAGGCGGCTGTTTCCTCCGGAAAGGCGTTTTCTACGATCTGCTTCACGAGATGCCAAATGAGTCGGTTGTGCGATTGCATCCGTTTTAACTTTCACATATAGAAAAGTCCAGCCATCGTTTTGATGGCGGGCTGTTTCTCCTTAGTCGCATTTTTGCGGCTAGGCGATGCTGCGTGTCTGGTGCAACTGTGTCACATACTCTCGGATTCCGTGTAAAAGTCGCTACCCTGAGTCATGTTTCCTCTGTCGCCGGGTTGACACATGCTACTGGCTAACTCAGTAACCGAATTACTGGTTTGCAATAGGACTTGATGGCGAGAGGGTCTTCTTTTGAGCAGGGACGGAGCGAAGGAATCGCGCCGCAGGCTGGAAAACAGTCTTCGCGACGCACTCGGCAAGACGATCCTTGCCGCCCTCGATGACCCCAAGGTTGTCGAGGTCATGCTCAATCCTGACGGCACTCTTTTTATAGAGCGGATTGGTGCTGGCATGGAGCCGGCAGGTGAAATGAGCGCCCATGACGCCGAGGCGGTGATTGGCCGCGTGGCTCACGCGCTCAAAACCGAAGTCGACCAGGACCGGCCGATTATCTCTGGTGAACTGCCCCTGGGTGGCCATCGTTTCGAGGGGCTTTTGCCCCCGGCCGCACCCTCTCCGATGTTCACGATCCGCAAGCGCGCATCGATGCTGATCACGCTCGACCAGTACATGACCGACGGGATCATGAGCGCGGCGCAAATCGCCGTCGTTCGCGAAGCGATTGCAAATCGGTGGAATATCGTGGTGTCGGGCGGCACGGGTACGGGCAAGACGACGCTCACCAACGCGATCATTCGCGAGCTGGTCGACGTGGCCCCGGAGCATCGACTGGTGATCCTTGAGGATACCGCCGAAATCCAATGCTCGGCGTCAAATCACGTCATCCTGCATACAACGGACACGGTGGACATGGGCCGTCTCCTGAAATCGACGATGCGGTTGCGGCCTGACCGTATCATCGTGGGCGAGGTGCGCGATGGCGCGGCCCTGACGCTCTTGAAAGCATGGAATACAGGCCACCCGGGCGGCATTGCGACGGTTCACTCGAACAATGCCTATGCCGCTCTCACTCGCCTCGAGCAGCTTGTCGCGGAAGTCAGCACCCAACCGATGCCCGAAGTCATCGGGGAGGCGGTCGATCTGATCGTTTCCATCGAACGCGCCCCAGGCGGGCGCGTTGTTCGGGAAATCCTCAAGGTCGAGGGGTTCCGCGACGGAAAATACCTCATCACGCCTATCGGCAACCACAAGTCTGAAACACAGGGAAAACTCCATGTCGCGTAAATTGCTGACGCTACTCGGCCTCGTTGCCGCTTCACTGATGATGATCGAACCGGCTCTTGCTGGTGGTGGCGGCGGGCTTCCCTGGGAAGGTCCGCTTGAACAGATCCAGGAATCCATAACCGGGCCGGTCGCCGGCGCCATCGCGCTTGCCGCCGTCGCCATTGCTGGCGGCATGCTGATCTTCGGTGGCGAGCTGAACGATTTCGCCCGCCGTCTGATGTACGTGGTCCTTGTCGCCGGCATCCTGCTCGGCGCAACGCAGATTGTCGGCCTGTTTGGCGCGGGCGGCGCGTCGATCGGCGTTCCGGAGCAAGTGGAAGCCCTCAAGCCGGTCCCTGGGGGACCGGCTAATGGCTGAGCAGGAAAGCCGTTTGGAGAGGGCGCGGATTCACCGCGCCCTGTCCCGGCCAACCCTGCTTTTCGGGGCTGACCGCGAACTGGTGCTGATCACCGGGCTTGCAGCGGTCATCCTCATTTTCGTGGTTCTCACGATGGTATCGGCGGCGCTCGGCTTCGCGATCTGGATCGTGGTCGTCGGCCTTTTGCGCATGATGGCGAAAGCTGATCCGCTGATGCGCAAGGTCTACCTCCGCCACATCAGATACCGCTCGTATTACCGGCCGACTTCCACGCCATGGCGGAAATATTGACCGATGGTAGCTCTCTCCAAATTCCGCCACACCGGCGCGTCGTTCTCGGACCTTCTGCCCTATGCGGGGCTGGTCGAAAACGGCATTATTCTGCTGAAGGACGGCTCGCTGATGGCGGGCTGGTATTTTGCCGGTCCCGATAGCGAAAGCTCGACCGATTTCGAGCGCAACGAAGTGTCGCGCCAGATCAACTCCATCCTCGCCCGGCTCGGTTCGGGCTGGATGATTCAGGTCGAAGCCGTGCGCGTTCCGACCACTTCATATCCGACCAAGGATCAGTCCTATTTCCCCGATCCGGTCAGCTCGTTGATAGATGACGAGCGGCGCCAGCGCTTCGAAACGGCCGAAGGCCACTACGAAAGCCAGCACGCCATTATCCTGACCTATCGCCAGCCGGAAAAGCGCAAGTCCGGCTTGGTGAAATACATCTATTCTGACGACGAAAGCCGCTCGACCAGCTTTGCCGACCGCACGCTTGAATATTTCCGTGCGCAGATCCGCGAGTTCGAGCAGTACATGGGCAACGTCGTCTCGATCCGGCGCATGGTGACGCACGAAGCAGAGGAGCGCGGCGGCTTCCGCACCGCCAAATATGATGATCTTTTCCAGTTCGTGCGCTTCTGCCTCGTAGGCGAGAACCATCCGGTTCGCCTGCCTGCCGTGCCCATGTATCTCGACTATCTCGCGACGGCCGAATTTCATCACGGCCTCTCGCCCATGGTGGACGGCCGATACATGCAGGTCGTGGCGATCGACGGCTTTCCGGCCGAGAGCTGGCCGGGCATTCTGAACGTTCTCGACCTCATGCCTCTCACCTATCGGTGGTCCAGCCGTTTCGTCTTTCTCGATCCTATCGAGGCCAGCCAGCGACTGGAGCGCACCCGCAAGAAGTGGCTGCAGAAGGTTCGCCCCTTCACCGACCAGCTTTTCAAGACCAATAGCGGTTCTGTTGATCAGGATGCGCTTTTGATGGTGTCGGAAAGCGAGGACGCGATTGCAGCGGCCAATTCGCAGCTCGTCGCCTATGGCTATTACACGCCGGTCATCGTCATGTTCGGCAATGACGAGGCCAAGCTGCGCGAACGCGCGGAAGCGGTTCGCCGCTTGATCCAGGCCGAAGGTTTTGCGGCCCGTATCGAGACCCTGAATGCAACCGAAGCATTTCTCGGAAGCATGCCGGGCAACTGGTACGCCAACATTCGTGAGCCGCTGATCCACACCCGCAATCTGGCCGACATGGTGCCGCTCAACTCGGTCTGGTCCGGTGAAGCGGTAAACCCGTGCCCCTTCTATCCGGAGGGTTCGCCGCCGTTGATGCAGGTTGCCTCTGGTTCGACGCCGTTCCGGCTGAACCTTCATGTTGGCGACCTGGGCCACACGCTGATTTTCGGGCCGACCGGTTCGGGTAAATCAACGCTCCTGGCCCTGATCGCAGCGCAGTTCCGGCGCTACAGGGATGCGCAGCTTTTCGCCTTCGACAAGGGCAAGTCGATGTATCCGTTGACGCTGGCGGTTAACGGCGATCACTACGATGTTGGGGCAGGGGAACAACTGACGTTCTGCCCTTTGTCGGATCTGGAATCCGATAGCGACAAGGCTTGGGCCGCTGAGTGGATCGAAACCCTGATCGAGCTTCAGGGCGAAAAAGTCACGCCTGACCATCGCAACGCGATCTCGCACCAGGTCGATCTTATGTCGAAATCAGAACGGCGCTCGCTTTCAGATTTCGTGTCCGGCGTGCAGATGCGCTCTATCAAGGACGCGCTGCGCCACTACACGGTCGACGGTCCCATGGGGCATTTGCTCGACGCGGAACAGGACGGCCTCAAGCTCTCGAACTTCCAGACCTTCGAAATCGAAGAGCTGATGAATATGGGGGACCGCAACCTTGTTCCGATCCTGCTCTACCTGTTCCGCCGAATTGAAAAGCGCCTGACCGGCGCTCCAAGCCTGATCATTCTGGATGAGGCCTGGCTGATGCTCGGCCATCCGGCATTCCGCGACAAGATCCGCGAATGGCTGAAGGTCCTCCGTAAGGCCAATTGCGCGGTCATCCTGGCAACGCAGTCGATCTCGGATGCGGACAAGTCCGGCATCATGGACGTCCTCAAGGAAAGTTGCCCGACCAAGATTTGCCTGCCGAACGGCGCTGCGCGCGAAACCGGTACGCGCGACTTCTACGAGAAGATCGGCTTCAACGACCGGCAAATCGAGATCGTCGCCACGGCCATCCCGAAGCGGGAATATTACGTTGTTTCGCCGGACGGCCGGCGCCTGTTCGACATGGCGCTCGGCCCAATCACGCTGTCCTTCGTCGGCGCCGCCGGCAAGGACGACATCAAGCGCATCGAGGAGCTGCACACCCACTACGGCGATGAGTGGCCGCGGCACTGGCTTCAGACGAGAGGAATCGAGAATGCTCACAAACTCTTTGCTTCGTAGCACCGTCGCGGGGGTCCTGCTCGCCCTTAGCATTTCCGGCTCGGCTCATGCCGGCGCGGCCACTGGCGGCGCGACCGAATGGACGCAGCTTTTGAACAATGTCCAATTGCTGGAGCAATCGGGGCAGGGCGTCACCCAGATCAACAATCAGGTGACACAGATCACCAACCAGATGACGCAGATTCAGAACCAGCTCGACCAGTACCGGACGATGCTGCAGAATCTGGAAAAGCTGCCCGATAACATTTGGGGGCAGGCGCAGCAGGACCTCAATCAACTTCGCAATCTCGTCCAGCAGGGCGATGGCATCGCCTTTTCGATGGGCGGATTGGACGACGTTCTAAAGCAGCGTTTTCCGAGCTTCGAGGAATTTGCCAGCGGTGTGAAGGGCGGGGAAAACTACTCCGACCAGTATCAGAGCTGGTCGCAGACCAACCGGGACACGATCGGCGGGACATTGGCGCAAGCCGGTCTAACGGCTCAACAGTTCGACAGCGAACAGAGCACCATGCGCGAGCTGCAATCGCAGTCGCAGTCGGCGGTTGGCCAGATGCAGGCGCTACAGGTCGGGCATTCGATCGCCAGCCAACAGGTCGAACAGATGCAGAAGCTTCGCGGCCTTGTTGCACAGCAATCGACCATGATGGGCGCTTGGTACCAGTCCGAACAGGCCGCCAAGGATCTCGCGCAGAACAAGCGGGAGCAGTTCTTTAATAGCACATCGCCGTCCACCTCCGGCGGTCAAGAAATGCAGCCGAGGTGGTAAGCGCATGACTGTTGTTAAGCTCCCCATCGTCATCGTGATTGCCCTCCTGTCCGCTGTCGCGGGCGGGGCTTTGTCCTATGTCGTCATTCCGAACACCGATCCGGAGGTGAAGGCGTTGCTTGCTCGCCAAGTTGAGCTTGCCGAAGAGGAAGCCGCTGCGCGCCAGGCTGCGCAGGAAAAAGCCGGCGACTTCTTCAAGTCCAATCCGGACGACTATCCAACCTCGGGCGGCCAGAAAATGGCACCTCGTTTCTGAACCAGCAGAGGTTTTCAGCATGCGCGCCGCATCGATTTTGAGAATGGCGACCTTCGCCATTGCCGCCCTCGCTTTGGTTGAGCCAGCCATCGCACAGGAAGGCAGTGTCCTCACCAATCTGGAAAACCAGGTGCGGTCTGCCACTCAAGGGTGGGAATCCACCGTCATGAACGCGGCCACTTCGCTGTTCTGGATCTTGGCGGGTATCGAATTTGGCATTGCCGCCGTCTGGCTCGCAATAGCCTCGCCTTCGCTCGATACGTGGTTTGCAGAGCTGGTGCGCCGGATCCTCTTCATCGGCTTCTTTCTGTTCGTCCTTCAGCAAGGGCCGGACTTCGCAAAATCGATCGTAGACAGTCTCTTCCAGCTCGGCGCCGATGGCGGGTCGGCGTCTCCTGCGGACGTGTTCAACGCCGGTATCCGCGTGGCCTCGAAGCTCTCCGAGCAGATCAAGTTCGGTCTGTTCGAAGACAATGCCATGGCGATCGCGGCGGTTATCGCCGTCGCAATCGTGGTCATCTGCTTTTCCCTTGTCGCGGCAATCTTCGTCGCCGTGCTGGTGGAAATGTATGTCGGCCTGCTCGCCGGTATGATCATGCTCGGCCTTGGCGGTTCCAGTTTCACCAAGGAATTTGCGATTAAATATCTGGTCTACGCCTTCAGCGTCGGCATGAAGCTCATGGCGCTGGTCATGATTGCGCGCATCGGCTCGGAAATCTTGATCGGATTGGCCGATGATGCGACTGCTGGTGAGGAGTGGCTTGCATCTTTGATCATCGCCGGCCTTTCGGTCGTCGTCTTCATGATCGCACTTCATGTCCCGAACATTATTCAGGGCGTCGTCCAGGGTGTCTCCACCAGCAACGGCATGGAAGCCATTCGTGGCGGCGCTCAAGTCGCCACTTTTGCCGCCGCTGCGGCAACTGGCGTCGGCGCCGGGGTTGCCGCCGCTGGTGCTGCAAAGGCCGGGGGCGCAAGCGCTCTTGGTTCGGCCATGGCAGGCGCTCGGGCAGGGGTCTCGACCAGTGCCCGCAACATGGCCAACGACGCCTTGAACAAGGCGGTTGGCCTTCA
>MDTG01329132.1_pt1 | contig 16422 bp, 15 predicted proteins | sample 811421 | NCBI WGS metagenome assembly MDTG01 (sample SAMN05326645, study PRJNA326480) | marine metagenome | isolation source: seawater | place: Pacific Ocean: South East | collected 2011
ATCAACATTCTTAAATTTTTTAATCATTTTTTTATTAACAAAACTTTGAAGATAAGGTTGTCTCAGCTGATTTCCACCTCCAGCATTTCCTCTTCTGAACTCAATTTTGAATTTTTTAAGCCTATTTTCAAGTTTTTTTCTGTTATTAAAATTTTTTTTGTTCAATACAAGTGGAAAAGCATAGTTTGAACATCCTTCCAAATCAAAGTTAGTTTGATAATGAGTGCTATCAATATTTTTTAAGAAATATTTAAGATTTATATTTCTAATTTTGTTATTTTTATCTAATCTTTTTAACTGATTTATTCCCAAAACAGCAGAAATTTCATTATTTCTCACATTATAAGTTGGATATAAAAAAATGAATTTAGGTGATAATTTTGGGTATTTTTTAATAATTTTTTTTTCTTCTTTAAAATTACCAAGCTCCCTTGCCATGCCATGAGATCTAAGAACTTTTAATAATTCGTAAACTTTTTTGTTATTTGTACAAACCATCCCACCTTCAATTGTTGAAAGGTGATGAGCATAATAAAATGAAAAATTAGACATTAGACCATATGATCCTAATTTTTTATTTTTAAATTTTGCTCCATGCGACTCACATACATCTTCAATAAGTTCAATATTTTTTTTTTTTTAAATATTTTAGTAGATTTTTTGAAAGACCATTAAAGCCTTGTATGTGGGTCAAAAAAACTGCTTTTGTTCTTCCGTTAATATTCTTTATTATATCCTCTTCATTCATACAAAGATTTTTAGGATTAATATCAACAAATACGGGCTTAAGCCCATTTTGTAAAACTGAGGCAATATCTGAAATCCATGTAAGCGTAGGAACTATTACCTCTCCTTTTCCCTTTAATATCTTTAAAGCAAGCATTGTTATAAGGTTTGCTGAAGATCCAGAGTTTACAAAAACACTGTATTTCACTCCTAACCATTTTGACCATTTAGATTCAAATTCTTTAACTTTTTTTGATTGAGTAAATATTCTTTTTTTATTTTTTTTTAAAAATTTGATAATAACATCAACATCTTCTTTGTTTATATTATTCTCCATCAAAGGGTGGGGTTTAAAATTTTTTATTTTATTTATACGCATCTATAGTTTTACTTATAATTTTTGTTCCTTCATTTTCAAACTTAAAATTTACATGTATTAATTTATTCAAAAATTTTATTAGCTTTTTCTTATCTAAAGAGTTTTTTGTTATAAACATTATAAACCCCCCTCCGCCAGCTCCTAAAATCTTACCTGCCATTGCTCCATTTTTGAGAGCCGCATTATAAACCTCATCTATCTTTTTATTAGTAACATTATTAGATAAACTTTTTTTTAATTTCCAACTTTCATTTAATAATTTAGATATATCATCTAAAAAATTTTGATTATTTTTGCTACAAAATATATTTTTAGCTTCAGAGCTTATTTGATAAATCTCCCTATAATAGTTCAATTTTTTTTTTATTTTTTTTACTTTTTCTCTTTCTATGGTATTAGCTTTTCTAGAAATACCTGTAAAAAATATTACGGTATTCTCTTCTAGATCTTTCTTTTTTTCTTTTTTAAAATTTAGAGATTTTAATGAAATACTTTTTTTTTTAAAAATTATTTCATTAAATCCACCGAAAGCAGTTGCATATTGGTCTTGACAGCCACAATCTTCTAAAAGAATTTTTTTTTCAATAAATATTGATTTTTTTGCTAAGTTTTTTTTTGAAATATTATTGTTATTATACTCATGAATTGAATGAATTAGAGCATTTGTAAATGCTGAACTGGCACCTAGGCCAGACAAGGCTGGAAGATCTGCATAATGAATTATTTCTAAACCTACTTTTTTAGATTCGTGATACTGATTTAGTATAGCTTTAATAGAGAGATGTTTAATTTCTTTTATATAACTAACTGTTTCAGTATCAAAATATCTGAGTCTGTAGTTAAATGAAAAAAAAGGTGGCAATGTTCTTAAAAAGACATGACAATATTTATTTATGGTTGTTGAAAGTACTAAGCCATCTCCATGGTTATTGTACCAATCAGGAAAATCAGTTCCTCCACCAAAGTAGGAAATTCTAAATGGAGCTCGACATATAATCATATAAATCTATTTAAATTGACCAGAATAATTTGTTATTATATAGAACATCATTATACAACAATTATAAAGTCTAATTAAATGAATTATAAAATAAGCAATAAATTGCTAACAAAAAAACTAATTGCTTTTGAGACAAAAATTGGAAACCTTTTTAATAAAAAAAAAATTAAAGCACCAATACACCTATATTTTGGTAATGAAAATCACATAATCAACATCTTCAAAAAAATTAAAAGAAATGATTGGGTATTATGTTCTTGGAGAAGTCATTATCAATGTTTACTTAAAGGAGTATCAGAAAAAAAATTGGAAAAAAGTATTTTAAAAGGAAACTCTATAGCATTAAGTTTTCCTGAACACAAAATATTATCTTCTGCAATAGTTGGTGGCAATTTACCAATATCAACTGGCATAGCTTTAGCTCTAAAATTAAAAAAATCAAAAAATAAAGTTTATTGTTTTATTGGCGACATGACCTCAGAAACTGGTATAGCACATGAATGTATAAAATTTTCACAAAACTTTAATTTACCAATTACATTTGTAATTGAGGATAATGATCTTTCTGTGTGCACAGAAACAAGATTGGCATGGGGAAAGAAAAAAATCTCATATGAAAATAAAAATAATAAATTTATTAAATATTATAAATATAAAAATAAGTACCCACATGCTGGATCTGGTAAAAGAATACAATTTTAATAATAGATGAAATATTTTGATGAAATAAAAAAAAGCATGGAATATTTGGCCAAAAATAAAAAAACAATATTTTTGGGGCAAGCAGTAAGTGTGCCTGGAACAGCTATGTTCAATACCCTAAAAGATATCAGTAAAAAAAAAAAAATTGAACTACCTGTTGCTGAAGAAATGCAAATGGGCATGAGTCTAGGTATGGCATTAGAGGGATATATACCAGTAACAATCTACCCTAGGTGGAATTTTCTTTTATTAGCTACAAATCAATTAGTAAATCATTTAGATAAAATATCTGAAATATCAAATAATAAAATTTGCCCTCAAATTATAATAAGAACAGCAGTAGGTTCCGTAAGACCTCTTGATCCTCAAAGCCAACATAGAGGAGATTTTACAAAAGCATTTAAACAAATGTGTAACAATATTGATATCTATAAAATAACAAAAGTGAATGAAGTTTTTAAAACTTATAAAAAAGTTTTAAAAAATAAAAAAAGAATATCTTTGGTTGTTGAAATAGCAGATTTTTATAATGAGAAATAAAAAGTTAAACATACTAATTTGTGGAGCTACAGGCTTTATAGGTAAAAATATGTTAGATCACTTTAGTAAAAAAAAAAATGTAAAAGTTTTTGCGACCTACCATCATAAAAAAAAGTTTAGAAAAAGTAATGTAGATTGGATAAAGATAGATCTATGCAACAAAGTACAAGTTGATAAAATACTTAGAAATATTGATATAGTTATACAGGCGGCAGCAACAACATCTGGATCAAAAGATATTGTGAGCAAGCCACAAATTCATGTTACAGATAATGCTGTCATGAATTCTTATATTATGAGCTCTGCATTTGATAGAGGTGTAAAACATGTAATATTTTTTAGTTGCACAGTAATGTATCCTGGAAGTAATTTTCCGCTAAAAGAAAACTCTGTTAAATTAAACGATAAATTGGAAAAAAAATATTTTGGGGTAGGACACACCAAGCTTTATATAGAGAAAGTTTGTGAATTTTTTGGGAATTTAGGAAAAACTAAGTATACATGTATAAGACATTCAAATATTTATGGTCCGAATGATAAATTTGATCTTGAAAAAGGTCACTTTTTTGCATCAAACCTATTAAAGATTTTTCATGCAAAAAATAATGAAATTAGTATTTGGGGAAAAGGCACCGAAAAAAGAGATTTACTTTACATAACCGATCTAACAAATTTTGTAGATAAAGTTATTAAATTTCAAAAAACTAAATTTAAAATATATAATTGCACATATGGTAAATCTTTCCGTGTAATAGATATAATAAAAAAGATGATTAAATATCACAAAAAAGATATTAAAATAAACTTTGATTTAACTAAACCATCAATTCCTGTAAATATTTTAATTGATTCATCAAAAGCAGTGAGGGAACTTAGATGGAGACCAAAAGTAAGTATAGAAAAAGGAATTCAACAAACAATTAAATGGCTAAAAACAAATACATAAATTACTTTAAAAATAAAAATATTTTAATTACTGGGGGAACGGGTTTAATTGGAATGCCTCTAGCACAATTGTTAATTAACCTTGGTGCAAAAATTTCGATAGTTTCATTAGATAAAAAACCAAAACTTAAGGGAAAATTTAAATTTTTAAAAAAAGATTTAAGAGAATTAAAAAATTGCATACAAATTTGTAAAAACCAAGAAATAGTTTTTCATTTAGCTGGCGTTAAAGGCTCTCCATTAATGACTATGAAAAAACCTGCAAGCTTTTTAGTGCCAACTGTTACTTTTACGTTTAATATGATGGAAGCTGCACGTAGATCTGGAGTTAAAAGGTTTTTATTAACAAGTTCTATTGGGGTATATGCAAAATCTAAAATATTTAATGAGGATAGTGTTTGGAAAACATTCCCATCAGAGAATGATAAATTTGCGGGCTGGGCTAAACGATTATGTGAACTACAAGCTGAAGCATATAAAATTCAATATGGCTGGGATGCAATTTCAATAATAAGACCCGCGAACGTTTATGGTCCATACGATAACTTTGATACTGAAAATGCAATGGTAATTCCAAGTTTAATAAAAAAAATCATGAATACAAAAAAAAAATTGGATGTTTGGGGGGATGGATCGCCAATAAGAGATTTTATTTTTTCTGAGGATGTTGCTAGAGCGATGATACATGCAGTATATAAAAAAATTAATTATCCAATAAATGTTGGATCTGGAAAGGGAGTTTCAATTAAAAAATTGGTAAACTCAATTGTAAAAGCTTCAAAAAAAACAAATATAAAAATTAATTGGCAAAAAGATAAGCCAAGTGGTGATAAAAAAAGACTAATGAATATAAGTAAATTAAACAAAACAGGCTTTAAAAATTTTACATCTCTAGATTTGGGTATTAAAAAAACTGTAGACTGGTTTAATAAAAATAAAAAATTTAGTGGGAGATATAATTCATTTACTGAAAAAATATAAATTGTGAAAAAAAAAATTGTCATAACTGGTGGTTCCAATGGAATTGGTCTGGAATTAGTGAATTATTATCTAAAAAAAAATAACACAGTTTACACAACATACCTTAAATCAAAGAAAGAATTAGTTAAATTAAAAAAAAAATATGAAGGGAAGCTTTTTTTTAAAAAAATGGATCTCGGTAATATAAAAGATATAAAAAAATTTTCAGAGATTATTATAAAAAATTCAAACGAAATAGATATTATAATACTTAATGCATTTAATAAGATCAAAAGAAAAAAATTTAATAAAATTGAAAAAAAAGAAATTATTGAAAGTTTAAATAAAAACTTTCTAGGAAATTTTTCTTTTTTACAAATCTTAAGTAAAAAAATAGTTTTTAAAAAAAAAATCAAATTTTTACATATAAGCAGCCTTGTTTCCAAAAAAGGTTCTTGGGGCTTATCGGTTTATGGGCCAATTAAAGCCGCAATAGATAATTTATTTAAATGCTTACAATATGAATTTGAAGATAAAATAAAATTTAAATCTATTTATCTTAGTGCTGTAGATACAAAAGGATACAGATATACAAATGGTTCTAAGAATGTTTATAAGACTATTAAAGCTAAAGAAGCTATTCTTAAAATTATAAGAATATAAATTTTTAAAAATAATTAAAGTCATCTTCTAATGGACTGTACTTCAGATGTCATAATTTATTATAGTAAAATATAAAAATTTGTTATTTAAAATTTTTGTCTTTAAATAGATAATCAAGACCTTCTAGTTTTTCTATTAATATATAATCATTCATTTCCAAATAATTTGTAGTTTTTTTTATATCTCTACTTTCAATACAAATAAGTTTAAATCTATACTCTTTGTGATTTATTCCTTTTAATACCTCTATTTCTGCACCCTCTACATCAAGTGATAGAAAATCTATATGCTTTGGCGCATTAGCTTTTGTTAAGATATTATTCAAACTTTCTGCAATTGAACCAAATCTAAAATTAACCTCAGCATTTTGTTCTTCTAAAAATTTTTTTTGTTTTTTATGAAAATCTTCTAAATTATCAACATCAGTTTCAACGCCAACTGCTGTAGAACACAAATTAGAATAAATAATTTCAACAAATTTTTCATTGTAATCAAAAGATACACAGCTATTTAAAAAAACTTGAGTTTTATTTTTACGATTTTGTAAGCATTTTAAATAATTATGCGGAACTGGTTCTACAAGTGTACCTCGCCATCCTCTATACTTTTCAAAATAGTAGCTATTAGACTGTGTTATTCCATCGTTTGCTCCTAATTCAACAAAATAACCATTATCATAATTAAGGTAAGTCTCAATTTTTCTATCTAAGTTATTTGCACCTTTATATTTAAAACTTTTGTGTTTTAAATTATTCAATAAAGACCATATAATGGGAGGGCATATACTTTTAACCATCTTGATAAAGTTTTTAAGATTTAGGGAATTCATAAATATTAGTAAATTTTATCAAGTATTGTAATTAAATTCATTTTAAAAATTGATCCATTTTTTATAGGTAATTCTTGATTTTATTAATTATCATTTCAAAAGAGACTTCATTAACTTTGTATGGTATTTTTTTTTTAAAATTTTATCACAAATTTTTAATGTTTGATACTCAGTTTTATTTTCAAATGATATTTTTTTTGGCATAAAGAAAATATTTTTATTTTTTTTATAAAGTTTGTTTCCAGAAGAAATACATGTATCAAATAAAAATATTTTTTTTTGAAAAAAAAATGACATAGTCCACACACCACCATCATTGCCAATACCTATTTGACTATATTTATGTAAAAAAAGTTGATCTATTAAATTTTCATTCGGAGATAAATCTTTAAAAAAAAATAAATTTTCATCTTTAATTTTTTTTTTAATTATATTAACACTTTTGTCACTTTGATTTCCCATGATGATAATTTTAATTTTTTTTTTTAAAATAAATTTCATGATTAAAAAAATTTTAGTAAGATCAGCTGTTTGTCTATTGTGGCTGCCAGAGATATCATTATTATTTTTATTATAGTGTTTAACAAAAATTAAAATAAATTTTTTTTTTTCAAAAAATTTAATATCTGAATTTATTTGCCCATATCTTTTATGCAAAATATCATTCAATAAAAGTGAATATTTTTTTTTAAAAATATTTATATTAAAAAAATTAGTTTTAATATTTTTTTGTTTAAAATTTTTTTTTTTAATTAATTCATTAGATAATTGATATACTGGTATGAATTTTGGAAGAATTACCAAAGGTACATATATATGCTCTTTGTTGAAAAAAAATTCAGCAATTTTTTTTTCAAAACTACTAAAAATAACAAGTTTTTTTTTTTTATTAATAATTGTGTCATAATTTAAAATATTAAATATAAGTGACTCTCCAAATGATGCATTATCATTATAAATTAATTTAGATTTATATTTTTTTTTAATCAGATATAAATTGAAATTAATTAAGTTTGCAAAAACAAAGTATATAAATTTTTTCATTACAGAATAAAATTTTTATTCTATTTTAATAGAAATTCCAAATCTCTCTCTATTTCTACTAAACTAGCTTGATATGAATTTCCCATATTATCTACAACTTTTGAGGATATTAAAGATGCTAGGAGTAATGATGTTGCTGGATTAAATTTATTCTTTAAAAGGATACTTAATAGTGAAAGCATAGCATCCCCTGCTCCAATTTTGTCTATAGGCTTTGAGTTAAATGATGGGCAAAAACAATGATTAAGTTTATGGTCAAATAAAATCGAACCAGAAATTCCTTGAGTTATAACTAGAAATTTCAATTTGTTCTTAATTAAAAATTTTTTAGCCAATATCTCGATGTTTGTGTTTTTATCTCTTAGCTCACTTCTTAACTCACCTTCGTTAATGCACAAAAGATCAAAATTTTTAATATAGTTTAATGAAAAAAATGAGGGATTATTTGAATTTTTTTGAACCATTACACTTGTAAATTTTTTAGATTTTGCGATTTTATTTAAAGACATTTTATCAAAAAAATTATTCGAAAAATCTGAAACAATTATTATGTCATTTTTTTTTATTGCTTTATTCAATTCTAAATTCAAATTTCTATAAAACATCGGAAATTCTAAACTTGAAATGATATAGGAGCCAAACAATTTATATTTTGTTAGAAAGTCTACAAATCTTGTTTTTATACATGATTTGTATTTTTTATTTGGCAATATTGGTAAATATTTAATATTTTTTTTTAAATTATCTTTTAATAATTTTTTAATCTTTATTTCATTACCAAAATCAGAAATAAGTGTAATTTTTTTTATAAAGTCAGATAAGTGATTTGCTATTATCGCCGAACCACCTAAATATAAATCCTCCTTATTTTGTTTAAAAACCATATGAGGCTCTTTTCCTGACTTTCCCAAAACACTTCCATAAATGTATCGATCTATAATTAAATCTCCTACTACAAGTACTTTATCATTTTTTAATTTATCCAAAGCCTTAATTATTGATTTAAAACTATCCTTTTTTTTTACTTGATTCAAAAATATCATTTGTTTTTCATTAAGACTGCTGCCTAATTGGTTTATTATTTTTGAAGAGCTCATTTGTTTCTCGTTGGTATAAATAATTTGTCCTTTATTTTTTTTAACTGCCTCAATTTCATATAATATTTTATTTGTTTTATCTGATGCGTTATTTTTATAATCATTTCCTTTAAAATAAAAATTTGGTTTAATTAAATTTATACTATCAACACCACTTTCGCCTTTGGCAACAAATACATAATCAATTAATTTTACATTTTGTAAAAAGAAAAGACGTTGATTGTCGTTATTAATTGGTCTATTAGGTCCCTTTTTGATAAATTGACTAGACGTAATTGAAACAAATAAATAATCACATTTTTTTTTAGCAACCTCAAAATGCTTTAGATGACCATAATGCAACACATCAAATACACCATGACATAGTCCAATAGTTTTTTTATCTTTTTTAAGAGATTTAATTATATCACTAATTGAATGTAATTTTTGTATCATCTTTTAATTGGTTTAATTAACATATTTTTATAATATTCATTTATAGGTAGTAAAGGCTCCTGATCTTCATTTGGACGTCCAAATTTAACTTGTGGTAGAACTCGTTTATTTTTATTAATTACAATCTCACAAAAACTTTGTCTGTATTTTAAACACTTTTTTATGCCTTTTGGTATCTTATCATTATATTTAATTTGAGATGTACTAATACCATAAGCATTGACTACTTTACAAAAGTTAATCTTTGCCAAACCTCCCTCGTAGGATGATCCTAAATAATTTGATGATAGCCACTGATCTTGTGTCTGTCTAATCATTGATTGTCCACTATTATTCATTAAGAATACATTAATTGATAAATTAAGTTTTTTTATTAGTGAAAATTCATGTAGCATGAATGATAATGATCCATCTCCGACTAACACAATAATTCTTTTTTTTTTTGATAATATAGATGCAGAAATTGCCGCGGGTATTGACCATCCCATGGCTGTATTATTAAAATCATGAAAAAGTTTTTGACCTTTCTTAAATTTAAAAGCTTGCATTGTCCAAGCGACTGTACATCCAGTATCTACAATTATAATATCATCCTTTTTTAATTCATTTGAAATTTGATCAATAAACACATAAGGATTAACCTCAATCTCCTTATAATATTTTGGCAAACATACTGGATAATTTTTTTTCCAAGATAAGATTTGATTTTTCCATTTTTTAAACTTATTTTTTTGAGATATCCATTTAACTTTTAATGAATTCTTTAAAAACTTTTTACAATCTTGATCAATTGATAAATCAATTTTTAAACCAAATTTTTTGAATTTATGTATTTCAGATTTATCAATATCAATAATAATTTTTTTTGCAGATCTAGCAAATGTAGTAATAGGTGATCCTGTTGCTTTTGTATCTAATCGTGAACCTATAGACAAAATCAGATCAGAATTTTGAACTGCATAATTTGCGTATCTAGTCCCATGAGTACCAAAAGTGCCAATATTTAGCGGATCTGAATAATCTAATGTATGGGCAACTGCCCATGTTGATACAACTGGTATTTTAGTTTTTTTTAAAAATTTATATATTTCTTTGTATGAATTTGATAAATGCACTCCCCATCCAATTATAATAATAGGTCTCTCAGACTTTGAGATCATTTGAAACATTTGATCGATTTTATTTTTAGTATTAGGTAATGGTTTTATTTTTATAATATTCTTTTTTTTCACATAGCTTTTTAAACTTTTAGGATCAATTATTTTTCTTTGTATGTCATCAGGAACATCAACTAACACGGGGCCCATTCGACCACTTTTTGCTATATGAAGAGCTTTTTCTAAATGAAATTTTATATCCTCAGCCTTTTCTACTTTTGCAGAATATTTAGTTACTTTCTTATACATTTCTACACTATTTGTTTCTTGAAAACCTATCTGTCTAACACCTGTGCCTTTATTTGACCTTGTTGTACTAACTTGACCGGTAATATATAAACATGGAACTGAGTCAAAAAATGCTCCACAAATTCCTGTGGCTAAATTTGTAACTCCAGGACCACTAGTTGCAAAAGCAGCGCCAATATTTCCCGAAACTCTATAATGCATTTCTGCTGCCATAGCACAAGTTTGTTCACTAATTGGGAAAATCAATTGTAAACCTTTTTGTTTTTGTGCCGAATGTATTAAATGTAAAGAAGCGCCACCAGTTACAGCAAAAATTTTTTTAACACCACTTTCTTTTAAAAACTTTGCTATATAATCTGATACTTGCATTATTAGAATAAACTTATTTTTTAAAGTCTTATCTTATTTTATATTAATTATAAATAATTTACTTTTATATTAACTATATTACATATTCATACTAAAAAATTTGAGAATATTTTAAAAAATTAATGATTAGTTGATAAACTGTCTTAAGAAATTAAATTTAGCTATAATTAAGTGTAAATAGAAAAACTGATGTTATTTAATGAAAGTCTTGTATAATCTATGCTCTTATGCTGAAAAACAAAAAAATTGTAATCATATCAATTTCTAGTGATTTTGGTCATTCTATATCTTCTTACTATTTAAAATTTAACAAAATCATTGGAACATATAGAAAAACTAATAATAATTTAAAATCAATTTCAAATGATAATAACCTTATTTTAAAAAAAGTTAATCTTACAAGTAATAATTCTATAATAAATTTCTGTAACTATATTTTAAAATATCATAATGATTGGACACATGTAATTTTTTGTAATGGAGACTTAAATCCTATTCAAAAGTTTACAAAGGTCTCATTTGGAAATTGGAACAATTCTTTACAAATTAACTTTGTATCTATATTGAATATTTTAAACCTTATTCTAAAAAATAATAAGAAAAAAAGAAAAATATTATTCTTTGCTGGAGGTGGAACAAATAATGCAGTCAAATACTACTCTTCTTATACACTTTCTAAGATACTATTAATTAAATTTACCGAATTATTAGATTTTGAAGAAAAAAAAATAGACGTTTGTATATTGGGACCTGGTTGGATTAATACCAAAATTCATCAACCAACATTGAGATCAAGAATAAAAAATTTCAAAAATAAAGAATTAGCGAAAAGAATTTGCAAAAAAGATAATAAAAATGATCTTAATAAATTGAATTTATGCGTAGATTGGATTTTTAGATACTCATCCAAAATAAGTGGAAGAAATATTAGTCTTAAGTTTGACAAATGGAGCTCACACAATTTCTTAAGGCGTTTAAATAAAAATAAAAATTTATATAAACTTAGAAGATATAAAAACTAATTTTTACAAAAAAATATTTAAGAAAAATGAAAATTAAAAAATTTACTGATTTAGGAGCTAATATTGGAATACACTAAATAATTTGATATACGAAATACATGAAAGCAGCATATTTAAATAAATTAAATTCTCCACTTAAAATATCAAATAATATTAAATTTCAAAATTTAGAATATGGCCAAGTTTTAGTTAGAAATTATTTTACAGGTGTTTGCAAAAGTCAAATTCATGAAATTTATAGTGGTAGGGACAATAAAAAATATATTCCTCATCTATTAGGACACGAAGCCACCGGTATAGTTGTGGATAAACATTCTAGTGTTAAAAAAGTAAAAAAAGGAGATCGGGTAATTTTAACATGGTTAAAATGTAAAGGCATACAATCCGTAAATCCAAAATATTATGATAAATTAAAAAAAATTAACAGTGGTAGTGTTACAACTTTTAGTAATTTTTCGATAGTCTCAGAAAATAGACTTTTAAAATTACCTAAAGACATATCATTGAAAAAAGGGGTAATTTTAGGCTGTGCATTTCCAACTGGATCAGGAATGATTTTAAGCAACATATTTAGTTCAAAAAATAAGAAAATTGCTTTTATAGGTTTAGGTGGTGTGGGTGTATCAGCTTTATTAACAAGTTTAAACTTTGTTTTTAAAGAGGTGTATGGATTTGATGTGAATAAAAAAAGATTAAATTTTTTAAAGAAATTAATTAAAAGTGATAAAAAGATAAATTATTTATTATTTGAACAGAATGCGCCAAGCAAATTTAAAGATTATTTCGACTACGTAATTGAAACTTCTGGCTCTACGAAAGGTATTGAAAATGGTTTTAAAATTCTAAAAAATAATGGTAAAATGATTTTTGCATCTCATCCAAGTAAAGGTAAAAAAATTAAATTAGATCCATTTGATTTAATAAGAGGAAAAAGAATCATTGGATCTTGGGGCGGAGGTTTTGATTATGAAAAAAATTGTATAAAAATTTTTAAAATTTTTAGAGGAATTAAAAATTTCAACAAAATATTTCAAGAAAAATCATATAGATTTAATCAAATAAATCATGCAATAAAAGATCTTAAAAGTGGAAAAGTTTTAAGACCATTAATTAATTTAAAATAGTTAATTTGAATTTTGACATCATTTTTTATCAAAAAAAAGTTTAATATTATTTACTACATACTTAATTTGTTTATCGTTCAAGAATGCATGTATTGGTAAACTAAGTATCTGTTTTGCATATCTTTCTGTGTATTTCAGTCGTACATTTCCATAATCATTTATAAATGCTTTTTGCTTGTGTATTGGCTTTGGGTAATGAATTGCAGTCTCTATGCCCTTTTTACTCAAAAAAATTTTTAAAGCATTTCTTTTCTTGGTCCTAATTATATATTGATGAAATGTAGGCATTGAAATTTGACCATCATATATTGGGATCTGAACAAGATGTTTTAAATTTTTTGAGTAATAATTTGCTATCTTTAAAAACTTTTTATTCCATTTATTAATTTTACTTATCATGATATTGCCGAAGCTTGCCTGCATATTATCTAGCCTTGAATTAGTGCCCCAAATTATTGACTCATCTCTATTCTTTAATCCATGGTTTCTTAATAGTTGTAATTTTTTATATAGTTTTTTATTTTTTGTAACAATAATTCCTCCATCTCCCAGTACATGAAGATTTTTTCTTGGATGAAGACTGAAAATTCCAATATCACCAAATGTTCCTAAATATTCATTTTTATATTTTGCACCAAAAGCATGTGCTGCATCCTCTATCAAAATTAAATTATGTTTTTTACAAATTTTTTTTATTTGATCTATTTTGCATGGAATGCCTGATAAGTGGACAGGCATTACAGCTTTAGTTTTTTTTGTAATTTTTTTTTCTAAAAGATTGGCATCCATATTCAAAGTTTTGTCTACATCAACTAAGACTGGCTTGTATCCAGCATATGAAATTGCACCACAAGTTGCTATAAATGAATTCGAAACTGTAATTATTTCATCATATGGTCTAAAATTGAGAGCCTTGCAAACCATAATCATTCCTTCTGTCCAATTACCTACACCTACAACATACTTTGCACCTAAATTTTTTTTTACTTTATTTTCAAAAATTTTTAAATCATTACCAAGGATATAATTTCCTTTTCTTCCTATATCTTTAAAAGAATTTAATAAATCTCGTTCTAAAGAAATAAATTCTTTTTTAAAATCTGTAAATCTAACTTTCATTAAAAAATTTTTTGATAGTTTGAATCATATATTTTAATTGTTTTGTTGAAATAAATTCATGAACAGGAAGTGATATTGTTGTATTTGCTATCAATTCAGTCATTGGAAAATCACCTTTTTTATAGCCATACTTTTTTGCTGCTGGCTGGAGATGCATAGGAATTGGATAGTGTATTTTTGCATCAATATCATTTTTTCTCAAATATTTCACTAAAGGATCTCTTAATTTAGAATTTTGCAACCTAAATTCATATAAATGAAAAACTTCTACTAAATATTTAAATCTTTTTTTAAAAACTAAACCTTTGATATTTTTTAGTCTTTTTTCTAGGTATAAAGAGTTTTTAACTCTCTTATTAGTAATTTTTTTAATTTTTTTTATAAGATGATTTGCTACTACTGCTTGGATTGTATCTAATCTTGAATTATAACCAAATATCAAATTTTTATTTCTTGAGACCAAACCATGGTTTCTCATTAACCTTAAAGCTTCATATAGTTTTTTATTTTTTGCAATCACAAAACCACCATCACCCCATACATTTAAATTTTTTAGTGGATGAAGGCTAAAACAACCAAAATCTCCAAACTTACCTGCAAAATTTTTATAATATGTTGCTGAGATTGCGTGGCAAGCATCTTCAACAATTGGAATTTTATACTTTAAGGAAATTGATTTAATCTTCCTCATATTACAGATTCTGCCACTCCAATGAACAGGTAAAATAGCTCTAGTTTTTTTATTTATTTTTTTCTCAATTTTATCAATATTAATATTGTAATCTTCATCAACATCGACAAACACAGGCTTAGCTCCAGCAGTTACAATTGCTCCTATTGTTGCATAAAATGTATAAGGTGTTGTGATTACTTCATCTCCCTCTCTTACTCCCAGTGCTTTTAAACTTAACATTAAAGCATCTGTACCACTTCCAACCGCTACCACAAATTTAGTTTTCAATAGTTTTGCAATGTTTTTTTCAAATTCATCAACCTCTAGACCTAAAGTAAAATCGTTAAATTTAATTACTTTTTCAATTTTTTTAAAAATTGTTTTATAATCTAAAAATTGTTTACTTAAATAGTTATGAGAAATACTTATTCTTTTGTCATTTTTATACTGTTCAACTAAAAAATTTTTATTCATAGCTCATTATCGTAGTATTTAATTGTTTTATATAAACCTTGTATCAGTTTATTTTGAGGTTTCCATTTCAATTCTTTAGATGTTTTGCTGCAGTCTAAAAAATAGTATTTATCTTTTCCTTTTCTTTCTGAAGTTTCATAAACAATTTCTTGAAATTTTACTTTTTTGAATTTACAGATAATTTTTATTATATTTTTGATACTTATATAATGATTTGTAGAAAAATGATAAATTTTTCCCAACTTACCCTTTGTTAGAACTTTATAGAAAGCATTATTAAAGTCTTCATCAAAAATAAAATCTCTTTTTGTTAAACCTTTTCCATGAAGTGGAAATTTTAAATTATTTTTAATACATTTCAATAATTTAGGAATTAACCTGTGCTCCAACTGGCCTCTTCCATAAAAATTTGAAAATCTGGTAATAATAACCTTGTTTTTATAATTTTTTTGATAAGCCATTAAAAATTGTTCAAATGAAAGCTTTGATATTGCATATGGTGTGCTTGGATTAAAATTTAAAGAGTTTTCCTTAACTGGTTTTAATGTTGAGCCAAATATTTCTGGAGTACCAACATATATAAATTTTTTGATGAAGGACAAATTATGCATATTTTGTATAAAATCAATTTTAGAATTTAAATTAACCCTCAAATAATAATTTGGATCATCCCAGCTTTCATTTACCATGCATACTGAAGCAAAATCAAAAATATACTTTGGTTTGAATGACTTTACAATTTTAAGGAGTGAATTTTTTTCGTTATTTAAATTTAATCTAGTTAATTTAAATTTTTTTAAGCTATTTTTGAAAATCAATTTTTTTAAATTTTTTTTTGAATTATAAGTACCTATTATTTTATATTTTTTTTTTTGAGATAAAAAATTTATAAAGCTTGAGCCTGCAAAACTAGAT
>MDTG01251806.1_pt1 | contig 16420 bp, 15 predicted proteins | sample 811421 | NCBI WGS metagenome assembly MDTG01 (sample SAMN05326645, study PRJNA326480) | marine metagenome | isolation source: seawater | place: Pacific Ocean: South East | collected 2011
AAGAAGCCTGTGACAAGCAACCAGTATATATTTGTTCAACAAACATTACACAAAATTAATAAGAAAGTTTAATAATTGTTTTTTTAAATTAAATTAGCGTTAGTGGAGTATGGAATAGTTAATTTAAGTTTAATTCCTGTAAGAAGGAAAAACAACGAAAAATCTGAGATGATTTCACAACTTTTTTTTGGTGAACTCATTGAAATTATATCAAAAAAAAAGAATTGGAACTTAGTTATTTCGAACATTGATAAATACAAAGGTTGGATAAGAACTTCTCAATTTCTGTCAATTTCAAAATCTCATTACTTCAAATTAAATACTAAGAAAAAAAAATTTAGTTATACAGAAATGAGTATATCAAATAAAAAAATAATAAAATACGTAATACCAACTGGAAGTTTGATTAGCAATTGTAATTATTTGGGTTTTTCTTATGATTTGAATAATGTAAAGTTCAATAATGTTGAAGAAATCGGCCTCACATTTTTAAATTCTCCTTATCTATGGGGAGGCAAAACTAAGTTTGGAGCTGACTGTTCTGGGTTTGTCCAAACTGTTTTTAAAGTTTATGGGAAAATACTCCCACGTGATGCGTGTGAACAAGCACTGGAGGGAGTTAAAGTTACAAGCGTTAAAAGCTCCAGAACTGGTGATTTAGCTTTTTTTGGAAAAAAAATTGATGTAATAACTCACGTAGGCATTATCATATCGAATAATAAAATTATTCATTCGTCAGGAATGGTAAGAATTGATAAATTAAATGATGATGGAATATTAAACTTGGATTCAAAAGAAATTTCACACGATTTAAAACTAATTCGGAGAATAATCTAATTGTTTAGTTCCTCGATTTTGGCATTAATTTTCCTAAAACCATCAATATTATCCAGCTTGTAATAAAATTGAGACAAGAGTTTTAAAACTTCCAGATCATCAGGGTCGTATTCGAGAGCCATCTCACAATATGGAATACATTTTCTCCAAACACCATTAAGATCCTCTTTAAGTTGATCATATTTAGCAATATCACTCCTTTTATTAGACATAGCAATTTTATCCATATCACTTATTATAATACTTTGTTGCTCTAATAAGATATTGACAATAGCAACATAAGAGTCAACATAGTCAGGCTTAAATTCAATGGCTTTTTCAAAATAAGATTTTGCATCATTAGATTCACCCTGTTCAGATGAAATAATACCCAAATTATAGTATAAAATACCGTTTTCAGGATCTTTTTCGACTGCTAATTTCATAATGTTCTTGAATTTTTGTCGATACTGTGATCTTAAATCATCATCTTTTGCGTTGTTACTTAATTTGATGTATAAATCAGCTTCATTTAGCATTAAATATAAGTCATCGGGTTGCAATGATCTTGCTTCATTTATAGCACTAATTGCCAGATTATCGTCACCTTTTTTAACGTAAATTAATGCTATGTTTTTAACAATTTCTGGATACCTAGATTCTGTTTGACCAACTCTGGGATTCATATATTCGGAAGATGACTGAAATATTTTATATTCGGTTTCAGTTACTTTTTCCTCAACACCTGACTGAATATTTGTGATAAAATATTCATCCTTAATTCCCGTATAGTTTTTCTCTTTAAGTGAGAGGTAATATTTAAGAGCAAGATCAAAGTTTTCAGCGTTTACTGCACCACTGGCTGCAAAATATAAATAATCAATATTTGCTTCTTTATTCATGTTGTATGCTAGAATTAACTTTTCAACGCCTTCAATCCATTCTTTGTTTGAGTTGTGAGCAACAGCTGAATTAACAAGTGCAACCACTAAGATTTCCTCTAGGTTTTTATAATCAAGTTTCATCTCGGAATTATAAAAAGAAGTATTTATAGACATAAGTTTTTCCAAAGAATTTGTTGCTAATACAAAAGACTCAGTTTCAGTATAAATTTTTGTCGCGTAATAATAGTATTGAGCATCAGTTTTACTATCTCCTGAAAGTAGAAGGTCTTTGTTTGAATTTAAAACTGATTCAGCTTCCTGAAAAAACTTTTCATCAATTAATCTTTTAATTTGTCTTAATTCCTTTTTTTGAGAAAAGGAAAAACTGAAAAACAAAATAAAAACATACACATAAATTGATCTCATATTTAGGATATTTTTATTCTTCAACAACATCAATTTCATCAATATCAGTAACTTCTTGGTCGTCTAATACAACTTTTGCAACTGCTGCAATTGAATCATTATCTTTAATGTTTATTAACTTTACTCCTTGAGTTGCTCTTCCCATAATTCTTAGGGAGTTAACCTCCATTCTAATTGCTATTCCCGATTTATTAATTATCATTAAATCATCACCATCAGAAACATTCTTCAAGGATACTAAGTTACCGGTTTTTTCTGTAATAGAAATGGTTTTTACTCCTTTACCACCCCTGTTGGTAATTCTATAATCTTCTAATTTTGATCTTTTTCCATAACCGTTTTCTGATACAACTAATATGTCACTGTCCATATCATTAACTGAAATCATTCCAATTACCTCGTCATCTTCATCTTTTAATCTAACCCCTCTTACTCCGGATGCATTTCTACCCATTGGTCGTGTTTTACTTTCCTCAAACCTTATACATTTACCAGACTTAACGGAAACCAAAATTTGTGAATTTCCATTGGTTAATTTAGCTTCAATTAGTTCATCGTCGTCTCTAATTGTAATTGCATTTATTCCGTTTGATCTAGGTCTTGAATATTGCTCAAGTGAAGTTTTTTTCACTTGACCTTTTTTTGTGCACATAATAACAAAGTGCTGGTTTATGTAATCTTGATTTTTTAGGTCTTGCGTACATATGAAAGCTTTGACCTTGTCATCAGGCTCAATATTAATTAAGTTTTGAATTGCTCTACCTTTTGAAATTTTACTTCCCTCAGGAATTTCATAAACTCTCATCCAAAAACATTTTCCTTTTTGTGTAAAAAACAACATGTATTGATGGTTAGTACCAACAAAAAGGTGCTCAAGAAAATCCTCATTTCTGGTTGTTGAGCCTCGTTGGCCAACACCTCCCCTGTTTTGCGTTTTGTATTCAGATAATGAAGTTCTTTTAATATATCCTGCATGAGAGATTGTTAAAACAACTTTTTCATCAGGAATCATATCTTCAATGCTGAGCTCGCCACCCGAAAACTCAATATTTGATTTTCTTTCATCACCATGTGAATTTTTAACCTCTAACAATTCGTCTTTAATTATTGACATCCTTCTTTCTTTGTTTGCCAAAATATCTTTTAAATCCTTTATCAATTCAACCAAACTATCATATTCACTCCTTAATTTATCTTGTTCAAGTCCAGTGAGTTGCCTTAATCTCATCTCAACTATTGCCTTGGACTGATTTTCAGACAAATCATATTTCTTTACTAGGTTTAATCTAGCATCATCAGCATTTTTAGAGGCTTTAATTATAGTAATCATTTCATCTATATTGTCAGACGCTTTGATTAATCCCTCAAGAATATGAGCCCTATCCTCTGCTTTCTTTAATTCATATTTTGTCCTTCTAACCACAACCTCATGCCTGTGTTCAACAAAATGAACAATCATTTCTTTTAAGTTTAGAAGTTTAGGCCTGCCTTTTACTAAGGCTATATTATTTACACTGAAAGATGATTGAAGTGCAGTGTGCTTAAAAAGTTTATTTAAAACAATATTTGGAATAGCATCTCTCTTCAATATATATACAATTCTCATACCCTTTCTGTCTGACTCGTCTCTAATATTTGAAATCCCCTCGATTTTTTTGTCATTAATGAGCTGAGCTGTTTTTTGAATCATATCTGATTTATTTACCAGATATGGTATCTCTGTGACTATAATACACTCTCTGCCGTTAACTTCCTCAAAAACAGCTTTTCCTCTCATTACAACCCTTCCTTTGCCGGTTTCAAAGGCTTCTTTTACTCCATCGTAGCCATATATGATGCCACCAGTTGGGAAGTCTGGAGCTTTTATGTGATTAATTAATTCAGCAATTTCTATATCGTTATTTTTTATGTAAGCTACAATGCCATCAATAACTTCACTTAAATTGTGAGGAGGCATATTTGTCGCCATACCTACAGCTATCCCAGAGGCGCCATTTACTAATAGGTTTGGGATTTTTGTTGGTAGAACTGTTGGTTCTTTAAGCGAGTCGTCATAATTGAGTTGAAAATCTACAGTATTTTTGTCCAAATCCTGAACCATTTCCTCTGATATTTTCCTCAATCTGGCTTCAGTATATCTCATTGCAGCAGGACTATCACCATCTATTGAACCAAAATTACCTTGACCATCAACAAGCATGTATCTCAAACTCCAATCCTGAGCCATTCTGACCATTGTATCGTAAACAGAGCTATCACCGTGCGGATGGTATTTTCCCAAGACTTCACCAACAATAAAAGCTGATTTTTTATATTTACTGTTTGATTTCAAGCCTAAATCGTTCATTCCGTATAGAACTCTTCTATGAACTGGTTTTAAGCCATCTCTAACATCAGGGAGCGCACGTGAGACTATCACTGACATCGAATAGTCAATATATGCTGATTTCATTGCTTCCTCTATATTGATGGGAATTAGTTTTTCTCTTTCAGCCATATATCTGTGAATTTAAACAAAGATAATTATCAATAGAGGAAAACTTGGCCAAAAATAGTTTATGATTTTATAAACTTATTAACATTTTTAAACTAAATTTTACTTAAATTTCTACTTAATGATATTTAATTGTTAAATTTAGAAAATATGCCATTGTGGCATTTATTTTTTTGGTACGAGTTTTGATTTTTTAAAAATATGGATGATAATTTTTCCTCAAGAGTAAAAGACGTAATAACTTACAGTAAAGAAGAAGCCATAAGGTTGGGTCATGATTTTATCGGAACAGAGCATTTATTACTAGGTATTCTTAGGGATGGAGGTGGAAAAGCAGTTAAGATTTTAAAATCTCTGGATATTGACCTTGATTTTTTAAAAAGAAAGATTGAAATATTAAGTCCACCAAATCCCATCATGAATTATGAAGAAAATCTTAGAAAAAATCTTCATTTGACGAGACAAGCTGAAAGAGCCCTCAAGACAACTTTTCTCGAAGCCAAATTGTTTCAGGGAAATTCCATAAATACAGCTCATCTACTTTTATGTGTTTTAAGAAATGAAAATGACCCTACAACAAAACTTCTAGAAAAATTAAATATTAATTATGAATCAGTGAAAGATTTATTTAAAGAATTGATGTCTGAGTCAAAAGATTCTTATGAGGAATCGACCTCGTCTCAAACATTTGATGATGAATCGGAAAGTAATGATGAGCCAATTGAAGATAATCCATTTACGGTCAAATCTTCCCCTAAAAAAAATCAAAAATCAAAAACACCAGTATTAGATAATTTTGGTCGTGATTTAACTGACTTTGCTGCTGATGGTAAACTCGATCCAATAATTGGCAGAGATAAAGAAATAGAGCGAGTTTCTCAAATTCTAAGTAGAAGAAAAAAAAATAATCCGCTATTAATTGGTGAACCTGGAGTAGGAAAATCAGCTATTGCAGAAGGATTGGCTCTTAGAATTATTGAGCGTAAAGTTTCACGATTACTGTATAACAAACGAGTTATTTCTCTTGATCTTGCAAGTGTTGTTGCAGGAACTAAATACCGAGGTCAATTTGAAGAAAGGATGAAGGCAGTAATGAATGAGCTAGAAAAAAATAAAAATATTATATTATTCATAGATGAAATACATACAATCGTTGGGGCAGGTGGAGCAATGGGCAGCCTAGATGCATCTAATATGTTCAAACCAGCACTAGCTCGGGGTGAAATTCAGTGCATAGGTGCAACCACTCTTGATGAATACAGAAAATATATTGAAAAAGATGGAGCTCTTGAAAGAAGGTTTCAAAAAATAATTGTAGAACCAACGAACATAAGTGAAACGATCGAAATTTTGACTAATATAAAAGAACGATATGAAGATCATCACAATGTAAAATATACTGATGCAGCTATTGAAGCATGTGTAAAGTTAACTGACAGATATGTAAATGATCGAAACTTGCCAGACAAAGCAATTGATGCCATGGATGAAGCAGGCTCACGTGTGCATATAACTAACATGGATGTTCCAGACAAAATCGTTGAACTTGAAAGAAAACTTGAAGGAGTTAAAAAAAATAAGAACTCTGTAGTCAAAAATCAAAAATATGAAGAAGCTGCCAGGTTGAGAGATGATGAAAAAAGAATTGAAAAAGAGTTAATCAGGGAACAAGAGAAATGGGATAATGAACTCAAGAAAAAAAGAGAAATTGTTGATGAAGAAAATATAATTGAAGTTATATCATTGATCTCAGGCGTCCCAATAACTAGCTCAAAAGATGAAAGCCATGAATTAGAGTTAAATTTGGAAAAAAACCTTAAAAACAATATTATTGGCCAAGATGAAGCCGTAAAATCTGTTGTTAATGCTATTCAGAGAAATCAAACAGGTCTTAAAGACCCAAATAAACCTATTGGATCATTTATATTTTTAGGTCAAACAGGAGTTGGAAAAACCCAACTTGCTAAATGTCTAGGGTTAGAATTGTTTAAGCAAAAGGATTCGCTTATAAGAGTTGATATGAGTGAATATATGGAAAAATTTTCCATTAGTAGATTAATTGGAGCACCACCAGGATATGTTGGATACGAAGAAGGAGGACAGTTAAGTGAGAGAGTAAGAAGACAACCATATTCAGTTATTTTACTAGACGAAATTGAAAAGGCCCATCCAGATGTTTTTAATATGCTTCTTCAAGTTTTGGATGACGGTTTTTTAACCGACAGTGTTGGACGAAAGGTTGATTTTAAAAATACTGTTATTATAATGACTTCTAACATTGGAACAAGAAAATTAAAAGACTTTGGGAATGGTGTTGGTTTTGACACAAACTACATGAAAGATTTTGAGAATAAAAATACTCAAGATGTGTTGAAAAAAAGTTTAAGTAAAAAATTCTCACCAGAGTTTTTAAATAGGATTGATGAAATTGTTGTCTTCAATCACCTCACTAAGGAAAATATTGAAAGTATAGCCAAAATAGAGGTTTTAAAGTTTGCTGAAAGATTAAAAGAAATAAACTACTTAATCAAAATTGACAGCAAAGCAATAAAATATATAGCAAAAGAGGGATATGATAAAGAGTATGGAGCTAGACCAATTAAACGTGCAATTCAAAAACATCTCGAAGATACAATAGCAAAAGAGATTGTTCAAAATAACTTCAAAAAAGGAGATAAAATTAGTATCACAACAGTAAAAGATCAATTAGAAATAAAAAAAATCTAACCAATCATAACTTAAAACATTGATTAAGACCACTCCCCTTTTTAACAGTCATGTAAGGTTGGGAGCAAAAATGGTAGATTTTGCTGGTTATAAAATGCCACTTCAATATAATGGTATCACAATAGAGCATTTAAATGTTAGAAATAACGTTGGAATTTTTGATGTTTCACATATGGGTGAGTTTATAATTTCTGGTCCAGAGTCAACGAAATTTTTAAATTATATATGTTCAAATAATATCGAAAATATAAAAATTGGAAAAGCTCAATATAATTTATTAATAAACGCTAAAGGCGGAATCATAGATGACCTCATAATATACAAAATATCTGAATTTGACTATATGTTGGTTGTAAATGCCGCTAATATTAATAAAGATTATAAATGGATTAAAGAAATTATAAATGACTATAAATGTGAAATAAATGATATTTCTGAAAAAATAGGTTTAATTTCAGTTCAAGGACCAAATTCAATAAAACTTCTAAATAAAATTTTTTCTGAACTAAATATTCAGAAACTTACAAGGTTTTCTTTTAAAAAATTTGAAAATTTGAAAAATTTTAAAAGTGATATAATTATTTCCAAAACTGGGTATACCGGATCTGAAGGCTACGAGATATATATTTATAATGATGATATTATTCAAATGTGGGACTGTCTATTAAGTTTAGGTGTTGAATATAAAGTTATGGCTGTTGGATTAGGAGCAAGAGATACATTAAGATTAGAAATGGGGTATGCCTTATATGGAAACGATATTAATGACAATATTACTCCTCATGAAGCTAATTTAATGTGGTCCACAAATTTAAATAAAGATTTCGTAGGAAAAGAAAGGCTACTTAGTTCCATTATCAATTCAAAAAAAAGAATGATAAACTTTAAAATGATCGATCGAGGAATCCCCAGAAAAGGAAATGAAATATTTAATCATAATCAAATAAATATTGGATATGTTACCTCGGGGACCTTTTCACCAAGCTCAAAAGTTGGAATTGGGATTGGATACATTAATAATAGTAAGGAAAAAAACTTATTTATTAAAAACAGAGATAAATATTTAAGTATTGAAATTGTAAAACTTCCAATTCATGGGTAGGGCATTTGAATTTAGAAAGGCTCGAAAGTTAAAAAGATGGGCTTTAATGGCAAAAACATTCACAAGAATATCTAAGGATATTTCCATAGCTGTGAAAGATGGTGGGCCTAACATAGATTCAAATTTTAGATTGAGATCAATTATTCAAAGTGCTAAAACTGTGAATATGCCAAAAGAAAATATAGAAAGAGCGATAAAAAATGCTAGCAATAAAAATTTTGATAATTACAATGAAATTATTCTTGAAGGTTATTCTGCAGGCGGTATTGCAACAATTTTGGATTGTATCAGCGATAACAAAAACAGAACAGTTGGAAATGTGAGAAGTTATTTTAATAAAACTGATGGAAACATGGCTACAAATGGTTCTGTCGAGTTTCTTTTTAAAAGGGTGTGTTTTTTTAAAATTAAATTTGAAAAGGATATTGAAGAATTAGAATTTGAACTTATCGATTATGGATTACTAGATTTAGAATATGATAATGAACATGAGATTTTAATTATTTATGGTGAATATGATTCATATGGAAAAATATTTAAAGAATTAGAAAAAAGAAGAATTAAAATTATAGAATCAGATTTTGATAGAATACCATTAAACTATAAAACAATAAATGATATGGAATTACAAAACTTCAATAAGTTCATTAAATTTTGTAGCGAAGATGATGACATCCAAAAAATATCTCATAACCTTCAATTATGAATATTCTACGACTTTACCCTTTATGCCCTTAAAAAAGCTTTTTAATTCATTTAGATCATTATCAAAATCTCCAGTTATTTCATAAGGTTTAGAAAAATTTACGTCCTTTTTGACATAGTTCAATGAAACGCAAATTATTGGAACTTTTGCTTTTTTTGCTATGAAATAAAAGCCTGTTTTCCATTTTTTTATTTTTTTTCTAGTTCCTTCAGGGGATATGGCTAATCTAAATACATAATTATTTGAATAAATTTTAGCAATTTGCTTCACAGTATTTGAGTTACTGTTTCTGTGTACGGGAGTCCCCCCTAAGTATTTAAAAAAAAAATTTAGAGGAAAAATAAATAACTCTTTTTTCCCAACAAAATTAATTTTATGCTTAATAATTCTTCTTACAATAAGTCCAATAAAAAAATCAAACCAATGTGTATGGGGGGCTACAATTATCACACATTTTCTTGGCAAAAATTTAAAATGACCTGAGATACTCCACTTCAAAATAATATGGAATATAAATTTAGTCATCTGTTAAATATTTGTTAGCAATTTCTAGGTCAGACGGGGTGTCGATTGAAATGGTTTCATCATTAACCTGAATCATTTTGAATTTAAAGTTATTCTCAACAAGCCTTATAGCTTCAATTTTTTCTTTCTTTTCATTAGTTGTTTGATGAATGGAAGAAAATCTTTTCAATGCCGAATTTCTAAAGGCATAAACACCAATATGCTTAAAGTGGTTTTTACTTTCTCCCACAAATTTCCTCGTAAATTGAACAGCAAATTGATTTTCGTCTGTATTAACTTTCACAACACTACTTTTTTTTGCTGTTTCTTTATCTATTTTAATCATTAATGATGCAACATCAATTTTATGTTCAAGATCATCTTTAAATAATTTAATTATTTTTTGAATTTGATTTTTTTTTAGGAATGGCTCATCACCTTGAATATTTACAATAATTTTTGAATCAAAATTATCAATAAATTCAGCTATTCTGTCAGTTCCTGTTTGATGTATTTTTTTACTAATAAAATATTTTATCGAGTATTTATCTAGTACTTTACCAATCTCGAATGAATCAGTAACAACAACAACTTCATGAAAAATATTAAAATTTATGACGTTGGTATATGTTCTTACAATTAATGGTATTCCACCAACTTTTTTTAACATTTTTTTATGAAGTCGGTTTGATTCTAACCTAGCTGGAATTAGAGCAATAATTGACACTACCTAAAATTAAATATTAATCTTTATTAATTTAAAAAAAATTGTAGTTTTGTCAGTATTGACAATCTAAATTATAATGAATAAAAATTCAACTGTTTCTTGGCTATTCTCCGCCATAATTTTATTAACAGCTATGATTATATTTTTTTTTGGTATAAACGAAATCACACTGCTTAAAGGTCTTGGCTTTGCGGTAGTAGTATTGTTAATTAACACAGGTTTCTGGTTAAGGCAAAGAATTTATCAATTTTTTAAAGTTTTAAATACAATTTCTATTAAAACTATGGGTAGAGTTACTTACATGCTTTACTTCCTCTCAATTATATTAGTTATCCTGATCGCTAGATCAATAAATTCCCCCATTAAATTTAACGAGGTTAAAAATGAAAGATACTTAAAAGTTATAGACAGACTTAAAGATATCAGAAATGCCCAGATAGCTTTTAAAAGTGTTAATGGTATTTATTCTAACGATTTTGAAGAGTTAATAAAGTTTATTGATTCGGCTGAGTTCACAATTACTCAGACAAGGGACTCAAGCTACATGGAATATGACAGAATATATAGAATCGATATGTTGAGGGAAATAGTTGTCACAGACACACTAGGTTTTGTTTCTGTTAAGGATTCCTTATTTTCGAACAACCTGGATTATAAAAACATGGCCTATGTACCTATAGAGGGAATTGAAAGGTTGTTTTCACTCAAAGCTGATGTTATAGACAAAAATGGTTATAACGTCCCTGTTTTCGAGGTAAGAATACCAAAAGATATTATCCTTTATGATCAAAATAAAGATTTACTAAGTCAAGAAAAAGAAACAGTCTCTGTGGATGGTGTTAATGGTCCAGATTTAGTCCTAGGCTCACTTACTGATGTTAGCACGAGTGGTAACTGGCCAACAACTTTCGATTTTGAAACAAAATAAATCAATTAAGGTTTATTTAGACATATTCCTGACTCCAACTTTCGTTTATTCTCAACTTAAAGATTACAATATTGGTAATATTTTCCTTAAAGAAAGACTTGATTATGAAAACCTATCTGATCATAGTTTACTACTATCTAAGGTTGAAGAAGTTTTAAATATTATTAATATTGATTTATATGATGTTGTTGAACCAAAATTAATTTTGGATAATAATAATTATATTCTAGTTCCAGAATCACTTTATAAAAAAGGGAAAGAAAAAACTTATTTAAAATTTAATACAAACTTTGAAAGTAATGATTATATAGAGGTTGATAACCTTCAAAAACTAAGTGTTTTCAATGTATATCTTCCATGTGTCATTATCAACAATTATTTGATAGATAAATTCAAAAAATTGGAATTTTATCATTTTAACACAGTATTAATTAATAAAATTGTTAATAGTAACAATCCTTCTTCTTGCTATTGCTTTATTGAAAGTAGAGTGTTAAAAATTTTAATATTGAAAAAAAATGAAATTTTATTTTTTAATTCTTATGAATATAAAACCATTGATGATATTTTATATTATTTATTGCTCGCACTAAACGATAAAAATTTAAAAAGAGAAACTCTCTCAGTAAGTATTTATACAAATAAAAAAAATGAAGGAATCAAAAGCAAATTTGGAAATTTTATTAAAAATATTTCAATTTTCAAATATGATAATATTATTGAACTTCATTAATTTATGAGAATTATATCTGGAATACTTAAAGGAAAACAATTAAAAATTCCAAAAAACATCAAAGTTAGGCCTACAACGGATCAGTCAAAAGAAGCAATTTTTAATATAATTGCTAACAGATTTGATTTTGGTGAATTAAAAGTCTTAGATTTATTTTCTGGAACAGGCTCAATAAGTTTTGAGTTTTCATCAAGAGGAGCTCAAAATGTCTGTTCAATTGATAAAAATCACAACTCCACAGAATTTATTAAAAATTTTTCTGACAAAAACAATCTGAATATACAAGTGGTTCGAGCGGATATTTTCAAATTTAGAGTGCAACTGAATATAAAATTTAATATAATATTTGCAGACCCTCCTTATTCAAGTAGGGAAGAGTATTATTATAAAATAATTTCAATAGTCAAAGAAAAATTCATTACATCTAAGGGTGCACTACTAATACTAGAACATCCTGAAAATATTGATTTCAGTTACAATGAAAATATACTAGAAAGAAGAAAATACGGTAGATGTCAATTTACTTTTTTTAATTTATAAAATATTAATTATCATGTATTTGTTTATAAATATTTAAAGTAAAAATATAAATATTTATTTTTTTTTACCAGCTTTAAATAAATAGTCTTTTTCTTGTTTTGAAAGGCTGTTGTAACCGGACTCAGAAATTTTATCAAGTATAGAATCAATTTTTTTCTGATTAAAAGTATTTTCTTTTTCTTTATTTAAAATATCTTTTTTTTTAGATGATTCAAAAAAAGAGTAAACAGAATGAATGAAGTTTTTTTTATATAAATTTCGGTAATAATAATAACCCCAGAAGGCACCACCAATATGTGCAATATGTCCACCTGCATTTCCGTAAGGGATTTGAACAATATCATATAAAAATAAAAAAACTGCCAAATACAATAACTTTAAATCGAAAAAGAATAATCTAATTTTATAATTCGGGCTGTAAAAAGTTAGAAAGAATATAACTGATGTTACGCCAGCTGACGAGCCAATCATTGATGATTTCACATCACTAAAAACAGGGAACAAATTGTAACTAATCACATAAGTTACCCCACCCGCTATTATTCCGCTAAAAAATAGGCGTATCAGGTTTTTTTTACCAAATAAGTCATATACTATATTTCCAAAATAATAGAATAAAAGCGAATTCCAAAAAATATGGGAAAATGAATTTTGGTTATGAAAAAATCCATAGGTAAATATAGACCAAGGCTTAAAAATCAGTTCAGAAATATTTGCTGAGATATAAAACCATTCAAATAATGACTGTGAATTAAACTTTAATTTAAAGAGATATATAACCACATCAATTAAATATGGGAAAAAATGAATACAAAACATGTAAAATATTATCTTTTGGACAATATTTAAGTTGTTTAAAAAATATACCGCTTTATCCTTTAGTTCCATCTCCTATTGTTAAATTGAGATTTTTTCCAATACCACATCATTAAAAAACCTGTAATTGCGCCACCAATATGTGCAAAGTGAGCTATAGACCCAATTGAAGCTGATGTTAGACCAAAGAATAAATCAACAAGAATTAAACCAGGAACTAAATATTTTGCTTTTATAGGTATTGGAGGAAACAACAACATAAGTTTCGTGTTGGGAAACATGAATGAAAAAGCAACAACAATTCCATATATCGCACCAGACGCACCAATCATGGGTGTATTGAAATCATTATATGCCGATAACATTTCTGACTCAGATATAAAATCAAGAATGTAAGTAGGATATGTTCGTGTTTTTAAAATACTATTAATTTGGTCTTGACCAACACCGAAATCTGATAAAACTTGTGCAAAAGAATCTACATTAATAAAGTTTACATAATTTTGTAGTACTGCTGCTCCAATTCCGCACGAAAAATAAAAAAATAAAAACTTGTTTTTTCCCCAAATACTTACAAGAGTTGAACCAAACATCCATAGCGCAAACATATTGAATGCCAGATGAGTGATATTACCATGCATAAACATATGGGTAATTAGTTGAGTGTAAAGAAACTTATCGTTTTCAAAGTAGAATAACGAAAAAACATCTCTGCTAAATGCATATGAAAACTGAGATCCTATGTAAAAAATTAGGTTGATTGCCAATAACTGAGTGATAATCGGAGGTGTTCTGTTCATTAATTAAATTTTGAATTAATATTTTCAATGCCAATTTTAAAGATTATCTTTTTATTTTGAGGACAAAAATTTGGCTCTTTACAACTAAAAATTTTATTCAATAGTAAATCTTGCTCTTTTTTGTTTTTTAATTTTAATATCTTTTGTGACTTTGATTTTGCGAGTGTTTTAGACACGTAATCATTAAGGCTAGGGTATAATTTGTCTATTTCTGATGAATTTTTTTCCATAATTTCTAAAAAAATAGACTCAACTTCTCCATAATTAAAAGAGGGGTGTATGGATTTCAAATAAATATTATTTTTTTTGATAGAAAAAATAAAACCTAAATGGTTAAGAATGTTTTTCACAGATTTAATTACTATAATATCTTTAGGTGAAAAGCTTAATTCTACAGGGTATAGTAGTTTCTGTGATAAATTTTTTTTATTATTAATTTCAGTCAAAAGCTGTTCATAATAAATTCTATAATAGGCTCGCTTAATGTCAATAACCAATAATTCTCTTTTAGTTTTAGTTACTAAAAATTTATTATTAAAATCAAAAACTGGGTATTCACTAATTAAATCTAAAGTATTATTAAAAATCGATGAAGTTTGATTTTTAATTGAGGCTTCGTCCGAATTATAACCTTTATATGTTTCGGGGGTCTTAAAAGGACTAAAATTATAATCCACATCAATTATTGGTGGTGAAACTCTCATCTCAGAGTGAATTGATAGATTAATATCATTATTAAAGTCAATATTAGGTATAACATTATATTTTCCTAAACTATGCTTAATTGTAGACATAATTATTGCATATATTATATTTTCATCATCAAATTTCACCTCAATTTTCGATGGATGGACATTGACATCAACTTTAGCTGGGTCACTATCTAAAAACAAAACATAAGATGGTTTTATTTCCTTATCTATAAGACCATCGTAAGATACTGAAATTGCATGGTTTAAATAACTGCTTTTTACATATCTATTATTTATAAATAAAAACTGGTTGTTTCTTGATTTATTTAAATATTCAGGTTTAAAAATGTACCCCCGGATTTTGATAAGATTTGTTTTTTCTTCAACTGGAATTATTTTTTTTTCTACTGATTTTCCCAAAACCTCAACTATTCTTTTTTTTTGATTTCCCTTTTTCAAATTGTATATGAGTTGATTATTATGTCTGAGTGTAAATTCAATTTCAGGATGAGAGAGAGACAACCTAATGAACTCATTCATTGTATGCTTAAACTCTATTTTATCTGATTTTAAGAATTTTCTTCTTGCTGGAACATTATAAAAAATATTCCTTGATATCACAGTTGTACCCTTTGCTCCTACTTCCTCAGAGTGCTTTGAAATATCATTGTTTTCAACATGGATAAAGTTTCTGATACCATTATTGTTATCACAAGAGGAAATTTTTGTTTTTGAAATAGAGCAAATACTTGACAAAGCCTCACCTCTGAATCCTTTAGATTTTAGAGTAAATAAATCATCAAATGAATTTAATTTTGAGGTAGAATGGTTTAAAAAACAAATTTTTAAGTTGTCTAAATTCATTCCAGAACCATTGTCACTGACTTGTATTTCAGTTTTGCCATAATCAGTTATAAAAACATCAATTTTTTTTGCATGTGAGTCAATTGAGTTTTCGATAAGCTCCTTTAATATTGAGGATGGTCTCTGAATTACCTCTCCTGCAGCAATTTTATTTACAACATCAACAGGAAGTTTTTTTATAGAATTACCCATTTAAAAAAATTGATAAGTCAAAATCGATGACATACAAAAAAATTAAGACTAAGAAAGCTATTATATAAAGTAAAGTCTTTGAAAATATACTATTTGATCTATTTCTTGATCTTATTCTAGCCTCACTCCACGAATTTGATTTATCAAACACACTGTTTTGTTCTCTATTTTTTGAGTATGCAGAATCAAAACCATACAAATTGTTCTTGTTCGATTTAGAATATCTTGGTGAATACCTAAACTTTTTATTTCTTGGATTTCTAAAAATATTAATCAAGCTCACTTTTGTATTTAAACTTAAATTTACAAAAAATGATGTCATTTCAAACCTTATATTATTTAAAGTAATGACTATATTTAACGTCGATAATGAGAGTGCAAATAGATAAGGTGAATGAGCTATTAAGCTCAAAAAAAAGAATTTCAATAACCACACATACAAATCCAGATGGTGATGCTATTGGAAGTA
>MDTG01109859.1_pt1 | contig 16418 bp, 14 predicted proteins | sample 811421 | NCBI WGS metagenome assembly MDTG01 (sample SAMN05326645, study PRJNA326480) | marine metagenome | isolation source: seawater | place: Pacific Ocean: South East | collected 2011
ATAGTTGGAATAACTGGAGAAACAGGAGCTGGTAAAAGCACACTTTTTCATATTATGTTAGGTTTATTGCCGCCAAGATCCGGAAAAATTTTTTACAAAGATAAAAATATATATACAAATATGGAGAATTGGAGAAATCAAATCGGTTATATAGCTCAGAATATTTACTTGCTTGATAATACTATAGAAAAAAACATTTCATTCAATTTTTTAGATGAAAAAATTGATGAAGAAAGAATGAATTTTTCAATTAAAATGTCTTGTCTAGATGAAAAAATATCTGAACTTCCTTACGGTTTAAAAACTAAGGTTGGAAATGATGGAGTTAGACTATCTGGAGGTGAAAAACAGAGAGTCGCTTTAGCAAGGTCAATTTATAGAAATCCAAATATTTTCTTTATGGATGAGTCAACAAGTGCATTAGATCTAGATACTGAACAAAGAATAATAAAAAATATGAAAGAAAATTTTTCAAAAAAAACAATTATTTTGATAGCTCATAGAAAAACAACTATAGATGAGTGTGATAAAATAATTAATTTAAAAAATGGACATATAAGTTTAAATTAAGAATTTATAAAATTATAAATATGAATATTCTAGTAACAGGAGCATGCGGTTTTATAGGTTCCCATTTAGTTGAAAGGTTAGTTAAAAAAGGTCACAATGTAAGGGCTTTTACATTTTACAATCCAAGAGGTTTAAATAGCTGGATTGATACTCTCGATAAAAATATTATTAAAGAAGTAAAAATAATATCAGGAGATATCAGAGATCATGATTTTTTGATCAATCATTCAAAAAAAATAGACGCAATACTTCATTTAGCTGCTTTAATTGGAATTCCTTACTCATATCACGCTCCAAAGAGTTATATAGAAACCAATGTGATCGGGACATACAATGTTTTAAACGCTTCAAAAATTAACAATATTTCAAAGACGATTATTACATCTACTAGTGAAGTATATGGAACTGCACAATCAATACCAATATCAGAAAATCACCCTTTAAACGCTCAGTCCCCTTATGCTGCAAGCAAAACTGGTGCAGATCAATTAGCGCTTTCATTTTATAAATCTTACAAGCTTCCAGTAACAATAATAAGACCTTTTAATACTTTTGGACCGAGACAATCAACGAGAGCTATAATTCCTACTATCATAACTCAAATTTTGAACAATAATAGAAGTATCAAATTAGGAAATTTATCACCGACCAGAGACTTTACCTTTGTTGAAGATACCGCTGATAGTTTCATAATGGCTTTAAAAAGTAACAAAATTGCCGGAGAAACAATTAACATTGGTAATAATTTTGAAATCTCAATTAAAGAGATAATTAAAATTATGCAAAAAGAGTTTGGATATAATTTTAATGTAGTATTAGACAAAAAAAGAGTAAGAGAAAAAAAAAGCGAAGTATTCAGGCTAATTGCTAACAATACTAAAGCTAAAAAATTATTAAATTGGAGACCGAAACATGCAGGAATTAAAGGATTTAAATTAGGTTTAAAAAAGACAATTGAATGGTTCAAAAATCCAAAAAATTTAAAAGATTATAATTCTAAATCTTATTCAATTTAAAAGTTAATGAAAAAAATTTCTGCAAAATTAATATACATTTTGATAAAGAAAACTATTGGCAAAGGCCCTCATCGTTTACATGAACCATGCTTTTCTCAAGCTGAAATGAAGTATACCAACTATACTATTAAAAAAAATATTGTATCAACTGCTGGAATATATGGAGATGAATTCGAGAAAAAAATTAAAAAACTTACTAAAGCCAAACATGCTATATCAGTAATAAATGGCACCCAAGCCTTATTCATTTCTATGATAGCACTAGGAATAAAAAAAAATCATGAGATACTTGTTCCAGCATTAACTTTTGTAGGGACAGTAAATGCAATATGTTATACTGGGGCTGAACCTCATTTTATTGACTCAAATATTAAAGATTTAGGAGTAGACTGCAAAAAACTAGAAATTTATTTAAATAAGATTTCTAGAATTAAAAATAATAAATGTATAAACAAAAAAACTGGAAGAATAATAAGTGGAATAATACCTGTACATATTTTTGGCCATTCCTGTGATATTGAAAATATAGTTAGAATTTCAAAAAAATTTAGACTAAAAATAATAGAGGATGCTGCAGAAGCAGTAGGTAGTTTCTACAAAAAAAAACACCTAGGTACATACGGTGATGTAGGTTGTCTAAGTTTTAATGGAAATAAGATAATAACTACTGGAGGTGGTGGGGCAGTAATAACTAATAAAAAGAATTTAGCAAAAAAAATAAAACATTTGGCAAACACCGCTAAAATTAAACATAAATGGGAATATATTCACGACAACATTGGTTATAATTTAAAAATGCCTAGTTTAAATGCAGCTCTAGGATTAGCCCAGATTTCAAAAATTGATATTTTTTTAAAGGCAAAAAGAAAACTATTTTATAAATATTCAAAAAATTTTAATAATTTAATTGGAGTAACTATTTTTAGAGAAGGTAAAAATTTACAAAGCAATTATTGGCTACAAACACTTATTTTAGATAAGAAATATAAACATTTAAAAAATAAATTATTAAATTTTTGCTATAAAAAAAAAATCTTCTTAAGACCAACTTGGAAATTAATTTCTAATCTTAAACCTTATAAAAAAAAACAAAAAATGAATTTATCTGGAGCAAAAGATATCGTAGATCGAGCCATTAATTTACCTAGCAGTCAAAGCTTAATGATAAATAAATCATGAAAAATAAGAAAAAGATAATTTTAGTTGGTGCTGGTGGCCATGGAATTTCTGCTGCAGACGTTATAGAAAAAGAAAATAAGTATTTTATATATGGCTTTGTTGATAAAAAGAAAAATTTTTTTAATAAATATAGAATAATTGGAAGCGACAAAGATTTATATAGAATTAGAAAAAAAGTTAACAATGCTTTAATAACAGTTGGACAAATTAAAAACTTATTTTTAAGAGAAAAAATTTATAAGAAATTGATTAGTCTAAAATTTAACTTGCCAGTTTTAGTTTCACCCTTAGCCTACGTATCAAAGAATGCTCATATAGGAGAAGGTACGATAATCATGCACAAAGCAATAGTTAATGCGAAAGCAAAAATTGGAAGAAATTGCATAATTAATACAGGAGCTATAATCGAACATGACGTGACCATTGAAGACAATTGCCATATATCAACAGGTTCTATTGTTAATGGTGGAGTGATTGTTAAAAGAAACTCATTTATTGGAAGCGGGGCTGTAATCAAGCAAAAAATTAAAATTGGCAAAGCTTCTTTAGTGAACGCAAAAAAATTTATTGATAGAAACTTAAAAGATAATTCAAAAATTTTGTGATAAAAAAAAATAAAACACTTATTATTGCTGAAGCAGGAGTAAATCATAATGGAAAAATAGATTTGGCTCTCAAGCTTGTAGATATTGCTGCAAAATCGAAGGCAGATTATATAAAATTTCAAACTTACTCTACTAAAGATTTAGTTCAAAAAAAAGTTGGTCTAGCCGAATATCAGAAAAAAAATTTAAATAAAATATCTTCACAATATAAATTATTAAAAAAGTTTGAACTTTCTGCCACAGATCATGTAAGGATTATAAAAAGGTGTAAAAAAAAAAAAATTAAATTCATATCGAGTCCTTTTGATCTAAAAAGTATTGAACTATTAAAAAAATTAAAGTTGAGTCTGTTTAAAATTCCTTCAGGAGAGATCACAAACATTCCGTATTTAAGAAAGATTGGATCGCTTAAAAAAAAAATTATATTATCCACTGGAATGTCAAACATAGAAGAAGTTCAAAAAGCAATTAAAACTTTAACTTCTTCAGGAACTAAAAAAAAAGATATTACTATTTTACATTGTAGTTCTGAATATCCAGCTGAAAAAAAAAATCTTAATTTACTATCTATCCCTCACATGAGAAAAAAGTTTAATATTAACGTCGGATATTCTGATCATAGCTTAGGTTTACAAGCATCCTTTACCGCTGTAGCTTTAGGCGCAAAAATAATCGAAAAACATTTCACTGCAAATAAAAAATTAAGTGGTCCAGATCAAAAAGCAAGCTTATCTCCTGATGAGCTTTTTGATCTTGTTAAAGGCATAAGATATATAGAGTCGACTTTAGGAAATAAAGAAAAAGAACCTTACTCTGGCGAATTAAGAAATCTGAAATTTATTAGAAAATTTATAGTAGCTAAAAAAAAATTATCAAAGGTGAAAAATTTACTAGAAAAAATGTAACTACTAAGAGAGCTATAGCTGGAATACCGGCATCAAAATGGGACTGGGTAGTAGGAAAAAAAGCAAAAAAAAACTTTTCACATGATGAAAACATCAAAATTTAAAAAAATATGTGTAGTTACAGGTTCAAGAGCTGAGTACGGCTTACTTAAAAATCTATTATTTTTAATACAAAAAGAAAAATTTTTTAAACTACAATTAGTCGTTACTGGCTCTCATCTATCTAAAAAGTATGGTTTAACTGCCAACAACATAGTCAAAGATCAATTTAAAATTAATAATAAAATTGATCTTAAACTAAATAAAGATGATACTTTTTCACTTGCTAGCTCTATGTCTATTGGGCTATCAAAATTTGTCAGAATTTTTGAAAAGAACAAACCAGATTTAATAATTTTACTAGGAGATAGATATGAAATTTTTACAGCTAGTATTGCAGCTACTTTATGTAGAGTGCCCATCGGTCATATTCATGGAGGAGAAATTACTAAATCATTAGTAGATGAAGCTTTTAGACATTCTATTTCAAAAATGTCTCATTTACATTTTACAGCAACAAAAGAGTATAAAAAAAGAGTTATACAAATGGGAGAGATTCCTAAAAATGTATATTGCGTTGGTGGGCTTGGAGTAGATAATATCAAAGCTACTAGCCTTTATACTAAATCAGCCTTAGAAAAAAAATTAAACATCAAATTTTTAAAAAAGATTGTATTAGTTACTTACCATCCAGAAACACTAAAAAAAAAATCCTCTATATATAATTTAAAGAACCTATTTAATGCTTTAAAAACTATGCAAAATACAACAGTTATATTTACCATGCCAAATTCAGACATCGAGTCAATGCTTATATATAATTCAATTTCAAAATTTGTTTCTACAAGAAAAAATTATTATTTATTTAAATCTCTAGGGCCAAAGAAATATTATTCTTGTTGTAAGTATTCTGATTTTATGATTGGAAACTCATCAAGTGGAATACTAGAAATGCCAACATTTAAAAAATTTTCTATTAACATTGGAGAAAGACAATCTGGACGTATAAAAGCTAAATCAGTAATTGACAGCAAAGCTCAAACACAAAATATTATCAGAGCAATTAAATTTGTACTTAATCCAATTAATAGATTAAAAATCAAAAATGTTATTAATCCCTACGGTAGAGGGGGCGCCTCAAAAAAAATAATTAAAGTTTTAAAGAATAAAAAGCTTAATAATTTAATTTTAAAAGATTTTTTTAATATAAAATTTAAATGAAAATATTATTTATTGGAACCGTTCTATTTTCAAAAAATATTTTAGATGAAGTAATAAAGTCTAAAAATAAAATTGTTGGTGTAATTGGTAAAAAAAAATCAAAATTCAACTCAGATTACTATGATTTGGTCAAATATTCTAGAAAAAAAAGAATCGATGCTACTTATTCTGATGACATTAATTCAAATAAAATTTTACGATGGGTCAAAAAAAGAAAACCCGATATCATCTTTTGCATAGGATGGAATCAATTGTTAAAAAAAGATTTTTTAAAAATAGCACCTAGAGGTACTATTGGTTACCATCCAAGTGATTTACCTAAAAATAGAGGAAGGCATCCAATTATATGGAGCTTAATTTTAGGATTAAAAAATATTGGTTCATGTTTTTTTTATATGGACAGCAAAGCGGACTCAGGTCGAATTATTTCAAAAAAAATGATTAAAATTCAAAAAAATTATGACTCTAATACAATTTATAAAAAATTAATAATTTTAGGAAAAAAACAGATTAAAGAAATAATATTTAAAATTAAAAATAATAAAATTAAGTCATTTCCTCAAAATAATTTGCTAAGCAATAATTGGAGAAAAAGATCAGAGAGTGATGGTAAAATAGATTGGAGAATGAGCGCAGATAATATAAACAATTTAGTTAAAGCTTTAACAAAGCCGTATCCTGGAGCATATTTTCTGCTGAAAGAAGAAAAAATTACAGTGTGGAAAGCAGAGGTAATAAACTTAAACAACAAAAATTTTGAACCAGGAAAGATTCTTAAATTTAAGAAAAATTTAATAATTAAATGTGGTGATAAAGCATTAAAACTTATTACTTTTTATCCAAAAATTAATTTAAAAAGAGTAAAATATTTATGAAATCAATTGTAATTGCACCTCATCCAGATGATGAAGTTTTAGGAGTTGGCGGGACTCTTTTTAAAAGAAAAAGTACTAAAAAAAATAATTTTTTATATTGGATAATAGTGACAAAATTAAAGTCAAGCACACCAAAAAAAAAGATCTTGAGTCGAAATAAGGAAATTAAGAAAATATCTAGACTCTTTGGATTTAAAAAAGTTTTTCAACTAAGTTTCAACACAACTGAGTTAGACAGCTCTTCAAAAAAAAAACTAATTAAAAATTTTTCTGATATTTTTAATAAAATAAAACCTAATGAGTTATTTGTGCCTCATTTTTCAGATGTGCACTCTGATCATAAAATTGTTTCTGAAGTTATCTCAACTTGTACAAAAAATTTTAGATTTCCATTTATTAAGAAAATTTTAGCCTATGAGGTGCTTTCCGAGACGGACTACAATCTTAATAGAAAAAAAGCTTTTTTTCCAAATTATTATGAGGACATAACAAAGTTTTTAATAAAAAAAAAGAAAGCAATGAAAATTTATAAATCTGAAATGAAAAAGTTTCCTTTTCCAAGAAGCATAGAAGCAATGGATGCCTTAGCAAAGCTAAGAGGCTCACAAATAGGAAAAAAAGCTGCAGAAAGTTTTGAAATATTAAGAGAGATTAATTGAAATAATGATTTATTTAGGGATACATGCAGGGCACAACGCTAGCGCATCATTAATGAAAGATGGTAAGATAATCTTTGCTTTTCAAGAGGAAAGATTTACTAATCTCAAAAATTTTTATGGATATCCATCACGGTCAATTGCCTACTGTTTAAACTATATAAAAAGTAATAATTTAATAATAGATATTGCGGCAATAGCTACAATTAAAGATAACCTATTTTTCGCAAAATATAGATTTAATAACCTTTTTAGCATCTCTGATTTTCATAAGTTTTATTCTATTTCATTAAACCAAAACAAAGCAATATCTTTTGCAAAAAAGCATAATAAATTTAAAAAAATTAAAGATTTTTATTTACCTTATAGCAAAATAAAAAAAAAAGATTATTTTAATATTAAATTTCGAAGAAGACTTTTAGTAGAACAATTATCTAAACAAGGAAAACAACATATTAAAAAAATAATTTTTTTAGATCATCATACTTGCCATGCCTATTACTCTTATTTTAGCTCTAAAAAAAGAAAACATCAAAGTTGCGTAGTTTCAGTAGATTCTTACGGGGATGGAGCAAATCAGACGGTCTGGATAGTTAAAAAAGATAAATTAAAATTAGTCGCAAAAACCGATCAATGCGAAATTGCAAGAATATACAAATTTATTACTTTAATTTTAAATATGAAACCGGAAGAACATGAATTTAAAGTCATGGGTTTATCAGCATATTCAAAAAAAAAATATATTTTAGATGTTTATGAGAAAGTTTTTAAAAAAATACAAAAATTTGAAGGAATAAAAATTGTTCATAATAAAAGACCAAAAGATTTATATACTTATTTAAAAGAGTCTACCCAAGATTTCAGGTTTGATAATATTGCTGGGGGATTGCAATATTTTGTTGAAAAATTAATGAAAGAACTTTTAATCAGAATTAACAAAAAATATAAGGTAAAAAATTTTTATTTTACAGGTGGAGTTTCGATGAATGTCAAAATGTACAATCATCTAGGAAAATTAAAATTTGTTCGTTATCTTTACTCGCCTCCGTCTGGAAGCGATGAAAGCCTCTCAATTGGAGCGTGCTATTACTTATCTCAAAACGTAAAATCTTTTCCTTTAGATAATATTTATCTTGGAAAAAATTTAGTTAATGATGAAGAAAAAATAAATTTAGAGTTTATAAAGAAAAAATTCTCAAAAAAAAATTATGTAGTGGTAAATAATTTTAGTCATAAAAATCTAGTATCACTTCTTGTAAAAAATGAGATAATTGCAATTGCACGTGATAGAGAAGAATTCGGCGCTAGAGCCTTGGGAAACAGAAGTATAATCGCAAATCCATCGAATTATAATGTTGTACAAAAAATTAATGAAAGTATTAAAAATAGAGATTTCTGGATGCCTTTTGCATTAACAATTTTAAAAGAAAAACACAAAGAATTTATTGATAATGGTAAAAATTTTGAATGTGATTATATGACAATGTCATTTGACACTAGAAAAAAGAATTATAAAAAAATAAAAGCTGGCTGTCATCCTTATGACAGAACTGTTAGACCGCAAATTTTAGATAAAAATTCAAATCCAAATTATTATTCAATAATAAAGAATTTTTCAAAAAAAACTGGTATCCCAGCACTTCTTAACACTAGTTTAAATCTTCACGGATATCCAATGGCATCAGGTTTAGATCAAGTAATTTATACTTTTAAATTATCTGGCTTGAAGTACTTATATTTAAATGATAATTTTCTAATTAAAAAAAAATAAAGTTTTATAATGAAAAAACCACTTAAAATTTATCTTTGTGATTTAACCTACGACACAATAATTTTTGTTTCAGACACAATTCCAATAAATATTGGTTTTATATCTAGTTTCGTGAAAAGTAAGCTAGGGGATAAAGTGGAGGTCGAACTTTTTAAGTATCCAAATGAATTATTAAAAAGAATCAAACAAGATCCACCTGACATTTTAGGACTTAGTAATTATTCTTGGAACAGTAATTTATCAGAATATTTTGCAAAAATAACTAAAGAATTAAATTCAGATTGTGTGGTAATTCAAGGCGGTACTAACTTTCCACACACAAGTGAGGAACAAAAAAAATTTTTAATTAACAGGCCTAGCACAGATTTATATGTTTTATTTGAAGGAGAAAGATCGACTTTAAAGGTAATTGAAAGATATTTAGAAAAAAAAGATAATTTAAAATCTTTTTTTGACGAACCAATTGATGGCTGCACTTTTATTGATCCAAAAACTAGGGGCACTAATGAACCTAAACTAATCACTGGACAATATCTTGAGAGAATTAAAGACTTAGATGAAATACCATCCCCATATTTAAATGGAACTTTAGATAAATTTTTTGACGGTAAATTAACTCCTTTTATAGAAACTAACAGAGGCTGTCCCTTTACTTGCTCATTTTGTCATACTGGAGCGAACTATTATCATAAATTGAATAAATTTTCACAAGAAAGAGTTAAAGAAGAAATAGAATATATCGGAAAAAGATGCAAAGAGCTGAGTATCACAAACCTTCATATGGCTGACGTTAATTTTGGAATGTATCCTCAGGATAAATTAGTTTGTGAATTTTTGTTAGATAGTAAAAAAAAATATGATTGGCCGTTACAAATTATGGCCACAACGGGAAAAAATAGTAAAAAAAGGGTAATGGAAATTACAAGTATATTGGGAAATATGTTCTCAGTTAACATGTCTCTGCAATCAATGAGTGAAACAGTTTTAGCAAATATAAAGCGTGCTAATATTCGTCATGAAGATATGATTGCAGTTAATAATCATTTAAGGGAAGCAGGAAGATCGACAAAAGCAGAGCTAATATTACCTTTGCCCGGCGAGACTAAAAAATCTTTTATAGAAGGGCTTAATACTGTTTTAGAGTCTAACGCTTCCTCTATTACAATTTATACACTAATGATGTTAGAAGGAACTGAATTTAAAAACCCTTCATTCAGAGATAAACACCAGTACAAAACAAAATTTAGAATAATTCCATTAAACTTTGGAGAATATAATAATGAAAAAATTTTTGATTTTGAAGAAGTAGGAATTGCGACTAAAGATCTTAGCTTCGATGATTATTTATCATTACGTTCAATCGCATTAATGGTCGAAGCATTATACAATGGAAAACCTTTTAATGAATTTTTTCAATATGCAAAAGAATATGGCATTAAATTCGCAGATTTCTTAAATTATTTACATCAAAATATTGATAGCAGCCCATCGTCAGTAAAAAAAATATTTGAAGAATTTGTCCAAGAAACTAAAAGCGAACTATGGGATAAAGAAGAAGATTTAGTTGATTTTTACAAAAAAGAAGAGAATTACCAGAAATTAATAGATGGAAAAGTTGGCGGAAATCTAATTTATAAATACAAATCAAAAAGCTTGACCGAAGCAAAATATGGATGGATCAAGTTTATTTCTGAACAATTATTATCAATGATAAAAAATAATAATAAAGATGTCGATATTGAGAAGGTAAAAAAAGAAATAAACCAATTAAAATTATTTATTGAATTGAAACTTGAAAATCTTTTAGAATCTAAGGAAATTATTAATAAAAGAAAATATGATTTTGAGCATGATGTTTTAGAATGGATTGATTGTTATGGAGCGAAAAAACTTTCAGACTGTAAATTAAAATCTAAAAAGACTTTTTATTTTGATTATACTCCAGAACAGATTATTAATAGAAAAGACTATTTTGCCAGATATGGAGAGGATATTAATGCTTTATCAAAAATTGTTACGAGAATAAGTAATTTAGAGGATCAGTTTAGAAAAGTAAGAACATCTGAAAAAGAAACATTTAGAGATATTTATGGAAAATCCTCTGAACAATTTACAAAATACGCAATATCTAATTAAACATGAGAATTAATAAAACAAAGAGTTTTGGATCACTTTTAGAAGGAGTAAAAACTACTCAAGTAAAAAAACATAATGTTACATCGGCAATTTTCCCAGTTATAATTACAAAAAATAACGATCTATATATTGTTTTTTATAATTACTGGAGAAATAAAAATAAAATCGATGGAAAAAACTTAAGAGTCTTTACAAAAATTTATGATACAAATGGAAATTTAATTTGTCACCACGGAGAAAAAATTTCTAAATTTCATAATCAATTTTCTATTAAAGAAATACTAAAAAAATATAATAAAAAAATAATCAGTTTTGTTGGATCAGTTAATATTGAAATTTTGTCTTTAGAGGCAATAAGCTTTCCTTTTCCTGCTATAACTGCAATTTACAATTCAAAAAATATTTATAGCGCAATACATAGCGCAGGTAGACTAAAAAATAGTGTGGAGACACAAGAAATTATGTATACAGAGGAGAGTAATTGGACATGCAAATTTGAAAATTCAATAACTCCTTTTTTCCATTATTTTGTTGGAAACCAAACTCCTTATCAAAAATATATTACAGTTAAAGTTTTAGATAAAAAAAATAAATTAAAAGCAAAAAAAAATGTAAGAATTGATGATATAAACCCTTTTGGTTCAAAAATATTCTTTTTGAGTGAGATATTTAAAAACAAAAAAAACTTCAAAAATTCTGATTTTGTAACTGTCAAAGTTGAGCACAATTCAGTCTTTCCTAGAATGATAGTAGGGAACTATCATAAGAAAAACAATTTTTACGAAGCAACACACACTTCTCCTATTGTTAAAAAAAATTACTATGCAAAAAGCAATCAATTTCCTTATATGTCCAGAATACCGCTTAGTAAAAATAAAGATTTAAATTTGAAACTTAAAATTTTTCCTACGTTATCAGAAGGGAATTTTAAAGCAGAAACATTTTCAAAAAGATTAAATGAAGATCACTTAAAAAAAACTAGCGAAATTTATTATTTTTCTAAAAAAAAATTAGCTACATTAAATGCCTTTGATCTTAATGAAGATGAAGATCTCAAAAGCATTAAATTTAAAGGAGATAAAGTTCCAGATAGGTTATATACTTGTAATTTTTACACAGTAAAAAATGCTAAAAGTAAATACAGCCTGGACATTGCCGAGACTTCTTTTGCATCGTATTATCCAAAAAAATTTACTCACTGGGGGCACGCTTATATTGGAGAGGGATATGATACTGTATTAATGATAACAAACGATGACTGTTCATTAAATAATCTTAAGTCAATAAAAGGAACCTTAAATATCTACTCAAAAGATTTTCAAGAAAAAATAAATGTTAAAATTAAAGGTAATTCACTTTTATCACTTAATTTGTCTAAGTTACAATCGCTAAAAAAATTTAGAAAAAAAAATAAAAACTTCTTAAGTTGGGAGTTAAAGTTGAAAACACCAGGCTGTGAAACCAAATGGATTAGTTATAGAAATAAAGACGGGTCTATTTTTGGTGATCACGGATTTTAAATTATAATTCTTCTAAAAATCAAACTTAAGAATAAATTGAAAAAAACATTAATACATATTTTTCAGTATAAATTTACTAATCATGATTATTACAATAGGGAGTATGCGGAGCTAGAAAAAAAATTTAAAATAAAAGTTATTGTACAAGACTTATCTAAAATTTTTTATCCAAATCTTAATTATATTAAAGCAAAAAATTTTAAAAACTCAATAAGATTTAAATCATTGAATGAATGGGTTGAGTCTTTAAAAAAATATGAAAAAAAAAAAAATGTATTCATAGTTAACGAACTAGGCTTTGATACCTTTAAGTCATTGATTATCCATTATTATTTGAAAAAATCTAACTTGAAGATTTTAATGGACATGAACTCTGGTGTAGTTGATCCAGCTGATTATTCAAAAGATTTAAATTTTCAAATAGTATACATTAAGATAAAAAAAGTTTTAGTAAATCCATATAGTTTATTTTACTTTTTGAAAAAAAGATTTTTAAGTATTTTATTTTGTTTACTAAAATTTGATAAGATTTCTATACTTACAGCGGGTGATAGTCATACAAATTTACCTTTTAGGTCTGAAAGTAAAAAAATTGTAGAGGTTCATTCAAGGGATTATTCAAATTACCTAAATTATAAAAAAAAAAAAATCAAAAAAAAAAGAATAAGCCAATAGTTTTTTTAGATGCCACATTTCCATATTTTATAGGAGACGAATCACTACTCTATAAAAAAAAAATAGATATCGACTTAGTAAAATGGTTTAGAGAACATAATAAATTTTTTGATAAATTAGAAAATATTTTTTCAACAAAAGTAATTGTTGTTGCTCATCCTAAAACCAAAGGTGTACAAAATCCTTTTTTTAAAAAAAGATTTACAGATCATAGAACAGATGCAACTTTAAAATTAACATCTTCATCTCTCTTCTTTCTTTGTGGAATGTATGTCAGTACAGCTATTTCTTTTCCAATATCAGCATATAAACCTATTTTTTTTTTATATTCAGATCAAATGAAATCTCATAACAAAAGACAAATTATTTTTCAAAATCAAACAGCTGAATTGATTGGCGCCAGTACTATAGATATAAATAATTTTTCAAGAGCTGATATTTTAAAAAATATGCAGGTTAATAAGCAACTTTACAATAGCTACAAATATAAATTTTTAACGTCAAAAAAATTATCAGATAAACCAAATCATATTATCTTAGGAAATATAATTTAATTATTTCAAAAAATGAAAAAACCAGTAAGAATTATACCAATTTTGGATATAAAAAATGGTTTATTGATTAAAGGAATAAATTTTGAAGGTCTTAGAGTACTTGGTAATGCTAAAGATTTTGCAAAATTATATTTTTCTCATGGCGCAGATGAAATATGTTACCAGGATAGCGTAGCAACCCTTTATGGTACAAATAATTTAATAAAATTTGTAAATCAATCTGCTAAAAATGTTTTTGTACCTTTATCAGTTGGAGGAGGAATACGAAGTATTGGTGATGCATCATCAATGTTCAAAGCTGGGGCAGATAAAATCATGCTTAATTCTGCTGTAATTGACAATATTCAATTTTTACAGGAAGCATCCCAAATCTTTGGCTCATCGAATGTAACAGTAATGATTCAGGCAGTCAAAATTGGAAAAAGATATTTTATAAGCAAATCGAACGGAAGAGATATTGTAAAAATAGATCCAGTAACATGGGCAAAAAAAGTAGAAGAAAGTGGCGCTGGTGAAATAGTAATTACTTCTGTAAACAATGAAGGTTTAAAAAAAGGGTTTGATATATCTTTAACCAAAAAAATTGTCGAAAAAGTCTCTATTCCAGTTATTGCTCATGGTGGTGCTGGAAGTCCAAAGCAAATTTATGATGTTATCAGGCACGCAAAAGTAAGTGGTGTAGGGTTAGCATCAATGCTGCACTATGATGCCATTCAATTTTTACCAAAAGTTAAGACTAAAATTGGAAATACATCTTTTTTAGATAGTATAAAAAAAAGTTTAAAAGAAAAAAATACTATAAAAGAAATCAAAAATTTTTTAAAAAAAAAGAATATTAAAATAAGAAATGAAAAATAGGCCTCTTACAGCGGGTATTATTGATCTAAAATTCAATAATTTGTTCAGCATCTATAAAGCTTGTATTCAATCAGGTTTTAGAACCTCGATTATCTCGGAAAAACAAAAATTTTTTAATTATGATTTTGTTATTATTCCTGGTGTAGGCGCATTCAAGTCTGGAATGAAAGTTATTAAAAAAAATAGATATGACGAAAAATTATTAAACTATTTATCAAAACCAAATTCATTTATTTACGGCATATGTCTTGGAATGCAACTATTATTTGAAAATAGTTATGAATTTGGTTTAACTAAAGGACTTGGACTAATTGAAGGTAATATACTTGAATTAAAAAAGAAGAATAAATCAATGAAAACTAATACAGGCTGGTGTCAAACAAAATTTTTAAGAAAAAATGAAGCTGGTACAAAAAAATTTAATAATAAAAATTTTTATTATGTTCACTCATATTACGCAAAGCCAAGTAATAAAGTAGATATTTTTGCGGAAACATTTCATGGTGATTTTTTATTCACTTCTGCAGTAAAGAAAAGAAATATCTTAGGAACTCAATTTCATCCTGAAAAAAGTGGAAATTTAGGTTTAGAGTTTTTAGAAAATTTAAAAAAATTTAAAATTTAATATGAAACTAAAAACATTATATGGACTTCCTGGAGATGTAAAATTCTGTAAAAAAAGCTTGACCTCAAATCAAGTACCTCTTTCTACACAGGAATTTAAACATACATTAAAAAGTAAAAAATCAACTCTTTTTATTGACAAAAATGGAATTGCAGATCCCTGGAAATATTCAAGAATTAAAAAAAAAATTAATTATAAGCAAAGAGAAAAAAAATTACTAAAGCTCTTAGATAAGCATAGAGGAAAAAGAGAATTTGACTGCATTGTTCCTGGTAGTGGAGGAAAAGATAGTTGTTATGCAGCACATGTTCTAAAACATAAGTATGGAATGAATCCTCTCTTAGTAACTTGGTCTCCAAATTTATATACTGATTATGGTTATAAAAATTTTAAAAATTGGGTTAATTCAGGACCTTTTAAATGCATTTCATCAAAAAGAAATGAAAAGTTGCTCAAAACTCTTACAAAACTTTCTATTGAAAATTTGATGCATCCTTTCCAAACATTTATTTTAGGCCAAAAGGCATTTCCTCCAAAAATTGCAGAAAAATTAAGAATCCCGCTTGTTTTTTATGGAGAAAACGAGGCAGAACATCATAATGCATTATCAGATAATAGAACTTCTTTAAGAAATAAATCGTTTCACCAGTATAAAAATTTATCCGAAATAAGATTGGGAGGCATAAAGATAAACGAATTAATTAGAGATTATAATTTTAAGATTAAAGATTTTGAGCCTTTTTTGCCACTCAAAGCTGAAAAGCTGGATAAATTTCCATTAGAGGTTCATTATTTGGGCTATTATCTAAAATGGATACCTCAGGAAACTTTTTATTATGCAGTAGAAAATTGCAATTTTAGACCAAGACCTTTTAGAACAGAAGGAACTTATAGTAAGTATAACAGCATTGATGATAAGCTTGATGATTTACATTATTACACAACATTTATAAAATTTGGAGTTGGAAGAGCCACTTATGAGGTTTCCCAAGAATTAAGAAATGATCATTTAACAATAGAAGAAGGGAAGAAGCTTATTAAAAAATATGACGGAGAGTTTCCTCAACATTATTTTGCTGAAATAATGAAGTATTACAATATCAATGAAAATTACTTTATTAAACTTTGTGATAAATTTAGATCACCACATTTATGGAAAAAAATCAGAAAAAAATGGTATTTAAGACATACGGCTAATAAGGATGGAACAGAT
>MDTG01185390.1_pt1 | contig 16418 bp, 9 predicted proteins | sample 811421 | NCBI WGS metagenome assembly MDTG01 (sample SAMN05326645, study PRJNA326480) | marine metagenome | isolation source: seawater | place: Pacific Ocean: South East | collected 2011
TCTGATAATGAAGCAACAAATCAATCTGATAATGAAGCAACAAATCAATCTGATAATGAAGCAACAAATCAATCTGATAATGATGAGCAAGGAGATGATATTTCTAATAACAATAGATTTGAAGAGCTAATTGATCTAAATGATAATATTTGCTTAGCTAGAGTGAAAAGATTTAGAATGCTAGCTACTAAATCAACACCTAACTATTTTTATCGTGATGAAAATAATTATGTTTTTGGAAAACAGTGTATATCGAAAAAATGTCAAATAAATGGTAAACAGCAAGCGCTTTGTTTAAAGCATTCTAAAAAAATAACTGAAAACATGCAATCAATTTCATTTGTATATGAAGAACCACATGATTTGAATAAATACACTAAAATTATATCCCCAGATGATACTAAGAAGAAGAAACCGAAACAACATAAACAAGATAATAAAGAAACATCTAAAAATATTGAAGATAATACTTTAGTTTTAAATCCTGAAAAAACAATGTCCCGGTCAACGACAGTAGAAATTCAAAAGATTACATATCGTAGCAAAGAATATTTTTATAATTCAGATAATGGATATTTATATGATATTAATACGAGATGTATAGTTGGAATGTATGTCGATAATGAGTTTACATTAGAAGAAGAATAATTAATTTTTATTGTATATTTATTGAATAAATTTTAAAAATAAGAATAATATATATATATATATATAATTTTTTATAGTTTTTTTTAAATTTTATAAATACATTAAATAAATTTTATATATTAATTATAAGTAAATAGATGTCTTTACCTAATCAAGGACATATAAAATATCAATCAATAAAAACTACAAAAAAAAAACATAAACAGAAAGGTGGATTAAAGATTAGACCGGACGGTGTATTTGATCCAGATGGTAAATATAGAAATCCTTATACGGGAAGACCGTATAGTGATAATTACACTAAATTTTCAAAAAGTTGGAGAGAATTAAAGACTTATAAAGAAAAAGCAACCATTATGCACAAAATAGACAAGTTCCAAATTATATTAGTGATAGCAGGCACTGGTGTTGGCAAAACTGTTATTATACCTAAATTGTTAGCTCATTATTTTGATTATAAAACACCTATTATTGTAACTACGCCTAGACAAAAAACTACCGATAGTGCTGTTGAATGGGCAAGTAGATGTTTAAATGTACCTTTATATTATAGCAAAGGTGGTGTATTTATAAAAAATAAACCAAGTGGGTTAAGACATGTTGGAGTTAAACATGGCGGGATAACGACTCAAATGGATAATGAAACCACAAATATATTATATGCTACAGATGGTACTATACAACAATTAATTATTCAAAACGATCCTTTATTAGAAAAATATGGAGGTATTATTATAGACGAAGCACACGAAAGAAGTGTTAGTATTGATATTCTGATTACTCTGGTAACAAGAATTGCTAAAGCTAGACCAGATTTTAAAGTTATTATTATGAGTGCTACTGTAAATGAGCAAGTTTTTATTGATTATTATAAGCGAATGAATATGGAAGACGTATTTACTATTTATAACGCACCTGGAAAAAAAACAATTCATGACGTTAAAGAAATTTATTTAAAAAAAAAAATTAAGGCACAAGATTATATAAAAGAACTATATAAAATAGTTTTTGAAATACTAACTAATCCAGATAAGATAGAAAAAGATATTTTAGTATTTGTAACTTCGGATTCTAAAGCCAAAGAATTAGTAAAACTTGTACAAAAAGATATAAATAAAATTCCAAGTTATTCTAAACCTTATTCCATTGTGTATACTCGTAATACAGAGGGATTAGATGCTGATATTGCCACAAAGAAAAATGGATTATCTTTAATTCCATACAAACATGATTTTACCAGAAAATTAATAGTAAGTACTAATGTTGCGGAAAGTAGTGTAACATTTGAAGATCCTTTAGGATTTGTTATAGAGTCCGGATTAGAATTTTCAAATATTTATGATGCTGAATTATATAGTAATGTTTCAGATACATTGTATGTGGCAAAAGCTAATATTACACAGAGATGTGGTCGTACTGGAAGAACATGTGCTGGTGAATGTCATAAATTATACACTGAAAAACAATATAAAAACTTCCCAGATTATCCTAAACCAAAAATAATGAAAGAAGATTTTACAAGTCAATATTTAGGTATAATAAATTTAGAGGGTGTAGGTACAGTAGAAAAAGTTAATGATTTTTTAAATGAAATGATAGAGCCATTGGAAAATTATCAAATATTTGTTAATAGAGCTGAAGAAAATTTAAAGGCATCTGCTATGATTAATTCAAAAAATAAATTAACTTATCTGGGATATATATGTAATAAATTTGGTAAATATGATTATAAAATAGGTAAATTAATAATAGTTGGTTATTACTTTGGTATATTAGGTGAATGTATAGCATTAGGAGCAATTATGCATAATGTTAGAGGTATTGAAGATTTTTTTTATAAACCACAAAATATGGATCCTAATCAACAAAAAGAATATTGGGAAAATATTTTAAAATATCGTCACGATTCTGGTGATCATTTAACATTATTAAGAATTTTTCTTCAATGGATGAATAGTTATGATAAATCAATATTTTGTGATAATATGGGTCTATCAGATAGAGTTCTTGATAATATTTTAGATTCATATGAAGAATTGAAAGATACAGTTACTAAAATATATCCAGATTTATTACAGTTGAAATTATTCGAATCAAATGCAAATATTCAATCAGGAGGTAAAAATATTAAAAATAATATAAAAAAATATAAATATAATAAATATTATAAAAAGAAAAATGGATCTCAAACTATTATCACAGGTAATGTTCACAATGTCAATAGAATTTTTAAACATAATGGTGGTATTATTCATGAAAATGAGTCATATGGTAGAAAAAGTAAAAAATATGATGTTAAAACATGGAAAAGAAAAATACAATTTAATAAATACCGAAAATATAAATCAAGAAAATTCAGAAAATCTAAAGAAAGAAGCCACCGAGGAGGAAAATTTGCTAAACGAGAACAAAAAGGAGAATTAGGTTCTTTTACTCCATTTAAAAAAAAGAAAGGTGATATAAAAAGACAATTTGATATGAAAAAAAGAGAAAATAAACCTAAATTACAACCCAATCGGAAAGAAAAAGAATTTATTGATAATTATAATTTAAATAAAAATTTTAAAAAAAGAATTAATGCTAATCAAAAATTATCAGATAGTATTTTATGTTGTTTATTATTCAGTTATACCACTCAAATTGGTATAAGTATTAAAAGTACAAATAAGTACTATATTAAATATAGTCCTTTAACTCCAGGAATTAACAAATCAATATTTTCTAAATTAAATAGAAATCCTAGATTTATTTTATATAATAAATGCGATATAATGAATGATAAAGAGAATTTATCAATAATATCCGAACTACCACAACATATTTTAACATATTTTTTATAAATATATGACTATAAACTAATACTACCTTAATTAAAATAATTAAGTTATTGTATTATAAATTATTATATTTTTTATTTTCTATACTTTAAATAAGATATGACAGAATTATCTAATGATGATATTAAAAATAAAACATTAATATGGTGTCGCAAATTATTAAATAATGGTATATTTTCAAATGATAATTATAATGACTGCATAAATTCTTATTCTAATTTAGGAGAGGGTGAGCTTCCTGCTGAATTTGAAGTTCCCAGAACAGGTATTAAACATAATTATGCTTTATATAATAAAAATGAAAGGGATTTAGATAAAACTTTGTTAAATCAAGATAATAGTTTGACGATGATTAGTAACCAACAAGGTTTATATTTAGGTATTAATGAAAATGGCAATTTGTATTTTGAAAAAGATTATACTAGAGAAGGAGTAAGACAAGATTATTTAGAATGGTCTTTTATACATCAAACAGATGAAAAATTTGCCATAATGTGTATAGGAACTCAAACTTATTTACATACAGATGGTAATTTAAATGTTATGGCTAAAAGTGATACATTAAATCCATCTTCAACTTGGAGAATTAAGACTAGAGGCGGTAAACAATATTTTGAATCATTAGCTCATAAAAATCATTTTTTTTCATATCAAATTATAGAGAATAATATATACTTTAAAGTTATAAAAGATAATAAATCAAATAATTATTTTAATGTTTTAACTATAAATAAAAATTCCAATTCACCTTATCAAGTATTTTTAGGTCTTGATCTAATAACAAAAAAAAATAAAGTACTTCAACAATATGAAATTTATTCAAAAGGTAATAAAGTTATAGAAGTGGAAATATACATATTAAATTATATATTATCCAAAGTAAGAGAAAAATTTACTAAGATTATTGATCATGTTAAACTTAATTTTAAAAATAATAATAAAGAATATAAAGGTTTATATGCTAAAAATAAAAGAGATATAGATAGGATAGATTCTTTCAGAAAATCGTTAAGTTTATCAAACACAGATAATCTTAAATTTGATGAATATAGTAGTAATATACAAGCTATAGAATCTAGATTAGGAACATCCAGTTTAGTAAATGTTAATGAAACAGATATTAAAAAAGTTATAAGAAAAATAAATGATAAGAAGCAAAAAATGGAACTATTTATTAATAAATTAATACTGGAACGAAGCAAATTTGTACAAAGCGAAATTAAAAATGAAAAAACTATTAATAATATAGTTAATCTATTTATAAAAGAAGCAGAAGAAGAGTTGGATAAAGTTACATTACAAGTTACTCAAAATAATAGAATATTAGAAAAGCAAATTAACAAAATTAATGGTATTAAAGAATCTACTTATTTTAAAAAAAATAAAATGTCAAAAGATAAAGATAATCACTTAATAGCTAAAGTTAATAGTGATTTAACAATTAAAAGAGAGAAATCTATTAAGTATTATATGAATATATACTTAATAGGTATTGTAATTTTAGCTGCTTTATCACTAATGCTATTATATTCAATAATTATTAAATTTAGAGAAAATTTTTAATTATTCTAGACTATTCTTTTTATTAATAACGTCTTTTAGTTCCTTAATCATATTCTCTTGTATAATCATTCGCTTATTTAACTCATCTAATTCAGACTTGCTTATCTCTATCTTGTTACCATCAGTTAAATAATTATATACATATATTGATCCATATATGGAATTTTTTAAACTCCAATAACATAAATAGATGAAATCTACTGATATATGGATTAGTGAACCCAACATATTAATAATACAAAATAAAAAAATTTATTTATTTTAAAATATAACAACTATATTTTAAATTAAAATTAAATATTAATTAATGAAAATAATCATATCCTATTATTACAATCAAATAGATTTAATCAATATTAAAATTTATTAGTTTTTCTATCATATGATTTGTAAACTTTTTGCCTTGTCTATTGTAATGACCTTCAAGTTCTAAGCATTTTGATATATGATTATATAATGAGGTCATACAATCTTTTTTTATAATAAGCCTATATTTTTTATAGCTTTTTAGCTTTAATCCTCTTAAATAATTATATCTATTTTTTATATAATTAATAACGTTATATTCATCCTGATTGACTACTTTTTTCATTACATTGTCTTTTTTTATTTTTTTATAACCATATCCAACACGTCCAATATGGTTTCCCCGTTGTTTTCTTATTCTTATAGAATTTTTTAATTTTTCACTTTTTTTATCACTTTCCATTTCTGCTATATTTAGCTGAGTACAAACTTGTGCTTTTAAAGCAGCAGTTATGTCTTTATTCCATGTTATATTTTCTTGAACAAAATGAACTTGAATATTAAGTTCGCTTAGCTCATTAAGTACTTTCAAACCAGCAAGAATACTTCTTGAAAATCTATCAATTGATGTAACTATTAAAATACTATTTGGTTTTAAATAATCTTTCCAAAATCCAATTTCACCAGTTCTAAAATTTTTACCTTTATAACCAGATACACCATCATCTTTAATATAACCAGGTGAAGATAATTTAATATTATTATTCTTTGCCCAGTTTAAACATATATCTCTTTGAACTGATTCACGAATTCCGCTAGGACAACTAGTCCTAGTATAAATAGTGCCTGAAAGACTATTTACCGGATTATTATTATTAGTTTTTTGATCAATAGTTGAATTATGTTTATTTACTATATCTGAAGTATATTTAGTATGACAAGATATATTTTCAGATAATTCTTTAGTAGTGGAACCATCTATCAACCAGGTAACTTTCCATTTATTAGTATTATTAATTGGAATTGCTGATACTACAATATTATTTTTATCTTTATTGAGCTTATAATTAGTCTCAATAGTTTGTCCATTAAGTCTAGATGTGAGAGATTCAACGTCCATGATAATATAAGTTTATGATGATTGATGAAAATTCAATTTTTTATTTACAATTATTATTATGCAGGTAGTTTATAAAAATTATTACTTAATAATAACTAATAGATTTTATTGCTCGAAATACTAATAATTATAACAAGCGTGTTAAAATTCTAAATATAATATATAATATGGAAAATATAATTATAAACACTATGTCGAGTGGTTTGTTTTATTCTATAAAAAATTTCATTTTACAAAAAAAAGAAAAGAATATTATTATAGATCCATTTAGTTGTTTAATTAAATTAGCATTATTAAATTATCAAGAGGAAGGTACAAAAATAAGTATTATTGAAAATAAAATTTTTTTTAACCAACCAATTTATGGACAAGGAATTATTCGCTTTCTATATGGTGATGGAAGAGAAGATTTACATAATTTATTCAATCCTATTCAAAAATCAGTAATCTGGTTCTCAAATAGTAAGGTAGATATGCTATTTATATTTAATCAAGCCATATCTGGATTAAAATGTTTAAAGAAATCATATAGTCAATTCGCAACTATTCAACACACGATTGACTACTATATTAGCATAATTAACGATAATCTTAATATTTATAATAATAATGATGATAATCAAAATGATAAAAATAATCAAAATTATGTTGTTTCTGAAGAACCAAAATTAGCAAAGACTAAAAAAAATAAGTACATAAAAAATAATGATACTGATAAAAATGATGAAAATGTTAATAATTTAGATATAAATAACAGTTTAAAATTAAATAACAGTCTAGATTTAAATAGTAGTATTGATGACACTAATGAATTAAATAATTTAGATACTAGTAAATTTCTAAAAAGATTATGGACTGATAGAGAAATCAATATAATTATTAATTTATTTAAGGAATATCGTAATAAAAAAAGTGATGATGATAAAAAATATGTATTCGATAGTATTATGAATTATTGTAAAATGAAAGAGGAAAAGCTTAACAAATATATTGAAGAAAAAAGTAGTATATTATAAGTAATAATTGTAAATAAATGTGTTTATTTTCTATATTTTATAAATTTTAAAATATAAATGGAAGCTCTTGGAGTGGCTTTACAAAAATCGTTACAAGAGATTATTAAAGTCAATAAAAAGCAAACAAAAATGGAACAAATAATAAACAATTTACAACAAGATCTAGCACTACACTTAAAATATTTTCAATCAATAAAAACTAATATTACAAAAATAAATAATCAAATTAATAATATTAATCAAAATATAGATCCTCAATTAAAAATTAGTTTATCTGAACTTGAAAAATTAATGATTAAAATATGTAAAGAAAACATAGGAGAGTTAGGACCTAAAGGACCTGTAGGCGATAAAGGAGATAAAGGTGATAAAGGTGATAAAGGTGATAAAGGAGAAACAGGAGATAAAGGAGAGCAAGGAGATACTGGTTTTACTGGTGATAAAGGAGAAATAGGTAATAAAGGAGATAAAGGTCCTATTGGTAATAAAGGTCCAGTGGGGGATAAGGGGCCACAAGGAGAAAAAGGACCTATCGGTAATAAAGGACCTTCAGGTGATAAGGGTATAAAGGGCGAAGATGGTGAAATTGGAATAGAAGGTGAACCAGGACCAAGAGGAGAAAAAGGACCTATCGGAGATAAAGGTCCAACAGGAGATAAAGGATGTAAAGGAGATAAAGGTGATAAAGGAATGACAGGTCCAACTGGTGAGAAAGGACCTAGAGGAGAAAGAGGATTAAAAGGTAAAAGAGGTGATTGTGGTGCTCCTGTAAATGTCTAAAAGTAAATTAATTATCATATAAAAATCTTCATTTTAGATTGTATATCAACTCTACACATTGGACATTCATTTTGACATATTTTTGAACATTCACTGCATATTGTATGACCACATGGTATAATTGCTACATTTATATTATTTAACATGCATATTTTACATTCAGCAACTTTTTTTTCTGTAATTTGATTAATTAAATTGAAAGAATCCAAGCTCTGATCTAACAAATTTTTAGTCCTATTAGTCATATCATTAAAAAAATTATTATATCTAATTGAAAATTCATTCATTAATTCCTGATTATGTTTAAATTCAGTTGTTAATAATACTGTTTTCTTCTTTTCTAATTCAATATTATCTAATAAATATCTATTTTTTTCAACAATTTTATTATTTCTTAGTATAAAATTAGTTTTAGCATCCTCTAACCTTTTATGCTTAACTTCCAATTCCTCAATTTGATTATTTACATCTTCAACCAAATTTCTTCTAATTGTTAATAAATCAATATTTACATCGAATAATTTATATAAATCTTTAATTGTTTTAGGAGCAAATGGTATATCATTTTTATTTAATGTAGATTGACATTCATTACAAATACATATTATGTTTGTTTTTAATCCAATTTTTTTTACATCATCATATGAAATAATTTTAGAATAATTAAATTCATTGTATTTATATAATTTTAAACACCCATAACATAATGCATTTTGTTTAAATTTAATCATTTTAGTAAATACTTTATTATTTTTAGGATACCAACCTTTAACTTTATATTGCTGTATAGTTGCATAATCATTTTGATTATCTAAATTTGTATTAATTTTTTGATTTATAGTTTGATTAATCTGATTAATATATTTTTTAATTAATATCTGATTATTATTTTTATCATTAATTGCATTTTTAAATATAGTATTTTGACTCATAATCTAAAAAAATATAATATATATTATAATTAAATAAACTTTATATTAATTAACTATATTTCCAATCAATATAAGTTAATTAATATATTTGGTTAATTACTATATTAAGTTTAATTTATTAAATAGTTACAATTTAAATATTAGAAGTTGATTCAGTATTCAAAATATCAAGTAGATTTAAATTACCAATATCATTATTGATAGTTATTTTATTATCCAATTCTTTATTTAATTTGGAACTAACAATATTAGTATTAAAACTATTAAAACTATGATTTAATAATTGATTAGTAAATTTATTTGTCTTGTTATTACTATTATTATCAAATTGTTTTAAAAATTCTAACTGTTCATGCTTTTGGGTTAAACATGATTCATCTAAAATCTTTTTATCACATACTGGACATATTTTCTTTTTTTGTCTATAAGCCGAAAATTTACTTAATGGATAATCGCAAAATTGACAATTAGGTATTATATTATTTTTCTTTTTAATAAATAATTCCATCCCATAATTTTGAATATAACAATTTGGACATAATAATTCTAAATTTTCGACTCTAACATCAGATTGACAATTATTTTTCCTATTTAATATTAAAATTATTGGTTTTCTTAACCATTTATTTTTAACTCTACAACTTTTAATTGTACATTCATAATTAGTGATTATATTATGATGAATTAACATGCATATTAAACCGGTATCATCATTAATTGTTGAATTTTTCTTAAATATCTTAGATACAGATAAATCTTTATATTTAGTTAAATATGAATCCATAATTTTGTCATTAATCTGATAATCAACAACAGGTTTTTTTTTTACCGCAGATTTAGTTTTATTTTTTGACATATCACTTTCATTCTTTAATAAATCATTATTTAATTCACTTTCTGGGTTATTTTTATCATTTTTTATAGATATATTATAATGACATTCATCTAAAATATTGTCATTAGATTTATTATCAAACAATACAATATTTTCTAATTCCATTTTGTATTAGATTATAAAATTTCAGATTTAAATAAATTTTAAATCAATTTTAAAATATATATAAAAAACAATTATAATAAATTATGAAGAATCTTTAAAAAAATCATCATTTAAACATTCATTAACAGTAAACCGTGTTTCAGGATTAATATGTAACATGTTTATAATTAACTTTTTTAATTTAATATTATTAATGTTCAACTCTTGAACTATAGATTGGAATACAATACCCAAAGAGTAAACGTCTACTTTATACACATAACCGGATTTTTTATTCAGGTAAGAATTTAATATTTTATCATCATCATATAAATTAAATAAATGATTATAAGTTTCTGTTAAATCATCCAATGTAAATATTCCATTTACATATAAAAGTGAACTATCCGAATCCACTTTAATACTCATATTTTTTTGAGTAACACTTAATTTACTCAATTTTTTACAAATTTTACTTTTAATTTCACTTTTAATTACATTAATAACCTTATAATCAGTATTTTCATGAGACAATAAATAATCATAATATTTTATTATATATTTTAATATGTATAAATCAGGAGAAATATAACCTAATGTACCTTGTCTTCTTATGTCATTTATATTTTTTATATTTTTAATTTTATCGCATAATCCAAAATCAATTAATCTAATATTTAAGTAATCATGTTTAACGTTATATTTGGCCATTATATTATCTTCTTTAATATCTCTATGTATTATTTCTTGATTATGTAAAATTTGTAAACATTTTAATAAATGTTTAAAATATGTAGTAATATTATTTTTAAGTATATTTTGTTCTTTAATAAATTTTTGATTTTTTAAAATTTGATATAAACTATTCCCCCCATCTGGCATAATAATATTTATTGGTTTAACGCTAAAATCAATTGGACAATAAGAACTATTTATATTTTTACTTTTTTTACTATTTATTATTTTATATTGTTTATGTTTGGAGTTTAAAAATTTAACAGAAACTACATTAGATCTATCATTACTATTTGTTAACCTACATATTTTATGATATGTTAAGAAATATTTAAATTTAGGATCTATTTGTTTTAACTTTTTATATGTTTCTAATTCATCGTTTATATCATCAGAGTCTGTATCTCTAAAAATTAATTTACTAATTGTATTATTTAATTTTAAGTTGTAATTTGGACATTTAATAGCAGGTTTAACAACACAGCCCCATCCTCCTTTACCTATCCTCTTACCTCCACTTATTATATTTTTAATTGTTTTTTTACTCTTTTTTTTAATATTTCTTTTTCTATATTTAGTTTTTATTGATGATTTTATCTTTTTATTCATTATATTATTAAATAATATATTTTATTGTTTTTTAATATAAAATAAAATATGTTAAATAATAAAATGACCTTGACCCAAAAACGAAAATTAAATGAATTAATAAGTTTAAATAAAACAAAATATAGGAGAAAAATTAATAAACCTAAATATTTGAATAAATATAATGTTAAATATGGAGGTAAATTAAGTAATAAAGGGTATTTACCTTGGTTAATTTTATCCAAAATAAAGATTATTGATAAATCTTTATATAATAGATATAAATATTTTCAAAAAATAATATATTATCATAAATATTTAGGTATAAACTCAGAAAGACTTAATTTAACATTAAATGGAATACATAATTATTATAAAAATTATTCGGATTTAAATAAACATATTAATATTCTTTCAAAATCAAATAATGAAACGGAATTAAATAAATTTATTAATACTTTTATTGAGTCTAATTTTTATTATAAAGATACTAGGTTATTTAGTTTAGATAGAGCAGATAAAATAACAGGATTTTCTAAAATAGGAACTGAAACAGCGGTATTATCTGGAGGTGGTATTAGGAGTAAAGTAAAACAAGTTATTGATAAAGGATCTAATAAAATACGTAAAAGTAAAATATCAAAATTAGGAATAAAATTAGGAAAAAAATTAGGGAAAACTAATATAGGGAAAGGTTCAAAAAGAGGGTATAATTATGTTAGAAATTTAGTTGTTAGAAAAAATTATAATTTAGGTAATAAATATTATAATTTAAGATATTATGAATATAAAGTTAATCATAATTATACAAAATTATTAAAAAATATTGTTAAATTTATAAATTCAGATGGAAAAACAAATATTAAGTTTAATGATTTAAAATATTACTTTTTAATTAATAAAGAACTTGAAAAATCAGATAAGAAAAAAGAAATAAAATCTACAATTGAAAATTTAAATGATTGGAAAGAATTTATTTTACCTGAAATATCAAGTAGTAATTATAAAATATTAAATACTTTAAAACAAAAAATTGGTATAAATAGTATTATTAACAAATTTAAATCAGATTATACGTCCTATTATAATAGCTTTAAGAACTTATTTGATTATAATAAAGAACCGGTAGAAGGCAGTATATTATCATTAACAAATAATATTTATAAAATATTTTATGGTGACTTAAGTTATAAAACATTACATATAACTAAATTGTCCGGTTTAAGAAACTATATTAAAAAGGATGTTAAAAATAATATTATAAATTTAACTAAATCAGATAACTCTAATAAAATTAAGGCAGAAGAATCTATTAAAAAAGATATAGGAAATTTAATATCTATTGACAAAGAAATAAATGCAATTAAAGAATCTGATAATGTAATCGAGCCTGAATCAAATACTATATCAACATTAACTACATTTGATGATAATTTTGAAATTAAAGAAACAATAATTGATATAAACAAGATAAATCAAAATTTTAAATATAATGTACCATTTATACAAATTAGTAAAAATATTGAAATAATTTCAAAATATATATTCAATTTGCCATTAACTAATATTGATAATATTTGTCAATCAGCAATAAATAATAATCAAATATTATGCTTACAATGTTGTAATAAAAAAAATTTTATTCATATATTAAATACTTATCAGAAACTACACTTAGCTGCTTTTTCAAGTTATCATAAAAATACTTATTATAATTTAATATTTATAGCAAACGATTTGTTAAGTAATAAAGACTATATTTACATGTTAGACCCTAATCAAAATGTTGAGGAAAATTTCAATAAGTTTGAACATTTTAATTTTTATTCCAAAAAATATTTATTTAAAAAGGTTAAACTAGAAGATTTAAGAACATCTCAAATTAGAAAATTAGAAAATGAAGACTTCAAACCTGGAACTGAAGATAATATTTTGGATCAAACTAAATATACACAATTAACATATAGAGATTATATTAGCAAAAATGATGATGATGATGATGATTATATTCATAAACATAAACTAATTGATAATAATGAAGAATTAAGCAATAGTTTTTCTATTATATATCTTTTTTATATTAATAAAAAGATTCAAGAACCTAAAGTTTTTAATTTAGTAAATACACATGTTGGAGGTGATTTGAACTTAGTAAATAAGAATAAATTAGATTTTATCAAGAAATATAATGATAATGATTTTAAACAACTACATATTAAAAATATACATCATAAAATTCAAAGTTTAGAGTTTAATAGTAAATCAGTATCATACTTAAATATTAATAATCATCATGAACACTATTCATATTTAAATTTACTAAATTTATCTTTAATTAACTCTGAAATTGAAAATGATACTAATTTTGAGAATGATATTAATATTTGTAAACTAAAATTTTATAACAAATTTAATGATTTAGTATCAATTAGAGAAAATGTAAGTAATATATGTAAATCTCTATTAAAAAAAATAGACTTAATAGAATTATATTTAAAAAATTTGAATGATCATCAAAATAAACCAAATAATGATATTAAATATATTAATCATATTTTTTATACAAAATCAAATAACTATACAAAAGATACAATTACAACATTAATAGATACAATTAAATACAACATTTTAGATATTCAAAATAATTTTATTGGTTCAGATGATATCAATAAGCAAAATATAATTGATCAAATAGATACTGTAAATAGAAATTTAAAAACATTAGATATTACCAATAGTGTTGAAGTATCTTTAAACATTAAAAAAGTAAAAAGTATTAATACAAAAATACATAGTTTATTAAAAAACGTAGAATTAATAGATAAATTTACTAGTAATAATAAAATATCAAAATTAAATAACATAATAGAGAAAGATTTATTAGACTTTGAAAAGTTTTTTGAAGAAATAAAAATAAAACAAAAAAATACTGAGAGTGATAATATAGATCCTACAGATTTTAATAAACTACATTCAAAATATGTCACTGAAATATGTTGCGGTGACTATAAATATAATAATTATATTAAATATAGAAGATTTATACAAAAAGCATTAAAAGAGTTAGTGCTCGACATAAAACATAATTCATTTAATGAACATAGTTGTGACTCTTTAGGAAAGACTATTAAGTGTAGTGAAAATGATGACAAAAAATTATATTTAAAAGGTATATGTGGTGCAGAATGTAAAGGACAATGTTTAAATTCTTATAATAGTATAACTAAATTATATGATAGTATACAAGATAATAAGTTACCAAAAGAATTTAAATTATTTAGTAATAGTATATTAGAGAAAATAAATAAAAATATAAGAAATATAAATATTAATGATAGATGCGATGGCTATGATGTTAAATTTACATATGATGTTCATAATCATCCAATAAAAAAAGCACCTCCTAATTTAAAAAAAAGAACTTATTTTCGTTTATTTTATTTGGATTATTTCAATCTACATAAACTAAATAATAATAATATTCATTATCCAATAAAATGCAGATCTACGGATAAATATTCATGTGGTTATAAATTTAAAGATATTGATGAAATGATTAATTATTTTGAAAAAGGAGACGGATTTTGTAAACATGTTGAACAAGATAATTGTATACAAAATTTTAATAATCCTAAAGAAATATTTTGTAAAAATGTAAATGAAAAAGGAAGCACTTTAAGAATTTGGAGTAAATCACATGTTAGAATCGGTACAGGTAATTTTGAACTAAATCAAATTAAAAGTTTTCTAGAGAGTAGACTCAAAATAGTTGACGAAATTATAGATGATAATCAAATGGATTTATATAAAAAATTTTATAGAGATTATTACACTTTAAATATTAATATTAAAACTATCAGTCCTGATATTGACAATCTAATAATAATTAAAAACAATATTAAAAACTATTTTAATGTTAAAACAGATGATGGTGAATTAAAAGATGTTAGCGATTTAATAGATGAATTGAATATAAGCACAGATTTTGAAAGTAAAATTAAAGGTAATTTGCCAATTATTAAACAATTATTACATCATGTAATTAAAAGGAGAAATAATAGTGAAAGTTTAGCATCAATTCTAGATGTAATAGAATGTGAAGATATAGTTGAAAAGGTTAAGGTTTTCTGTAAAAATCTTAATATAAAAGCTTTTACATCTATTTATGATAAACTAGATAAAATAAAGTTACCCCCTATATTTAAAGATAACATTTCAATATTAAAAACAATTAATGTATATTTACATTTAACAAAAGAAATAAATAATAAAGAAAATGATAGTAATTTGAGTAATTATACATTAATTGGTGAAAATAGTAATAATAGTTTGCTTAATCAATTAAGTAAAGAAATTATAATTTTTGGTAAAAAAAATAATATGTTAAATGACAATTATGATTTAAAAGTTATAAATGATCATGATATTGATAATATAAATGAATTAAATGATAAATTATTTAATAAATACAATACTTACTATGTAATTAATAAGATATTATCAACTAAAATATATTATAATACAGCAGATTCTAAATATAATGAATATACAAATATAATTAAAATTATTGAAAATGAACAAAATATTCTAATAAATAAAAAAATTTGTATTATAGATAAATTCGAAGATGAATTCGAAACAGAAATAAATAGTCTTAAGTTTCCTTATTTATATATTAATTTAGAGATTAGTACGAACGAATTATTTTTAGTTAATATAAATTTACCAAATAAATTAACAGATTTAATACCAGAATTTGGAACAACTATTCAAAAATTAACTGAATATAAAAAACATTTAAAAGATATAGGAGTATATTCAAATAATAAATCAAATATTTATAAGATATTAACAGATTTAACATATGAAAATGATATTAATACACAAAAATTATTATTACATTATTTAATTTCAATAAATATTGATAGTGTTATATCATTAGAACCTCTTCTAAAATTCTTAGAATCAAAACAA
>MDTG01054579.1_pt1 | contig 16417 bp, 15 predicted proteins | sample 811421 | NCBI WGS metagenome assembly MDTG01 (sample SAMN05326645, study PRJNA326480) | marine metagenome | isolation source: seawater | place: Pacific Ocean: South East | collected 2011
ATAGAGCTGAAAAAATATATCAATCTTATTATGGTGTTATCAGAAATATTCTTGATTCAAATAAGAAGTATCCGCTTTTATCTTTGCAAAGACGCCAAGAAGGGACGCCAATTGTAGAATTTACAATATTACAAAACGGTGCAGTAACTAATTTGTCGGTATCATCTTCAGGTTATAGATTACTTGATAGAGAGGCTCAGAAAATTGTACTCAAATCCTCTCCCTTTCCTCCAATACCAAATTCAATAGGCAAAAAAAGTATAGATTTAAGAATACCGATAAACTTTAATCTTCAGCGTTAGTCGTATACCACTTAAGCTTATCTCTTAACGATACCACTCCTCCAATAATAAATATTGTTGGTGCTTTAGGTTTCTTAGCTTCAACTAATGTTGGCATATCTTTTAGTACTGATATATATTCTTTTTGAGTATTGGTAGTACCTTGTTGAACTAGAGCACATGGAGTTTGTTCATCCATTCCATTATTAATTAATTCATTACAAATTATGTTAATCGATACAAGGCCCATATAAAAAACAATTGTTTGATTAGGTTGTACTAATTTTTCCCAATTTAATTCTAGTTTTCCTTCTTTGAGATGGCCTGTAACAAAAATACAACTTTGAGCGTAGTCTCTATGAGTTAAAGGTATCCCGCTGTATGCCGAACATCCACTTGCACTTGTAATACCTGGTACAACTTGAAATGATATTTTCTCTTCTGCAAGGGTTTCGATTTCCTCGCCTCCACGTCCAAAGATAAAAGGATCGCCACCTTTAAGGCGAAGAACTTTTTTGCCTTCTTTAGCGTACTTCACGAGTAAATGATTAATTTCTTCTTGACGAACCACATGATTATCTCGTTCTTTACCAACATATATTTTTGTGGCATCGCGTCTAATTAGATCTACTATCGAGGGATGTACTAACCTATCGTATAAGGCAATATCTGCTTGTTGCATTAATCTAAGAGCTTTAAATGTTAAGAGATCTGGATCGCCAGGGCCTGCGCCAACCAAATAGACCTCACCTTGATTTGCAATATCTTCATTAAAGTTTTCAATTTGCTCATCAAGAAATAATTCAGCTTCCTCATTTCTTCCTGATAATACTAATTCGAAAAATTTACCACTAAGCATTTGTTCCCAGAATATTTTATTAGAAGAAAACCTTTTCATTTTATCTCTAACTTTAATCCTATTAGCAGATACTATTGCTGCTAGTTTTCCATAGTTTGATGGAACCATAGTTTCTAACTTTGTTCTCAGCATCCTGGCTAATACAGGAGATGCTCCTCCTGTTGAAACTGCAACAGTTATATCACCTCTTTCTAAAATTGATGGAAATATAAAATCACATATATTAGGTTGATCGACAACGTTTATGAGAATATTATGAGTATCGCAATCTTTTGCTACTTGTTGATTTAAAGTTACATTATTAGTTGCAGCAATTACAAATTTATATCTTTTTTCTTCTAATAATTTTTGTGAATATTCTTTGGTAATACACTTAATATTATTTGTCTTTGACAGTTCAAGTATATAATCTGTAAATTCAATGGATACAATGGTTATGTCTGCATTAGCTTTTACTAGAAGATCTAATTTCCTCTCTGCAACTGATCCCCCTCCAATTATTAAACATGGCAGTTTATTCAGTTGTAAGAAAAAGGGGAAATATTTCATGAGGCTTATTTTGTTATGCCTGCTTTTTTATACCATTCTTCAGCTTTTTCAAGATCTTGTTTTACTATTTTTCCATCTTCATAAATCATACCTAAGGTGGTTGCTGATCCCATCATTCCTTCTGCTGCCGCGCGCTCAAACCACTTAATGCATAGATCTGAATCTTTTTCTGTACACTCTCCTTCGAAGTACATAAATCCAAGCGCATGCATTGCAAGTGGTAGACCATCTTCAGCTGCTTTTGTCATATACAAAAATGCTTTATCCTCATTGGCCAAGCAACCAAGTCCATTTTGTAACATTATTGCCATGCGATATAAGGCATCAACATTTCCCTCTTCAGCTATTGGAGATAATAACTTCGTTGCATGTGCAAAGTTTTTAGTTTCAAAAGCAGCAATACCGCTTTCAAGTTCCATGGCCCTGTTCTCTCTTAAGTCCATTAACCTAACAAGCCTTCGAGTTTTCCGTCCATGTCATGTTCTATTAGATCATCGAAGCCGCCTACATGATAATCTCCTATAAATATTTGAGGGACTGACTGTCTTCCAGATTTCTCCATCATTTCTCTCATTTGTTCTGGATCTCTATCAATCATAATCTCTGTGTATTCGAGATTTTTTTTATTAAAGAAGTTTTTTGCTCTCACACAGTAAGGACAAATTCTTGTACTGTAAATTGTTATTTTTTTCATATTAGTTGTAATGAGTAATTTCCCTTTTAACGTTTTTCTGAACAATTATACCAATAACATCATATGAATTATCAAGTTTTATTTCAGGGTATTCATCATTGATTGCAAGAAGGTATTTATCTCCATCAATTTCTTTAAACCTTCTAAACCATCTAACGCCATCATATTCGACAAATATATACTGTCCATCTACACATGACCCTGATGGATCAACAATAACAATACAGTCTTTGGGAAATTCTGGCTCCATACTATTATCAGTTACTTGTAACGCATACGGCTCTGATGATCCGCATTCGCTATTCATATCTGTTAGTTGATTCGTCTCTTCGCTCATTTAAATAATCTAAAAATTATAGTTAATAAAATACTTATTATTATGGCACTTGTAACTGGAAAATAGAGATTAAAATTATCTTTTTTAATTACAATATCACCAGGAAGACGTCCTATTCCTAAACTGTGAAGATATGGATAAATTAGGCCTATTAATATTAAAATAGCTCCTAATATAATTAGGACTTTTGACATTATTAACCGGTATTTTTCATGCCTATAGCGATAGCATGTATTGTTCTTAGTAAAGGATCAAAATTAATTGTATCCTCCCCTGATATTTTTCTGTGTTTTTGAAGTAGCATTACCTGAATGTAATTAAGGGGATCCAAGTATGGTTGTCTTCTTTTTAATGACAATGATAACTTGGTATTTTCTGCAAGCAATTCATCTGAACCAACAATTTCTAATAATGTAGATACCGTTGCATTATACTCGGTCTCAATATCTGCAATGATATCTTTGGCTGCTTCTTTATTTTGTACAAGCTGCGCATAGTCTTTAGCAATTCCTATATCGGATTTTGATAATGCCATTTGGATATTGTCGAGGAGAACACTAAAAAATGGCCATTCAGTATACATTAATTTTAGATTATCCATATTATTCGGATTTTCAGAGACAATTTTATTTAAAGCTGTTCCAAGACCGTACCATGCTGGTAAGGTATGGCGTGACAGTGACCATCCAAAGACCCATGGAATTGCTCTTATGGAATATTTAGATCGATTCGTTTGTTTCCTATGAGAGGGTCTAGAACCAATATTTAATTCAGCAAGCTCTTGCACTGGAGTTGCTTCATAGAAATAATCCATTATTCCAGGCTTGTCATCTGTAAGATCTCTATATTTTTTTTCTCCCATTAATGACATGTTACTCATCATGTCTTCAAAATTGTTTACAGGTATTACTTCATCTACAACAAGATGTTTACTCGCTTTCATCAATCCGCTCAATGCAAGTTCTAATTCGTAGGATGCAGATTGCGGAAGTCCATATTTGTATGATAGTACTTCACCTTGTTCTGTAATTTTAATCATGCCCCTTACTGTTCCATTTGGCTGAGCCAGAATCGCATTATGAGTTGGCCCCCCGCCTCTTCCAACAGTTCCTCCTCTTCCATGGAAGAGACGACATTCTATTTTGTACTTTTTAGAAATGTCTAGTACTTGAAGCTGCGCTTTATATAGACTCCATGAAGAAGATAAAATCCCTCCATCTTTACATGAGTCAGAATAACCAAGCATTACTTCCTGAAGCTTAGTATCTTTATAATGTCCTATTAAGCTGTTATATGTATCATTACTAAATAAGTCTTCTAGTATTTCCTCAATCCTAGTTAAATCATCAATAGTTTCAAAAAGAGGGGTAACTTGAATTGATGATTCAAGCTTTCCATTTACATTATTTACAAGGCCACATAGCTTTGCTAAAGCTAGGACTTCAAAAACATGGCTTGCATGATGCGTCATTGAGATAACATAATTACCAAAAGCATTGATGCTTATTTCATTTCTTAATCGAGTCATTACAGTGAATACATCAATAACTTTCTTAGACGCTTCATTTATTTTGTCATAAATTTGATTCACACTGATATCTGATTTAATGAACTTTTCAAGTTCATTTATTCTAGATTTTTCATCCAAAGATGCATAGTCAATTTTAGATGAAACATTCAGTACATCAGAAATCGCATTAGTATGGTTTGTTGACTCTTCTCGTATGTCAAGATTAACTAAGTGGAAACCAAATGTTTCGACTAATCTTATAAAATCATTTAAACCAAAATCACTAAGTATCAAGTCATTATCAGAAATAAGTGAATCTCTTATGACATATAAATCATCCAGTAGCTCTTGCTCAGACTGGTATGCATGTTCAGCTTCAGGTTGATTGTTATTTTTTAATTGATTGATCACTTTTAATCGTTGATCAAGACGATATCTAATAATTTTAAATTTTCTTCTATACGGCTCTTTCGCAAAATCTTGTGTAGTATTTTTGAATGCATTAGCTAAATAAATTTCATCTCTTTTAGAGGATTCTAAAAATTGATTTGATGGTCGAGTGAGTTCAAGAGAGTGAGTAAGTATGGTTGATAAGTTTTGTGCTCTTCTCATATACTCATGTATGGCAGTTTCTGCATGCATATAAACCGCCTCTCTAGTTATATCAGGAGTAACAAATGGGTTACCGTCTCTATCACCACCAATCCATGAACCAAATTTTATGAAACTAGGAACTTTAATATTGTCAGTATGGTAAACCCTTTTAATCGCCTTCTCCATATCTTTGTAAACTTCAGGTATAGACTTAAATAAGGAAGTTCTAAAATAATATAGACCATTTTCGACTTCATCGATCACTGTAGGTTTCTTGAGTCTTACTTCGTCTGTTCTCCATAAAATTAAAATTTCCGCTTGAAGCTCCTCAATTAATTCTTCGCGCTTAATCGACTGTCCTTTATATCTTTGAAGTTCAAGGATAGTATTAAAGATTCTTCTCATGGCTTCAAGTTTACTTCTCCTTTTTGCCTCTGTTGGGTGTGCAGTAAATACAGGAGCGTAATGGAGAGAATTAATTAATTCTTGAAGCTTACTATCATCTACATTCGAAGCATTACAATCTCTCAATGTTTGATCAAAAGATCCCTCCCATGAATCAAAGCCGCTCTTTAATCGATCAGTTCTACTGATATGTTGATAAGCTTCCTCAGCTACATTAACTAATGCAAAATATTTAGAGAACGATCTAATTACATTTTTCAATGTCTTGGAATCTAATTTCTCAATATATCTAATTAATTGATCATGTTTATGTTGGTTGTTATCTTTTCGAAGATTAATGAACCCTTTTCTAAGCTTCTCAACAGCAACATAGACATCATGACCAGCATGAGTTTTTATGATATTGCCAAGTAATTTACCAAGAGTCTTAACAGCAGATCTTAGTTGTGCATCATTTAGCTTATCAAAGGTTTTTAGGAATTCGCTCATAGTTTCTAGATAAACACTGCAATAAATGTACCCTTATTGACAGCAGAGCTAACGATACCTGTAAAAAAGGTAATGTACAAGCTTGACAATATTAATTTCCCTTATTTTTTCTCTTATTTTGAAAGAATTTTTTAAGTAGTTTATTTGATCTACCCTCGTCATTTATCCTAATTATACTTGGTTTATGATGACAAGATGATGAATTATATATTAATGGACCATTAACCACGCCTCCGCTCTTTTCATCCTCTGCACTAAATATAATGTTAGATAATCTTGCAAAACTTATTGCTTGTGCGCACATCGGGCATGGTTCTAGTGTAATAATCATGCTGCATCCGTTTAATCGCTCATTATCTAATCTAGCCATCGCTGTTTTTAAAGCTAGCATTTCAGCATGATCTAGAGATGAGCGGTTTTGTTTCATTTGATTATAACTAGATGAAATAACTTCAAACGTCGATTCTTTGATTATTACGGCTCCGACTGGAACCTCATCTTGATCATATGCTACTTGGGCTAGATTATAAGCAAGTTCATAAAACAGGTGATATTTTTGATCCATGACATTATCACTAAACAGTTTCTTTGAATTTAATCATTTGCCCCAAAGGTTCAGAAAGTATCTCATCATCTTGCATAACACAATTTCCTCTCAGTATGGTATGAGTTACCCAACCTTTGACTTTCAGTCCATCATATGGTGTCCATTTACTTTTTGATCTTTGCTGACTATTTTGAATAACCATTTCCTTGTTCATATCTACAATGGTGAAATCTGCATCGTAGCCTTCTTTAATTCTTCCTTTATTTAAAATCTTATGAATGCGTTCAGGTCCATAACTCCATAAACTAACCAGTTTAGCTAATGTAAGTTTTCCATTGTTAACATGATTAAGCATAATAGGAACTAATGTTTGCACTCCTGGGGTGCCGCTTGGAGATTTTGGATATGTTTGAGATTTTTCATCAAGGGTATGAGGTGCATGATCAGATGCAATAATATCTACAATACCCGAATTTAATGCAGCCCATAATGCATCTTGATGTTTTCTCTCTCTGATGGGAGGATTTTGTTGTGCTAAAGTTCCAAGTCTTTCATAGCACTCAGGCGCATGTAATGTTAAATGATTTGCCAGTAATTCAACACTTGCAACATCTTTGTTCTTTGATAGAAACTCCATTTCTTGTTCTGTAGTGATGTGAAGAATATGAACTCTTCTGTTATGTTTACGTGCAAGGTTAACTACACGCATTGTTGCTGATAAACAACTTTCTGGAGAACGCCATTTGCAGTGAATGCCAACATCCTGACTATCACCAAGAATGCTATTCTGATTCTGGTCCATAATCATCTGATCTTCGGCATGGACAGCTATCACTCGACGGCCATTTGAAACTACGGATTCTACTTCTTCATCAGTTGCAGTAACTAAATCTCCTGTACTTGCACCCATAAATATTTTAATACCACACACACCTTTCAAATTTTCCCAATCACTAAGATTGGAAGAAGTTCTCATTGTACCTCCTAAATAAAAAGCATAATCAGTCCAAGCTCCTTTACTGGCACGATTTAGTTTATCTTTGATGGTCTCTGGTGTAATGGTTAATGGATTCGTATTGGGCATTTCAAATATAGAAGTAACGCCCCCTGATGCTGCAGCAAGCATGCCTGATTCTAGAGTTTCTTTTCCTTCAAGCCCTGGTTCTCTAAAGTGAACTTGGGAATCAATTACACCTGGAAGAACTGTTAAGTTAGTACAATCAATTACTTTCTCAGAATCTAAATTCTTATCTGATATGGCTGCTATTTTGCCATCTAGAATATAAACATTAGTCGAATAAAGTAAGTCATTAATCATAACCTGCCCATTTTTGAGGCATAAACTATATTTAATATTAGACATATATCATTTATGCTATCATTTTAAATGTAAGTATGCATAATACGTTTTACGACAATGCAAAAAATATTAGATAATTTCGGACTAACTGTATCTGCAGTATGTGCTATCCACTGCATTTTATTACCAGTACTGATTATTTTATCGCCGTATATTGAACTAGCATTTTTCACCTCACATGAGTTTCATGAAACTCTCATGTATTTTATTCTTCCAACTTCATTAATAGCCTTCACATTAGGTTGCAGAAAGCACAATGATGATATTGTTAAACTTGGTGGTATTTTGGCAATATTTGTTTTATTGATTGCAATATCATTACATGAATTTAGTGAGATGTTATCAGTGATACTTACTTTATTTGCAAGCAGTTTACTAATATTTACACATTTAAGAAATAGAACACTTTGCGCTAAAAAAGAATACTGTTGCCACGACTAATTGATACTTAATTTTTAATAATTTTGTGGTGTTATTATTACCATAAATGGACCACTTCCGACACCGATGCTGTAGTCTCCTACGCCACCATCTTCATCCCAGATTGTTGCCCCTTGATTGATCTGAAATGCCATATCAAATCCACTGGTAAGTTCAGTCACTACGACAGGTGTAGCAAAAGTAGCTTGCCCCATCAGTTTAGCACCTGATTCAGATTCAGCTCGTGATGCTGCCAGATTGCCATCAGAGTCTAAAAGCCATGCTTTCATGTCACTACCTGTTCCATTAAGATTAGTCGCTTCTGCTGTAGCCTCAAAAGATGATCTACCTTCAAATGATGCTAAACCAGCCCCCAGCTCACCTGGTGCCGTTCCATCAGTACCGGAACAAATTACAGCTTGACCATCATCTTCATATTTAGTGTCCTCTACTGTGTGACAATAAACACCTGTTCCACTTTTATTGCCAGAGACAGATGTATTAAACTCTAGGTCAAGTTTAACTAAAAATACATTTTTAAAAACCATGACTCCGTGAGTGTATACACCTGGTGGTGGTCTTGTAAATGTTCCATCGGAGAATGTAGCTTGATCAGATGTACTCTGAATTCTCACGACAGACCCGGCAGATGATTCAAAAGTTCGTACACAATCAGATAAATCAGCATTAGAACTGGTTGTCGGCGCTGTTATCGCAGCAGTACATAAATACTTATCGTATAATGTAATACCATAGGTTGATGGTTGTATCATACAAGCATTATTATCAGGCGCTGTTACAACTCCAGATGAAATTGTGCAACAATCTGATCCAGAACAAGCAGCTTTAACGCTATCAAACGGTAAAAAAGTAACCAATATAGTTAAAGTGTATAATATTCTTTTCATACTAGAATCCTGAGGCTGTAATAGTTAAGCCCCCGCCTCCTTTGACAGTTATGATATTATTTTCTCTTCTAACTTTTTCGTACATTCTATCGCTATTAATTTTACCATAGTTAAATGCTTGATCGGATACAGTAAATATAGAGGGTCCCATTTTTCTCTCATTGCAGCATAGAACATAATTTAATTTAATAAACCCATTGCTACTCATAGTATCATCATCTTGCATACCTACTTCAAGAGCAAGTCGTGATGTTGGTTCCATGTACAAGCTTATATTCTCACCATCTTTTATATTTAAAGTTTGATTATTCCACTGGTAAGCTTTGTAGTATAATTTCGCCCAAGGTAAGTATGGAACCTGCATACCAATTTCAGCATCGTAACCTCCAGCTGCAACTTCAGGAGTTCCGTCAACATGATGCAGTTTAGTTTGTGCTTCATAAAAGTTAATATTCACATCATAGACGCTTGATTTCATCTCAAAACCAAGACCTGTTCTAGCATGACCGGTGTTAAATTGATGATCATAAAAGATATTTAATCCATATATTACTGTCATATCACTGTTCATCATTCTATAAACTAGCCCAGCATTGAGTGTCTCATCATCATCAAATGTTGAGTATGATATTTGTGACAATATTTTCTTAAATTCGTTACCGCCGATTTCAAATAACGAAATTGCTCTAAATGTAGGTTTTGAATCCCCTCTAGATCTAGTTTCAATTTCAATTAGTCTAAGACTAGTTAGATTATCTCGTGCCCATGATTCAATAGCAGAATCTCCGTATGAAAATGCCTGATTAATAGCTGAATCTTTAATTTGATCAACAGCCTTACTAGCTTCTCCAGCATAAAGACTAGACGATAATATGAGTGCTGCAAATGCAGATATGTATCTATTCATTGATTTCCCCTATAACCATGTTATGAAGGAATGTACTTAAAGTAAACATTATTTGTCAATATTATTGATATTTTTCAGGTTATCCAAAGCATGAGCGTAGTTTGAATCGAGCTTAATAGCATGCTCAAACATCGTTTTAGCTTTAATATTATCTTTGGTTGCATAATAAGCAATACCAAGATTATTAAATAATTCTTTAACTTTTATATCTTTATCTAAAGCTTCCTCTAGTATTTGTAGACACTTTTTATATTTTGTATTCTTAAGATAATAGTTAGATATATTTATGTAAGGCATTGCATCATTTGGAACTAACTCTAAGACTTTCAAATAATGTTCTTCTGCTAAATTAGGATTTACATTATTGTAAATATTTGCAAGATTATTATGAGCAACTGATGAATTTGCATCTAGCGATAGAGCTTTTTTGTAGTACTCAATGGCTTTTTCATAGTTCTTTAAATGCGAATACACTACACCAAGACTATAAAATGCTTGAAAGTTTTTTTTATCAAGTTTTATTGCTCTTTTATGTTCTTGTATTGCAAATTCTAGGTTGTTACTTTGATAAAGAATATTGCCGTAGTTGCTATGATACGCAGAAATGTCAGGCTGAAGTTCTATTGCAGTTAAGATGTTACTCCTTGCTTCATCCAGCTTTCCTTCAACAAGATAAATCAAAGATATTAAATGATATGCGTCACTATTATTACTATCATGTAATATAATTTTTTTATAAATTGATTTTGCATCATCTAGTTGGTTTCTATTTTGAAGCTCAATTGCCTCTCTCATTGCTTGCTCTATTAAAAACTCAGACATTATTATTCCCTTCTATTTTTTCTTTAACTTTCTTCACTACAGATGCCCAATCACCAGGAATCTCTTGCCTAAGTATAGTAACACTTTTATACCAAGGTGACGTATTGCGATGCGTAATCTCCCATCTCCAATTTGGTACACAAGGTAACATTAAAATAGTATTAATATTTAATGCTCCAGCTAGATGTGCGACCAGATGATCGACAGTAACTACCAAATCTAAATCTGAAACAAATCTAGAAAGTTCATCTAGATCAGTATAATTAAAATATTCATTACAGAAGGTTGGAAGATTTTCTTTTGTTATTTTTTCATCTAGACAAATTACATTATGGCTATCATTAAAAATACCGCTTATTGTTTCTTCATCAATACTCTCATCATCATGAGCACTTGACTCTCTATTTGTTTCAAAAACAACTCCAATATTCAATTTATTTTTTTTTATATTTTCAACTTTATTATCTATTGTTTCAAGATAAGGGTATTCTTGTGATAGATTATTTGGGTTACACTGAAGGACTTTCATCAAAGATCCTATATGTACATGGTAATCATGATCAGGAATACTATCTTCTGAAACTACTTCATTTATCCATTTCTGATTCGCCATCAATTCTGTCGCTTCGTTGCTACATTGGAGTATAATTTTACAATTATCTTTATGAAGCTCCTTTGCAAATCTAATGAAATGTAATAAATTTTCATTCCCTTCATGAAGTATCAAGAGTGTTTTATTATCGAGGCTTTGTCCCGTCCACTCTTTCTTTAAATTATCGCTAGGTAATTTTGTTAGTTTTTTTCTCCACTCGTACTCTCTCCAACCATTTTCATAATCACCAACTAATAAATAACATAGACCTAAGTTAAGATGAGCTTCTGGATAATCTGGCATGATTTCAATGCATTTTTTAAATGACTGGACAGCTAAGTCAAATTGTTTTTTTTCTTGGTAAACTAAACCTAGTAACATGTAAGCTGCAACATGATCTGGTGATAGTTCAATGGTTTGATAAAATGATGCTATTGCATCATTATATTTTTTTAGTTTCCTATATGACTCACCTAAATAAAAATGAACTTGTGTGATTCTATCATTCAAACTGACGGCCTCTTTAAATGCCTTGATAGAATTTTTATAATCTTTTGATGCGCTAAGTGCGCATCCTAGTGTCACATAATATCCAGGATTCTCGCCATTAATTTCAATAGACTTATTCACCAATTCTATTGATTCATTAAACTCTTGTTTATAAAGTTTGATTGATGAAAGTATGTGATAGGCATCTGAATTATCTTTTTCCTTGATAATTTCATTGCAAATTGACTCTGCTTCTGAAAATTTATTTTGTCCAAGAAAATTAATAGCCTTATTAATATCTTGTTCGATTATATCTTTAGGGTCTTCGGTCATAATTATCAAACGAATATTATCTTATGCATATTTAAATAACTAATCAAAATAAATATAAAAAAGGAGAGGTTAAACTCTCCTTTTTATTAACAGATTTAAACAGATTTTACGGCGCGTAAGAGAACGGCCCTGATAGACCGACTCTATCTGGTTTGGGACTCCAATTTTGTCCGAAATCAGTATAAGACTGTTTATTTGTTTTGCTTACCTCAACTGGGAAACCCGGATTGATAGCTAATGGATGATATTCACACTTAGCAACATTACCATTACCATCCTCTACAGCATCCATATCCCATTCACCAGCACCTGCGACTTTAAGTGTTTTCTTATTTCCAGAAATATCACATGTGATAGCTGCTTTTTTAACACCCATGACTTCACCAACAAGACTAGCGATGACACCTAAATGGCCGCCATGTTTTCCGCCATAAAGTTCTTCTAGCGCAGTTGCTTGTTCATCAGAAGCATTTTCATCAATATACAATGCAATTTTAAATCCACCTTCTGTTAATTGCGGGCCTGGTGCATGCAACCAAATAGATACTTTAAGTCCGTCAAGTTTTACATCGTTGAGATGCCCTTTTTTAATATCCCAAACTAACATTGCTTCACAAAAACCTTCTGTAGGTGTTTGTAAATATAAGCAAGGACACATGATATCGCAATTACAATTTTCTGCGTAATTACCTTCTAAACTCCAACTCATAATAATCTCCGAGTAATTCTAAAAATATAGTAATACTTTATAAGGCAAAAATATAGCATTAAGATTATATTAGTATTTACTAATATATAAGCAAACTCCTCTTAATAGAGTTATGTAACATATGAACACTGGCGAGAAATTATTTTTTTTGCTAAGTTTGTAGTGGGGAGTTCGATGGGGAAAAGTCAACTTAAACAATTGTATAGATACAGTGTGCCTTGTAGGAGCTCATGTCCTGCAGATACTGATATCCCAGGATATCTTGAAGCAATCTACAATAATGATTTTAACAAAGCCTATGAAATTAATTTTAATGATAATTTCTTCCCTGAAATTTTAGGTAGAGTATGTTCTCGACCATGTGAGGATAATTGCAGACATGGGGAAAGTGATAATGGAGAATCTGTCTCAATATGTTTTTCAAAAAGAGCCGCTGGAAGATTTTCCTCACCTTATAAAGTCAAATTAAAAAACAAACAAAAAGGTACAGGCAAAAATATTCTTGTTATTGGAGGTGGCGTTGCTGGACTTGCTGCATCAGCAGAACTAAAAAGATTTGGTCATAATGTTACTCTTTATGAAAGACATAGTTCGTTAGGAGGGATGCTTAATCAAGGTATCCCAGTTTTTAGACTTCCGAGAAAATTAATTGAAAAAGAAGTAAAACAAATTATAAATCTTGGTATAAATGTTGAATTGAATAAATCGATATCTTCTTCTGCTGAGATACATAACTTATCAGAAAAGTTTGATGCAGTGATATGTGCAATGGGAACATTAAAACCTAATATTTTAAATAATGTTTTTAGTAATAATCAAAGTGTTGAAGATGGTTTGGATTTCCTATTACGCGTCAATGAGAGGAACAATCATTATGTTGGTAAGAATGTAATCGTTATAGGGGGAGGGTATACCTCAATGGATTGTGCTCGTACTGCTCTCCGGTTAGGTGCCAAATCTGTAAAAACTTTTTATAGAAGAGAGCAAGGGGATCTAGAAATACTCCCTGGCGAGCTTGAAGAATTAGTAAACGAAAAAGGTAAAATGATATTTCGTGCTCGTCCAAATAAATTAATAACAGTAAAGGGTAAACTAAAATATCTTGAATTAGTAAAAACTCAAAATAATATCAAAGATGGAAAGCTTGAGGATGTGCCACAAAGTAAATTTAAAATAAGTACAGATCATATAATTTTAGCTATAGGTCAGAGTCAGCAGTTTTCAGCTAAGAAAAGTAAAAATATTTTCTTTGCGGGGGATTATAAATTAGGTGCTACTACGCTTATTAATGCTATTGGGGATGCAAAAAAAACTGCAATAGATGTTGATAAGTACTTAATGAAACGAGATGTTCTAAGTGAAAGATATATTCTAGAAAGTACAAATTCAACAAAAAGGACACTCAAAGATAATTATATTCCGCTCACAGATATGAGATTAAAAGATCTATCAAAAAGAACATTCACAGCAGAAGTAGAACTTGGATATAACAAACCAGAAAGCAAAAAAGAATCATCAAGATGCTATTTGTGTCATTATCAATTTGCAATAAACAATGACCTATGTGTTTTGTGTGATGAATGTTTGCTTGTTAGGCCCGTTCATGAATGTATCAAAGAACTCTCATCAAAAAATATTGATGATAATGGTGATGTTTCATTTACAAAAATAGAGCCTGGGAAATCACATGGAATCTATCATGGCCTTTTATATATTGATCCTAAGGTATGCGTTAGATGTGGTGAATGCGAAAAAGCTTGTCCTACTGGAGCAATTTCATTAACTAAAGTTAGTAAAATAAATGCGTCAGCCTAAATTCAAAGATATCAATGTTACCTGTCCTCATGACTGTCCTGATACTTGTTCGTTGGTAGTCACTGTCGATAAATCAACTGGTAAGGCAGTTAAATTGAAAGGTAATGAAGAGCATCCAATTACAAAAGGCTTTCTTTGTAATAAAGTTAATCACTACTTAGATCTTGTTTATAATAAAAATAGAATTTTGTATCCTCATGTTCGAGTTGGGCCAAAAGGTAAAAAAGGTAAATTTAAAAAGGTTTCATGGGACTATGCATTAGAGCTTATTGGTCAAAATATTAATCAAAATTTAAAAAAATATGGGGGTGATTCAATTCAACCTTATTCATATTCTGGGACACTAGGCATGCTTGGATATTGGGGTATGTCTGAAAGATTTTGGAATAAAGTTGGTGCTGCAAGACTTGGAAGAACAATATGCATTGCAGCTGCATCAACAGCTGGTATTTATACATATGGTGCAGCATGTGGTCCTGCAATTGATGAAGTACCTAAAAATGATTACATAATTTTATGGGGTACGAATGTGGCTTCAACACACGTGCATATGGTTCCTTTTTTAGAAGAAGCAAAAAAAAATGGAGCGAAAATAGTTTGTATAGATCCAAGAGAAACCAGAACAAGTGTAATGTGTCACTGGCATCTACAGCCTAAGCCTGGAACAGATTCTGCATTAGCACTTGGCATGATGAATGAAATTGTAAAAAATAATCTACACGATAAAGCTTTTTTAAAAAAACATACTTCGGGTTCCGAAGACTTTATTAAAAATGAGCTACCAAAATATACACTTAGCAAAGTAGCAAAGATAACGGGACTCAAACAATCAGACATAAAAAAACTAGCACATGAATACGTAAAAGCGAAAAGAAGTTATATAAGACCAAACTACGGGCTCAATAGACATAGAAATGGTGGCATGATGACAAGAACAATTATGATCTTGCCAGCAATAACAGGAGCATGGAAACATAAAGAGTCAGGATGTTTTGTAGGCTCTATTGAAGAGATGTGGAATGTAGATTTACAAAAATTACAAAGACCTGATCTTTTAGAAAACAAAAAACCTAGAAGTATTAACATGGTACAAATTGGAAAAGCATTAAATGATAAAAAGCTTAACCCTCCAATTAAACATTTGTTTGTTTGGAATTCTGATATTGCAAATTGTACACCTGATAGTAGTAATGTTAGGGATGGGTTAAAAAGAAAAGATTTATTTACAGTGGTTCATGATACTTTTTGGACTGATAGCTGTATGTATGCTGATGTGGTATTGCCCGCTGATACTCAACTAGAGCACACAGATCTTCATGCTCCGTATGGTCATTATTATTTTAGTCTGACACAACAAGCTATAAAGCCGTTAGGTGAAAGCAAATCAAATCAGGATCTATTTAGAGATCTGGCAAAACACATGGGATACAAAGAAAAGTGCTTTAAAGAATCTGATGAAAGTATGATAAAAAATATGATTGATCCTAAACATAACCCATTATTTAAAGGTGTGACTTACGAAAAACTTAAAAAAAATGGTTGGGTTAAAGGTGATGTAAATAATCCAAGGCGCAATTACTTAAAAACGGGGTGGCCTACTAAAGATAAAAAAATACAGATTTATTCTGAAGATACAAAAAAGATTGGTCTAGGTGCTTACCCTTCTTACACTGAAGAATTTAAAAAATCTGAAATTAAAACGAAATATCCTATTCAAATATTAAGCCCTGCAACACATCAATTTATTGGAAATTCATTTGTACCGGTTGAAAGGTTAAGAAATATGGCGTCACGCCC
>MDTG01225123.1_pt1 | contig 16417 bp, 15 predicted proteins | sample 811421 | NCBI WGS metagenome assembly MDTG01 (sample SAMN05326645, study PRJNA326480) | marine metagenome | isolation source: seawater | place: Pacific Ocean: South East | collected 2011
CATATCCAATCAACAATTTCATTTATTTTAAACTGTTCAGGATAAAAATGATTTGTATAAATTAAAATTCTTTTTGCCAAACTACTCGATTTACATAATCAATGTAAGAAATAATTATTCTTTCAACTTTATTTGAAATATTTGGTATGCAGTAGTCTTTAACTAGATTTATGTTCCTTTTCAATCCAACACTTTGATATTCAAGTATCTTGATTCCCTGAAGAATTCTTTCAATATTAAGTCCTGTAATAATTACCGATGATTCTTCAATAGCCTCAGGTCTTTCATGCGATTCACGTATATTAAGTGCTCTAAAATTTAAAATTGATGATTCTTCAAAGATTGTACCACTATCAGAGAGAACAACCTTAGCATTCATTTGAAGATTTATGTAATCTGAAAAATTTGTTGGGTTAATAAAATTAATATTACTACTAACTTCAATATCACTTTTATCTAATATTTTCTTTGTCCTTGGATGAATCGGGAATATAATGGGCAAACTATAGATTTTAGAGATTGTGTTCAAAGAAGATATTAGTTTTGAAAAATTAATTTTATTTTCAACATTCTCTTCACGATGCGAAGAAACTAAAAAATATGAATCTTTATCGAGTTTTAAATTGGAAAGGATTTTAGATGAATTTATTCTTTTTGAATAAAAGTTTAAAACTTCATACATGGGTGATCCTATATTTATTATTCTATCGGGATTTATTCCCTCGTTAATTAAATGATTCTTAGCTAATGAACTATATGTCAGGTTTATATCAGAAATATGGTCAACTATCTTTCTGTTAATTTCTTCAGGCACTCGTTGATCAAAACAACGGTTCCCCGCTTCATAATGAAATATTGGAATTTTTTTCTTTTTTGCTGATATAACAGATAAGCAACTGTTTGTGTCTCCTAATACAAGAACTGCGTCTGGAGAAATTTTTTCTAAAATCTCATCAATTTTAATTAAGATATTTCCAATTGTTCCAGAGGGTGAGTCTAATACACTATCAAGAAAATAATCTGGTTTACGTATGTCTAGATCTTCAAAAAAAACTTCATTTAAGTTATAGTCATAATTTTGACCAGTATGAACAAGTGTGTGGTCTATTGAATTAGACTCTTCAAGTCTTGAAATGATTCTTGATAAACGTATAATCTCAGGCCTTGTCCCGAGTATAGTTAAAATTTTTACTTTCTTTGAATCCATATACTTAATCTAATTTACACTTTTTCTTTATAGGTGTCTGAATCATTGTCTTCATAATGTTCATTTACCCAAAACATCGTTAACAAATCATCGGATCCAATATTTTTAATATTATGTGTATACCATATTGGCATATCTATATAAGATGGAGTATTTCCATCTAAAACATAACTTATAATGTTATCAGACAAAATCTCTCTAATTTCAATTTTCGCTTTGCCAGATATGACTGAAAATCTTTCAATTTTTCTGGTATGATAATGGTTGCCTCTTACAACATTTTTTTTTGTAGTTGAAAATGAAGTTTGACCCTTTGAATAAGATCTAATTAGTTCAGTAAAACTACCTCTATTATCTTTGTGAACTATATATTTTTTTGGAAAAAACTCGTTTAAGTTTACATAGGACATGAAGGTGTTAAATAAACTAATATTAAAGTGTGAATTTAAATTAGGATAATTACCTTTTTTAATATAAGTTTCATTAAACATTTCTAAGAGGATTAATATATCACTTACCTTTCTTTGTGTGATAATTTCTGTTAAGTTTATCTCATCATGGGTTTTAATGGAATCTATTAATCTAGTTACAAGATCATTAACATACATTAAAGAAATATTTTTGTCATCATTAATTTCATTCTTTTTAGAATTAATTAAATTAAAACAAAATGTAGCAATAAAAGAGTTGTAATTTGGTTTGCAGAATGGGCCAAATAAATTTGGTAAAATTAAACCATGGAAGACATATCCAAGTTTTTTTGACTGATTTAAAAACCTAAGTCTTGCATTTTTTTTTGCAATACCATACTTAGTATTTATAGTTTCTTGAGTTGATGATGTAAAATAAAGTTTACCTGAAAAATTCACTTTTTCAAGTGCAATTAACAAAGTATTATTGATCAACTCATTTTTTTCATATAGAATAGTATCATTAATGTCTCTATTTACTCCAGCAAAATGAAAGATTAAATCGTCGTTTTTTAGTTTATTATTTAGGTTATTAGAGTTAAAGTCAGACTTTGTAAGAAAAACTATATTGTAGTTATCATTAATTGTCATAAGGGCTCTTTGTAAGTGCCTTCCTAAAAAACCATTATGCCCCGAAATTAAAATTCTCAAATCTATGTAATTAAGATTTTAAATCGTTCTTTACTTGTTCAAGATTTAGAAGTAACTTCTCCATTTCCTTAACACTTAGTTGGTAAGTATTATTAGAATTATACTCATTAGTTTCTAGGTTTTTATTTCCAACAGAAAAATATTTGTCATAATTTAAATTTCTTTCATCAGGAATTATTTTATAATAATTACCTAGATCTTCTGATGAGCTCATCTCTTCTTTGGTAACTAATGTTTCATACATTTTTTCTCCATGTCTAACGCCAATTAGCTTTATTTTTGAAGATGAATTATATATATTTACCAATGCCTGAGCAAGAACCTCAATAGAAGCAGCCGGAGATTTTTGAACAAAGATTTCTCCGTTATTTCCATTTTCAAAAGCATAATATACTAACTCAACAGCATGATCTAGATTCATCATAAATCTTGTCATTTTTGGATTTGTAACTGTTAAATCTCTTTTATTTTTTATTAGATCAACAAACAAAGGAATGACAGATCCTCGTGAAGCCATTACATTTCCATATCTTGTTCCACAAAAAACTGTTTTACTAGTTTCAAGGTCTCTAGAATTTGATATCATTACCTTTTCCATTAATGCTTTAGACATTCCCATTGCATTTATTGGATATGCTGCTTTATCAGTACTTAAAACAACAAGTTTTTTTATGTTGTTTCTTTTTGCTAAAGAAAGCACATTATTAGTTCCAAGAATATTAGTCTTTACAGCTTCTATTGGAAAAAATTCACAGGAAGGAACTTGCTTTAATGCTGCAGCATGGAACACATAATCTACTGAATCAATTGCTGATTCAATAGAGCTTATTTCACGAACATCACCCAAATAAAATTTTACTTTATCAGACTTAATAACTTTTCTTAAATCATCCTGTTTTTTTTCATCACGTGAAAAAATTCTTATTTCACTAAACTTTTTATTATTAAGTTGCCTTTTAAGGAATGCTTTACCAAAAGAACCTGTACCACCTGTAATTAATAGCTTACTCATCTTTATAATACCTATTGACAAATATATCGATAATATTTATATATTTTTGACTACTATTTATAGTTGATTAATTTATAATATAATATCAAAAAAATTATACTACTTACTGGTAATGAATTAAGACATAATTATTTTAAAAAATATATGTCCAGCCAAACTGAGGTCAATGTTATTGCCTCATTCTGTGAATCTGATTCAGGAAATATTGTTAAAAAAGTTAACAATCAAGAAAATAATAATTTAAGGAAAAAACACCTTGAGGAGAGAAATAAATCTGAAATTCAATTTTTTAAAAATTATTGTGAAGAAAACATTGATAATTCTAATTCAGTTTTTATAAATAGAGGCGATATAAATTCAGAAAAAAATGTGAAAGAAATAATAGCATTAAATCCAGATTTAATTATTTCTTACGGCTGTTCAATAATTAAGTCTCGATTATTAAAAGTATTTGAAAATAAATTTATTAATATTCATCTTGGAATTTCTCCATATTACAGAGGTTCTGGTACTAACTTTTGGCCATTTGTTGAAAATGAATTGTCAGCGATAGGATCAACTTTCATGCATATAGATAGTGGTGTAGATACTGGTGATATAATTCATCAAATTAGAGCAAGAATTAAAAAAAATGATACAATCCATTCAATAGGTAATAGGTTAATTCATGATTCTACAACTGAATGTGTTAAATTAATAAAGGACTTTGATAAGTTGAAAAGGTATAAGAAGAATAATTTAAAAGGTAGATTATACAAGAATAAAGACTTTAGTGAAGAATCTATTAAAAAGGCCTATTATAATCTTGATCAAAAAATAGTAAGTTATCTTGATCAAAAAAGTATTCTTGATGAAAAATTTCCAATAATAAATGCATTTGAATGATGAAAGCTATAATGTATCATTATGTTAGACATAAGGACAAAAATTTTCCTAATCTTTTTAGGCTTGATTTTGATTTATTCAAGAAACAATTAGACTACTTTGATAAAAAATATGGATTTGTAAGTAAAGAGTCATTTATTAGTTCAATTAGGAACAAAGAATTAAAAGAAGAAGAGAAGAAAGGAGTTATTTTGACTTTTGATGACGGTTTAATCTGTCATTATAAAAATGTTTTTCCTGAATTAAAAAAAAGAGGTTTGTGGGGTATTTTTTATATACCAACTTTTCCATTTAAGGAGAATCAAATTTTAGATGTTCATAGAATACATATTTTAATCTCAAACTGTGACTCAAAGGATTTATATACCTATTTACAAAAAAAACAAATTCAGAAATTCTTTGATATAAACAAGATTGATGAGTTTAAAAGGCTAACATATTTAAATCAGGATAATGATCAATACTCTTTAATAATCAAGAGGATACTAAATTATTTTATTAAATATGATAAAAGAAAGTTAGTTATTGATGAGCTATTTGATAAATTTATAAAGGAAAATTTTACTGTAGCAGATTTTTATTTGAGTGTTAATAATCTCAAAGAAATGAATACTGCAGGTATGATAATTGGCAGTCATACTGAGAATCATTTAGTTATGTCTAAATTATCTGATGAGCTGCAAAAATATGAGATTGAAAATTCTTTTAATTTTCTAGAAAGTAAGGTTGGTAATCTGGGGGTTAAATCATTTTGCTACCCATATGGAGGTTTTCATACTTTTAATGATAAAACTCAGGAAATTTTATCAAGTAATAACTGCGAGTTCTCATTCAATGTAGAGCAAAGAGATATTTCTTTAGATGATTTGAGATATAAGGTTCATCAGTTACCAAGATTTGATTGTAATCAATTTAAGTATGGTCATGCATCAAATACTTAAATATTTGATTTAAAGAATTTCAAAGATTTAATAACATTTTGATTCCATGAATAGTTCTTTGATTCTATATAATTATAATTCGACATCTTTAGTAACTTTTCATAACTCATATTCAGTCTAATTATTTTTTTTATATCATCAATATTATTTGGGTCAAAAAGAATATCTGTACCTTTTACTAAATCTTTCATTGGGCTCTTATTTGTTGTAATTATAGGTAAGCCAAAACTCATTGCCTCTAACATTATAAAAGGAAGGTTTTCGCAGCTTGAGGCAAATAGAAATAATGAAGAATTTTTATAATATTTTGAAACTTCATTATTAGGAAGTTTACCTAAGATTTTAATTTTATTTCTTAAATGTTCATTATCAGTCAGAATTTGTCTCATTTTTTCATATTGTTTTTTATCTTTTTGACCGATTAAAGTTAGCGTAATTTCAATTCCCTCTTCAATTAAATCTTTTACAGCTAAAAAAACATTTAAATTATTTTTATAGGGCAAAAAATCCGATACATACAAGATTTCAAATTTATCTTTCCTAATTTTATAATTATTATAAGTTTCTTGAGATATTCCATGAGGAATTATTTCAGATTTTACTTTTGTAGAAATTTTATCAGATATTAACCTATGTGCATATTTGGTTAAAAAAATTACACCATTAGACCTATTAAATGAATATAATTGAAAGAATCTAATCAAAGTAAACTTGATTTTTTTAATTAATGAAAAATTTGATGTTGAGCTTGAATCAAATGGCAACATATTTTGGCTCATTGTAAAAAAAGGTCTGAATCTTGAGAGAAATATACCTCCAGGAGCAAACACAAAATCACAATTACTAGTTTTAAAATAGTATGTGGAAATAAGTAATTGTGATATTATAGATGGCAGACTTCCATAATTTAATAATAGGTTTGAAATACATTTAATATTTGTAAGCTCTAAAAAGCTATTATTTACAAAATTATTAGAGACAATTATAAAGCTTATGCTTTTATCCTCATCTAGACAATTTAATATGAATTTTTCTAAATGTTTTTTACCACCCCCTGTCCTTATATTTGATGCATCAATTCCAATTATCATAATAAAGATTATTTTGTCATTGAGATAAGTGTTTTATTCCAATTTTTATTGCAATTAAATTTTAGTTTTGATCATTAAACATCTTTTGATTTGGTGTTTCCCATATTTTGTCGAGTTTTAAGATTCCTGAAAATAATTCTGCACTCCTACCATCCCCATAATTTTTGACTGGTTCAGTTTGTTGTTTTTTATCTAGATTATCTATTTCTTTTAAAATATTTTTTTTACTAAAACCTACATTGGTAATCATTTTGTTAGTGTCACGATTGTTTTGCCTAGAACCAATATTAATTGAATTTACTGAGTAGTATGGTGCCTCTCTAATTCCTGCAGATGAATTCCCAATTATGAAATCTGCATTTTTTAAAATTGTCAAAAAGTACTCAAATCTTATTGACGGTAAAACTTTAATTTTATTAGATGAAATACTTTTATATTTTTCAATAATTAAGTTAGATCCTAAATCATTATTTGGGTATATGGCAATATAGTTTTTATTGCTTTCAATTAATGATTCTGCCAAACAATTAATTTGATCTTTCAAAAAATCAATTTCTGTTGTAACAGGATGAAAAAGGCATATTGAGTATTTTTTAAACTCTATATCATATTTATTTCTAGCATCTGAAATGTCCGGTAAATTTGAAGAAAACATTAAATCAATATCAGGAGAGCCAATTATAAAAACTGAACTTTCACTCTCACCCATTTGAATAAGTCTTTTCTTTGCTGATTTGTTAGAAACAAAATGAATATGAGATAATTTTGAAATTGAATGTCGAATTAATTCATCAATTGTTCCTGATACTTCTCCTCCCTCAATATGAGAGACTAAAATATTTTTAAAAGAGCCAACAATTGCACATGCAAGTGGTTCAGGTCTATCTCCATGAACAATTATTAAATCAGGATATATCTTCTCTACGTATCTAGAAAAACCTTCTATTGTTTTAGAGACAGTTAAATCCATAGTATTTTCGTCAGATTCATTGTTATATCTATGGAATTTAACACCCTTAACTCTTCTCACATCTAGATAAGTATTTCCATACTTTTTATGATTATGCATTCCTGTTATAAATATATGTACTTCAAAGCCATCGTCTCTTGTCTTAACAACAAGTGATTTCAGCTTCCCCCAGTCGGCTCTTGTTCCAGTTACAAAAATTAACTTTTTATTCAAAATCTGACCAATTTAAATGTTCTCCTTTATTAATATTTTTTTTTGAAGTCTTGCCTAGAACTTTATTAAAATACTCTGCTTTAATCTCACCAGTTCCAGGTCTTTTAACCCAAATATTCTCTTTTGAAAGAGAATCTCCAGTTTTAATATCCTTTATACTAACAACTGTAGAAAATGCAAAATTTTGAGTTACTTCTTCTTCTTTTGCAGGTTCTTTAGTACCTCCTAGCATAGACTTTATAATTTTACTATTTTTTATTAATTCTTTACATTCTACCTCATCCATAGAACAAATTATATCTGGTCCAGGTCTTTCCATGTTATCTGTATAGTGTCTTTCAATAATTGATGCTCCGAGTGCAATAGCAGAATAAGATGACAGATTATTTGTTGTATGATCGCTCAGTCCTACTGGAATGTTTGGAAATTCTTTCATAAGTTCCTGCATTCCACCTAATCGAACTAAGTTAAATGGAGTTGGGTAAAGGTTAGTGGTATGTAAAAGTGCAAAATCAATTTTATGACTTTTGATAATTTCAACACTCTTTTTTACACTTTCAATTGAGTTCATACCTGTACTTAAAATTATCGGCTTATTAAATTTGCATATGTACTCTATCAAAGGATAATTATTACATTCACCACTACCTATTTTAAAAGCAGGTACATTAAATTCAACAAGTCTATCTACTGCAGCTCTTGAAAAAGGGGTGGAAATAAATATCATGTTTTTGCTCTCAACATAATTTTTAAGTTCAAGTTCATCATCAAAATCAAGAGAACATTCATCCATAATTTGATAAATTGACTTTGTTGAATTTCCAGGGATAACTTTTTTTGCTTCTGGACTCATCTCATCATCTACGATATGAGTTTGATGTTTTATCATCTCAACACCAGCTCTCTTCGCACTATTAATCATTTCTTTTGCAACCTTAAGATCTCCATTATGGTTTATTCCAATCTCAGCAATTACTAAAGGATTATGATCAGACCCAATTTCTCTATTTAATATCTTCATGTTCTATTAATTAACTCAATTAGTGTATTATTCCATGATTCATGTGAGATACTTTTAGATTTTATAATTGAATTTAAACTAAATTCTTTCTTTTCTTTCAATGAAAGTGAAAAAAAATTATCAATTGCACTAATTATTGAATTATTACTTTTAGGATTGAATGTAAATCCATTTACTCCATTTTCTACTAAATTAAAAGATGACCCACATTTTTCAGATAATAATAAAGGCAAACCTAGTGCTGACATTTCGTGAGTAACAACTCCCCAGGGTTCGTATAAGCTAGGAAGTATAAATACATCAGAGTTTAATGCAAATTTTATAATTTGATTTTGAGGAAGTAGACCTTCATATCGGACACAGCTATATTTTAATATATCAGATCTTAAGTATCCATCCCCTATTATAGTTATATAGTGACTTGACTTGTCTCTTTTGTTAATTGACTTAATAATTTTTACCAGTCTCAAAATATTTTTTTCTTTAACAAGCCTCCCAATAAAAAGGAAATTCATATTTTTTGGATTAAAATTATTTTTTTTATTAGCCTTAAAAAATATTTTATCTGCAACATAAAATCCTTTAAAAATATTCTCCTTTTTATAACCTATACTTAAAGCAAATTTTTCTTGAAGATCTCCAACACCCCAAAAGTAATCAAAGTATCTTCCATATAGTACTTGACTAAATAATCTAATAATAAACTGTTTAAATGTCGTTGAATAGACAGTGTCTTGAACTGTAACGGTTTTACATATGCCTTTAAATTTTCTTGCAACAAACAGATAATCCTTAAACATTCTACCTGAAATCAGGATTAAACTGGGTTGAAATTTCTTGCAATATTCTAGTAACTCTTTTTTTGTTTTAAAATCATTTTTTTCCTTAATATTGAACTTAATTTTATCAGTAATTACCGTTCTGAATTTATCATCATATACTACTAATATGTTAAAATTTGTGTAGGAATTGAAAAAGGAATTTAAACATCCAATGAAATATGGTGTAAGTTCAGCATATAAAAAAATAATATTTTGTTTTTTTTGCAAATCTTTAATTTAGAGTTAAAATATAAATATAAGTTAAGTTTTATTTATTAACATAAATTAAGTACTTTTGTTACTTGATAAATATTTTGTGTTTTTACAATGAATAAAATTAATATTTCATATTTAAATTTAGCTGCTCAAAGTCCTTCACTAGAATTAAACCTTGCGCTATCGGAAAAAATTCATCTAGAAAATAAAAGAACAAAACACTTATTTTTTATGTGTAACGGTGCTCTAACAAGTTGCTCGGTTAATATTTTAAATAAAAAGAGCATTTGTGCTATTTGTAAACATAAAGCAAAAAAAGGATTTAAAATTTTTAAACAAAGAAATCCAAACTCAGAATTAGTTAAAATTACAAGAGACGACATTATTAAAAATAGCAATAAAGATAATATTAATAAAAACTTGAACGATGAGCTTCTACTTGGCGTCCATTCTACAATTGGCTCACAACTGAGATTAGATGATATGAGCTTACTTAATAAACGTTGGAAAAAAATAAAAGATAGAATGTATATGTCATCTATAGGTCTATTTAATTATTTTAATAAATTTTTTAACTCTAATGATGTTAATAATTTTATTTTTTTTAATGGAAGACTAAGTTGTGCTAGACCTTTAATTTGTGCATCAAAAGAAAATAATGTCAATTTTAACCTATTTGATGCTTCAGTAAATGGAAAGGTACCCTATTATTCGGTTAATGAGATGTTTCATTCTATCAATTTTGAAAAACAAAATGCTTTAAAAACATATGTTAAATTTTTTAAAGAATCTAATCAAATTGCAGATGAATATATGTTTAAAAAACAGAATGCTATTCAGACCAATGATTTTGTATACACAAAAGACCAAAAAAAAGGTTATATAGATAAAGAAGTTTTAGAATTTGAAAAGCCATTAATTTCAATTTTTGTTTCTAGTGATGATGAGTTTAGGTTTATTGGGTCAGATTGGGCAGGCTTTGGTTTGCCTGATCAAATAGGTAGTATTTATAAACTTATTAGCTCACCTTTATCCATTAAATACGATTTTGTTGTTAAAATGCATCCTAATCAAAAAAAAATTCATGAGTCAATAAAACAAAAATACACTAAGTTAAGTTCTGTTGTGAAAGTATTATTTCCTGAAGATAAGACTGATACATATTCTTTGATTTTACATAGCTCTATAGTTTTAAATTTTTGTTCTACTGTGGGTGCTGAGGCTAACTATTTGAGAAAACCAGTTGTTCAAATTGGAGCTAGTAGATTTAGATTATTACCTGTAGCTAACTATGTGGATTCAGCTGAAGAAGCTATTAGTATAATTTTAAACAAAAGCTATAAGATAATGCCAAAGAGAGCATCAACAGTATATTTTTGTTATCATGGAAGAAGTCCATTTAATTTAGAATCATATAAATGGATTGAAGATGGAGTATTTACTTTTGGAAATGAATTCATTAAAGCTCCACTAATACTTCGTTTAATGGCAGCACCAGATAAACTTTGGATGCATATAATTAAAGGTAATAAGGAAATATTTTCAAATCTTTTCCTTTATGCAAGAAATCTAATTTTTGGAACAACTAAGGTAAAATAAATATGAAAATTTATGTTGATATTGATAATACTATTTGTAAAACAAAAGGAATGGATTATGAGAATTCAACGCCTATTATTGATAATATAAACAAAATAAATAACCTTTATGATGAGGGCCATGAAATTTGTTATTGGACTGCAAGAGGAACAGTAACAAAGAATGACTATTATACATTGACATTAGATCAACTAAAAAACTGGAAGTGTAAATTTCATTCACTTTCAGTTGGTGAGAAGCCAGCTTATGACCTTTTAATTTGTGATAAAACAAAGAGAATAGAGGAAATATAAATTCAATTAACAAACCTAGTGATAATAGGTAATGATTAAGAAATATCTCTCACTAATTTAGCTAAACTAAATATTAATAAATACGGAAATAGTGAAATTAAATTAATAAATCCTATTCCGGATGATCCAAAGGAAGGGAAAGCATATATATCAAAATCAAAATCAGTTCTTGAGTGGGGTCCTACTAATAAAATATCTGTAGGAATTGATAAAACTTTTAACTATTTTAAAGCAATATTACAATGAATTATAAAGACTATATTGTAGTTATTCCTGCTAGAAAAAACTCCAAAAGAATAAAAGGTAAAAATTTAAGAGAATTAAATGGTAGACCTCTTATATCTCACTCAATAGAATATGCAATAAAATTTTTTAATAGAAAAAATATATGGGTCAATACAGATGATAATAAAATAATTGATTTAGCAAAAGGATATAATATATCAACTTATATTAGACCAAGTAGTCTAGCTGAGGATGTGACATCAACTAATGATGTTATTCTTGATTTTTGTAAACATTTAATATCAGAAGATATAAACTTTAAAAACATAATTATACTTCAACCAACTAATCCTATTAGGACAAAATCTCTAATTACTGAGGCAATTAAATCATTTGAAGGATCAAACACCAATTCGCTTATGAGTGTTAGCATACTTCACAAGAAATTTGGTAAAATTAAGAATAATAAATATCATCCAATAAACTATAAGATGGGGCAAAGACATCAAGATTTAGAAAATTTATATTATGAAAATGGACTTATTTATATTTCCTCAAAAAAATCATTATTCGAAAATAAAAACTATGTAAATAATGATACACTACCATTTATAACTGATGAAATAGGTTCGATTGTTGATATTGATTATGAAGATGATTTAAAGTTAGCTGAGCTGATTATTAAATATTATAATTAATTAATGAAAGTGTTACCAACTGTTCCACTAGCACATGTAATAAATACTTTCTTCAAGGCATTTAATATAATTATTATTTGAGGTGTAAAATTATCTAATTCAGCAGTTACTGGATGTTGAATTAAAACAAAATAATCATTTGAGAATTTTTTTAGTGAAGTAGTTAATTTTTTTAAATGAAATTATAAATCCTAATATTAAAAAAAATATTAGTGCTCTTTTTTTGGATAAAAAGAAATAGTAAATAAAATTATAAATAGTTATAGGATAGAAACTAGGAGTTAATAGTTTAGACTCATTATTATCAAGATTTAATTTATAAAACTTTATTTCTTGAGGGTTCAACTCTATTTCAATAGCAAAGTTTTGATTACCATTTCCTAAACCAGAAGATAGAAGATTTGCGTCATTTTTTTTATAATAAGATAAAGAAGGGGTGCCTTTAATTGCACCAACATCTCCTGTTACTATTGTTAGATCTTTATCTAAGTTTATCTTATCAAAAAATAAATTTGCCTGATCATAAAAGTCTCTTGAATTTGTTCTTAGGATCCAGTTACTTTTTGAAAAAATTACTTGATGAGTAAACAATATTTTCTTTTTTGATGTGTTGATCTGTTTTAAAATTGGGTATGTATTTGAAATACTATCAAGATTTGTATTTAAAAAATAAATATCAAAACCATGTAGATTAATTACTTTATTTTCGTCTTTTCTTACAAAAGCAAGCACATCATTATCATAACACTTTAACTCATGATTTCCCCAGATAAATATTGACTTTTCAAAAACTTCTGATGGAATAGAATTATAAAAATTTTTAACTTCATTTGAATTATTGCAATTATCTATAAAATCACCACCCCAAACAATAAATTTATATTTCTTAGTTGAGTTATTCTTTAAAAAATTAATCACAGATAAATCCATTTTTTCATCATCAAAAAGAGGGGATCCATATGCATGACCTATAAATAGAATATTATCTGACTGTTTATCTAACTCAAAAGAATTTAAAGGAAGCAAACTAGTATATACAAATAGTAGATAAAAATATTGGATCATAATTATTTTAGGGTATGGTTTTATTCTAAGAACTTGTCATAAATTATTTCATCCTTTGAAATATCAACTTTAATTTTTCTACCAACAATTTTATTTAAATCTTTCCATTTAAACCCATCACCTGGACTTAAAAGATGAAGATCTGATTCTTTAATAATATCTCCCTTTAAAAGAAATCCTTTTGAAGCAATTGATCTTTCTAATTTCAGCTTGCTTTCTAAGACTGAATCTGCAATAAACATATCTTCTTTACCTAATGCATCCTCAAGATTTCTTATATCTCTAACCATTCTTTCAATCCCAGGGATAGATAAAGATCCGATTTGATCAGTTCCTTTCATTTTTCTGTCAAGTGTTACGTGCTTTTCAATTATCTCAGCACCTAAGGCAACAGCAGCATTTGGTATAGATATTCCAATTGAGTGATCTGAATAACCTATTGTGTATTTAGGAAATTTATTTTTTAAATAAGTAATTGACTTTAAATTTATATTATCATAACTAGCTGGATATTCAGAGACACAATGTAATATTGAAATATTATTGTGATATTTAGTTATTATGTCTAATGCATCATTAATCTCTTGCAAGCCAGACATACCTGTAGATAAGATTATTGGAATTTTTGTCTCTGACAGTGCTTGAATAAGAGGCAAATTAGTCAAGTCTCGAGATGCAACTTTTAATCGATCCGGTTTAAAAAGCTTGAGGATTGATAAGCAATTTATTCCACATAATGTCTCAACAAATTCTAGATTTTTTGCTTTAGAATATTTATATAGTTCAAAATGTTCTAAATCATCTAATTCTAGAAATTTTCGGTGCTCTCCGTAGGTTTTTCCAAAAGAGTTAGGAGAATTGTATATCTTATCCATCTGAGATTTCGAAAGCTCATTTTTTAAATCTCTTTTTGTGAACTTAACTGCATCCATTCCTTTAACTTCTTTATTATTGAATTTATCTGTAATTGATCTAGCAACAACATCAATTAATGTTTTAGCTAAATCAACGCTTCCATTATGGTTTTGCCCAATTTCTGCTATTAAATATGTCATTTTTTATTTGTATTAATATTATAAGTCATCTTTTCAATTAATTGTTCATCATTTTTTATGAAGTGAATCAAATCTTTAATTGAATCTCTATCGCCTTTGAAATTGTTAAAAATTCTTGATACAACATCAAAGTCATCTTTAGTATCCACAGTAAGTCTAAGCCATTTATTGTTTAATAAAATTGGATTTTTAATCTTAATAATTTTAAATTTTTTTGGATTTTCATAAATATAACTTGTAGCATGTTCTAAATGGTTTTGATCCATAGTTAGAGAATTGATTAGTTTCATTGAATTATATGAAAATATTTCACAAAAAACACCAACATGTGATTTAATTGATGGATTATTTAAATTATCAAAATAAGAAATATAATCTGCGTCATGATTAGATTTAAAATTTAATATAAGTTTATTTAATAATTCAATATTTATAAAAGGGTTATCACAACATACCCTTACTGCATGAGACAAATTGTTTTGTTCTGATATTAAAATAAATCTTGAAAGAACATTATGTTCATCTCCTCTATAACAGGTTACTCTAACTTTATTACAAATTTTTTCTATTATATCATCTGATTTTTTTTTTGAAGTTGCAACGTAAATTTTTAAATCTAGTTTTTTTAATTTTTCAATTATAATCTCAATTATAGATTTATTTCTATAAAAAGGAAGAACTACTTTATTGGGAAGTCTAGCTGAACTGGTTCTTGCCTGAACTATTATTCCTAGATTATTCATTATAATTTGATTAATTTATTTTTAATAATAGTTCTACAAGTATGAAATCATATTTGTCTCTGAATAGAGAAGTGGTATGAAATAGTACAATATTTTTAAACTCAATATAAATTTTATCTAAATAATTACATGTTAAAAATACAACTTTATTAATTAAATGTTTACACTTAGTTTATTGCATACAAATCATTCGGGCTAATCTAAAATTAATAAGAAATAAATACTTATTTTTAAATTATTTAAATAACGTTTTAGAGACTTTTTATCAACTCTACTCTTGAAATAAAATTTTTATTTTAAAAGATGAACAAAAAAATCAAAAAAAAATATTTTCTAGGATTGATAACATTTTTTACAATAATAATTATGTTTATTATTGTATATCCTATATTCTTTTATTCATACTTTTCTAGTTTTTCTTTGTTTACTGCACAAACAGACAACATTTTTAAAAGTTCGTTAAAATATTCAATTTTATATAAACCAAGTCTTAACCTATATCTTAATTTAAAAGAATTTACACCAAGTAATCAAAATGTTAATACAATAAATAATTTTAATCCTTTACTGGAAATTGAGGATAGTATTACAAGAAAAAAATTGAAGGAGTTTATAATTAGTAAAAAAAACAACATTTCAAGAAATAAATTGCAAAATGATATAATTTCAGAAACTAATAGTAATCAAAACTCAAACAATATCATTTTAAGTTCTGGAAAGGATAATAAACGATACTATAATGTTAAGAAGACTCCTAAATCTCCTAAAGTTTTTAAAATATTAAACTTAGATAAACTAGATAAAAAGAATATTCTTATCCGACAAACTGAAGAGATTGTCCAATCTACTCCTGTATTTTATGATGGTAACATAATTTTTCCTACTAATAGAAATAGTTTAATATCTTACAATCTTTCTGAAGATAAAATAAATTTTATAAAAAAATTTCCTGCTCCTCCTGCCAGAAGAGGAATGGTAATTGAAAACTCTGGAGGTACCTCATCACTATTTTTCAATGTTGCGGAATTTATAGTATCAATTAATACAGATACAGGGAAGTTTAATAGAAATTTTGGAACCTCAGGGTTTGCTAAAATTGGCATTGGATTTACTAATCCTATGATAAAGGGGAATGATATTATAACCAGTATAGTTAATCCATCTAGTTCGGTGATATCTCTTAATAAATTTACAGGAAAGATAAATTGGAAAACAGATCTAAGAGATATTTCATATAATGA
>MDTG01319176.1_pt1 | contig 16417 bp, 17 predicted proteins | sample 811421 | NCBI WGS metagenome assembly MDTG01 (sample SAMN05326645, study PRJNA326480) | marine metagenome | isolation source: seawater | place: Pacific Ocean: South East | collected 2011
CAAATAAAAGTTTTGCAAAAAATTTTCAATAACATTATTGGCAACACCAGACTTCCAATGCTAGTAATAGATAAAAAAGTAAGCAATATAGATAGGACTAGCTTTAACGCTAGCGTTGCTGCAATGAACGGTTTTTCAATTTTTGCAAGTGAAATTGTTTATTTGCTAAATCATGAAAACAAAATTGATTATAAAGTATTAAATAACTTTTTAAAAAAAAATCACAAAAAAAAGTTTTTAATTTTTGGATTTACTTTTAATATTTACAATAATTTAGTACAAAAAATAAATGTTAGTAAAATTATATTAAAAAATTTTTCTAATGCAATTTTAATTCATGGCGGAGGATGGAAAAAAATTGAAGAAAAAAAAATTAGCCGAAACAAATTTAATTTGGAATTAAATCAGAAACTGGGCATTAAAAATGTAAGAAATTATTATGGTTTGATTGAGCAAATAGGTTCAATATACTTTGATTGTAAATGTGGATATTTTATAGCCTCAAATTATTCAGACATAATTATTAGGGATGAAAATTTAAATGTATCTAAAAATGGGTCAAAAGGTTTAGTTCAGCTATTATCCCTTTTACCAACAAGCTACCCTGGACACAGCATACTGACCGAGGATATTGGTGAAATAGTAAATGATAGTAAATGTAAATGTTATGGCAATGGAACGAGGTTTATAATTCATGGAAGGTTAAAAAATGCTGAATTAAGAGGTTGTAGTAATACATAGCAAATATGAGAAAGAATGAAAACACAGAATATTTAGTTGGAAAAAAAGCAAAGTTAAATTTTTTTCTAGAACCATTTAACTTACAAATAATTAATTTTTTGGATGATTTATCGAAATCATTAGATAATGAATTTAATAATAAAAATTTTCCAGATCTCAAAGGATTGTCGTTTTTTTGTAGAAAAAAAAACATCTTAAGTTTAAAAGACAAACATCAAAACAGAAATTCAATAAGATTTGGATTGGGTTTATTATTTCATATCACACCATCTAATATTCCAACAAATTTTGCGTACTCATTAATATTTGGTCTCATTACTGGAAATTCTAACCTAGTAAAAGTCCCATCAAAAAAATTTGAAGAAATAGAGATAATTTGCAAGTCGATTAACAATATTTTAAATAAAAAAAAATACTTCCAAATAAAAAATATGATCGCTATTGTCAGATATTATAGCAATAATGATTCATTAACTAAAAAGTTCTCCGCTATTTGTGATGGTCGACTAATTTGGGGTGGAGACAAAACCATAGCAGACATAAAAAAATTTGAAACTAAAGCCAAAAATATTGATATTCCTTTTGCAGATCGTTATTCGATATCTTTAATAAATTCAGAAAAACTTTTAAAACTGCCTATATATAAAATAAAAAATTTAGTGAAAAATTTTTATAATGACACTTATACTGTAGATCAAAATGCTTGTTCCTCGCCACATCTAATTTTGTGGACAGGTAAATTTATACAAGAAGCCAAAAAAAAATTTTGGCTTAATTTAAATAATTTAGTTAAAGAAAAATATATTTCTCCTCTTATTGCGACCGCAGATAACTATACAAGACTAGTTTCTGAAACTATAAAAAATAAAAACATTCATTCATTTAAACGTTTAAGTAGGTCACTGTATATTGTTACACTAAAAAAATTATACCCCAACCTCTTTATTGAAAAGACTAAATGGGGATTTTTTTACGAATGCAATATTAAAAATTTAAAAAATATTAGTTATGTTATCAATAAAAGTTTACAAACATTAACTTATTTTGGCTTCTCAAAAAAATTTATTGAAAATTTTTTTCAAAAAAATAAATTTAATGGTGTCGATAGAGCCGTTCCATTTGGACAAGCTTTAAACATCAATTTAATTTGGGACGGTTATGATTTAACAAAAGTTTTATCTAGAGAAATTGAAATTAAGTAAATTATGAAATTAAATAAAAAACAAATAATGAAAATACAAAAAAATAGAGACCCATATCTTTTAATGGATTATGCAACAAAAATTGTTCCAGGAAAATTTGTTGAAGGATACAAAGTTTTAAATAAAAATGAGTGGTTTTTTAAGGTACACTGGCCTGGAGATCCTAATATGCCCGGGATGCTCCAAGTAGAAGCGTTAATTCAAATGTCGTCCTTAGTAGTACTTACGTTGCCAAAAATGAGCGGTAATACACTATATCTTACTGATTCTAGCAACATTAAATTTTATAAAAAAATTATTCCTGGAGATAAGTTAAAAATCATCTCTAAATTAATTTCTAGTAAAAGAGGGTTGTTTAAATTTGAAGCAGAAGGGTATGTTAACAAAAAAATTGCTTGCAGGGCTAATTTTACCCTTATTTTGCCAGGATCATTGGATATAAGACCAGTAATTTAAAAAAACTCGTGTTTAATTTTTGGTAACAAGGTGTATAAGTCTAGAAAAATAGTTTTAATTTAAATTGTATGACTGTTGCATCTTCATGGTTTAATAAACCTCGCTTAGTTCAAAAGCTTAAACACTTTCATGATCATTTAAGAAAAAATGATGGCAAAATCGGAACTTACCACAGAGGTATCGAATTAAATTACAACAATGCTTGCAATTTAAGATGTAAGTATTGTTTTACTGGTTCACCACTCGGTGATCATGTGAAAGATTTTCTAGAAATTGATAAAATTAAAGAATTAGCAGATGAAGCTGATGAAATGGGTTTTATAGAATGGGATTTACAGGGCGGCGAATTACTCTTATGGCCCGATAAATTGTTTAATGTATTAGATGCGATCAAGCCTGAAAGATTTTATTTATACTTAACAACTAATGGATTTAAAGCTGATAGAAAAATGATTAAAGAGCTTGCCAAACATGGTGTAAGCAGAATGTCGGTAAGTATTGATAGCATGGATCCAAAGTTTCATGATGAAATGAGGGGCAGAAAAGATTCGTGGAGAAGAGCAATACAAGCTTTAGAATATATCCAAGAAGCAGGCATGGATCCCTATCTAAATGTCACTGTCGGACACTATAATGCAAAGAGTGAAGATCTTAAATTGTTGTTAGATTATTCAAAAAAGAAAAAATATAGAACATTAGTAAATGTTGCGTGCCCTACTGGGATGTGGAATCAAGTTCATGATGTTGTCTGTGACGAAGAAGATATTCAACACATAAGAAATTTAAGAAAAGAATATAAAAATTTGAATAGAAATTTGTGGAATCCATTTGACCCTAAAATGGAAAAAATTATGGGATGTACTACAGTAAATAGAGTTTATATAACTTCAATTGGTGATGTTCTGGCTTGTCCATATGTTCATATAAAAATAGGTAATGTGTATAAACAATCTTTAAAAGAAATTACAGATTATGGTTTTAGAATTAAACATTTTAGAAACTATAGTGAGAAATGTTTAGCGGGAGAAGATTTAAATTTTATTAAAAAGTTTAATTCTACGCCCGGTAAAACAATTTTTAAACCTGTTAATGCAGATGAAATTTTTTCAAAAGAAGATTTTATAGATTAATTTGTTTCAAGCTTAGCTGATGTTTTTAAACTCTTTAAAAAATAAAAATGTAATAATTACCGGTTGTAATAAAGGAATAGGCAAAGCAACCCTTGAAAATTTTGCAAAATATGGAGCAAATATTTTCGCTTGCACTAGATCAGAGTCAAAAGATTTTAAAAAATTTACTTCAGATTTGAAAAATAAATATAAAGTTGAAATTTATATATTTAGATTAGATTTGTTAAAAGTTTCAAGTATACGAGAATGTGTAAGTAAGATTTATAAGATTAATAAAAATATTGATATTTTAATCAATAATGCAGGTATCTTATTTAATTCTTTGTTTCAGATGACATCTGAAAAACAATTACAAGAAATGTTTCAAATAAATTATTTTTCTCAAATTTATTTAACTCAAATGATTTCGAGGGGGATGGCAAAAAATAAAAAAGGTAATATAATTTTTGTCTCATCTACCTCTGGAACAAATGGTGACTATGGACGATTTGCCTACTCAAGTTCAAAAGCGGCAATTTTGTCTGCAACAAAAACACTCTCAAAAGAACTCTCTGGTTATAATATTAGAGTTAACTCAGTGTCTCCTGGATTAACAGACACTGACTTAATGTCATCAAACACCAAGGAGGATATTATAAAATCAGAAATCGAAAAAATATCATTAAAGAGAATAGCTAAGCCCAATGAAATTGCCGATGTAATTCTTTTTATGGCTTCTGAAAAATCTTCATATATTAATGGTCAAAACATAATCGTTGATGGTGGAAAACTGTGAACATAAAAAAAATTAATAATTTTGCAAAAAAAATAAGAAAAAATATAGTTTTTACTGCTTTTAAAGCGGGTTCTAAAAGTGCCCATATTGGTGGAGCACTTTCTGCAGCTGACATCATTGCTGTTTTATATTCTGATGTAATGAAAATAAAAAAATCTAAGATTATTGATGATAATAGAGATAGATTTATTCTCAGCAAAGGACATGCCTGTTTAGCTTTATACGGAGCTTTGGTTGAGAAAAATCTTTTAAAGAAAAGTGACTTAGAGACTTTTGAGTCTGATGGAAGTAAATTATTAGGGCATCCAATTATTAACAAATTATCTGGCATTGAGTTCTCCACAGGTAGCTTAGGTATGGGTTTGTCACTAGGCGTGGGAGTCGCCTTAGCAGCTAAATTAAAAAAAAAGAAATATAAAACATTCGTTGTTATAGGTGACGGTGAGTGTAACGAAGGCTCAATTTGGGAGTCGATTTTATCTGCTAATCATTTTAAACTTGATAATATAACTATCATTGTAGACAGAAATAATTTTCAACAAACTGGAAAAAGTTCATCAATTATGGACTTAAAAAATTTAAAAAATAAATTTAAAAGTTTTGGATGTGAAACTACTGAGGTTGATGGTCACGATATTAAAAAGATATATGACTCTTTAAAAAGAAAAAATATAAATAATAAACCCAAGGTAATAGTAGCTAAAACGATAAAAGGGAAGGGTTTTAAATTATTTGAAAATAATAACGACTGGCATCACTCAGTAATAACTAAATCAATCTATAAAGAAATTTTAAAGGAATTATAAATCTTAAATGAACATTGAAAACAACATAAAACTTTGGTCAAGTTTAGGTATGAGGGCTACATTTGGATTAATTGCCTTAGAATTAGCAAAACAACATCCAGACCTTATGATTACAACTTCAGATGTATCAACTTCTGCTGGACTAGATCGTTATAAAAACAAATATCCAAAACAATTTATAGATGTTGGAATTGCCGAACAAAATTTAATTGGTGTTTCGGCAGGTTTATCTAGTGAAGGATTTAAAGTTATATCAACAACTTTTGCTCCCTTTCAAACTCTAAGATGCTGCGAGCAAATTAAAGTGAACCTAGGCTATATGAAGCATAAAGTTTGTATGGTTGGTTTAGCAAGCGGTTTGGTTTTAGGAAACTTAGGATTTACTCACTGTTGCGTCGAAGACATAGGTTCGCTTAGGTCTATACCAAATATTGCAATTGTTTCACCGTCAGATCCATTTGAATTATTTAAAGTATTAAATGAAGCACTAAATTATAAAGATTCTATGTATATAAGACTTACCGCCGGATCTAATACTAAAATAATAAATAAAGAAGATTATGATTTCAAAATTGGAAAAGCTGTAGAAATTTTACCTGGGAAAGACATAGCTATAATTGGATCCGGTAACATACTGGGGAACTGTTTGGAGGCAGCGTCTATTCTTAAAAAAAAAAAAATTGATTGTTCAGTAATTAATATGCACACTATAAAGCCGATAGATAGCGATAAAATTAAAGAATTAGCAGATATAAATAAATTAATAATAACGGTAGAAGAACATAACATAATTGGAGGCTTAGGAACTTCAGTTGCGGAGGTTCTGTCGAGTGAAAAAACTAATTGTAAATTAATTAGATTAGGAATTAACGACTTTTATTCTTCCGGAGGCAGTTATGACTATTTAAAAAATATTTATGGACTATCAGTAGAAAAAATTATAGGCACTATTCTTTCAAATATTTAAAATTAATGAAAAATAAAAATAAATATATTGAAGTGTTTTCTAAATCACTTTCTATCGATAAGAAAAAATTTAATGAAAAAATTAAATATAATGATATTCCTGAATGGGACTCAATTGGTCACATGACTCTAATGTCCGATTTGGAGTCAGCATTTAATATTTCTATAGACACAGATGATATAATCGATTTTAGTTCTTTTAAAAAAGGAATTCAAATTTTAAAAAAATATAAAGTTAATTAGGAAGCTTTTTTTTTAGTTTAAATATTTTTTCTGCTAGTTTAAAATCTTCTGGAGTGTCTATATCGATAGAGTCTAAATCTTTAAAAATAATAAATTTTGCATGCATTTTATAAAAAATCTTTTTTCTCAACCACTCTTGTAATTTGAAACAATCAATTTGACCTGAATTATAATAATATGACACCAAATCTTGAGTACGCATGAGCTTCTGTTTAAGATCTAGAGGCTCTAATTTTTTTTTATTAAATCTCAAGGCTCTTTGTATTGGATGTGGAAATTTTTTAATAATAGTAACATAATCTGTTCTTTTGAGCATTTTATTGCATTTTAAAATTATTTTTTTATCTACAAATACTGAAGTTGGATATAAAACAAAAATATTAATTTTTTGTTTTTTATTAAGTATAATTTTATCAATAAAATCATCAATCACTGATTTTATACCCGCATGGTCATTTGATAATTTCTTTGAACGGATATAAGGAACAGTCGCCCCACATTTTTCTGCTAGTTTTTTGATCTTAACTGAGTCTGTTGACACAAAAATATCATTAAATAATTTAGATTTTTTCGCATTTCGAATTACCCTTTGTAAAAGAGGGACATTTAAAAATTTTTTTATATTTTTATTTTTTATTCTTTTACTGCCAGCTCTTGCAGGTATAAGACATATTGTTTTTTTTTTCATATCATTTCGCATTAATTTTTTAAAAAATTTAAATATTAGTCATATGTTATTTTTCTTTTCCAATTTTAAATCATGAAGTTAAAAATCCTTTATCTTATGATAATTTTGCACTATTTTGGAATTAAAAGTGTCAAATGAATTGCAAAAACGTGTGAATTTCATTTTTTTTTTTATTAAATTTGATATTCTATTTAATATAAAAAGTCTAGTTGCCATTAAATAAATTACGATTTAAAAACTAAAAATTTCTATATGAAGTTTATTCCTTACAACCGTCAATACGTTGATAACCGTGATATTAGAATTGTTACTAAAGCTTTAAAACAAAATTTAATCACAACAGGAAATTATGTAAAAAAATTTGAAAATCAAATTAAAAAATATTTAAAAACAAAGTTTGCTATTAGCTGTAGCAGTGGAACTGCTGGACTACATTTGGCTTTTAAAGCAATAAATATCAAAAAAGATGACAAAGTAGTTATGCCCGCAATAAATTTTATTGCCGCTTATTCTATTTGCAAAAAAATGGGAGCTAAAATTTTTTTAGCAGATGTTGATCCCTTGACGGGTCAAATGACCCCAAGCACTTTAAAAGAATGTATTAAAAAAAATAATTTAAAGAAAATTAAAGCTATAGTCACAATGTATTTAGGTGGTTACCCTGAAAATATAGTTGAATTCTACAATATAAAAAAAAGACATAAATGTTTTTTAATTGAAGATGCTTGTCATGCTTTTGGTGCAAGTTATATTTTTAAAAATAAAAAAGTACTTATAGGATCATGCAAACATTCTGATCTTGCTATTTTTTCATTTCATCCAGTAAAATCAATCACAACAGGCGAAGGAGGAGTTGTTACTGTAAACAATAAAATTTTAGCCAAAAAAGTCTCACTACTAAGATCTCATGGAATAGAAAGAAAAACAAATAAGCATTGGGAGTATAATATAAATAATTTTGGTTTTAATTACAGACTAAGTGATATTAATTGTGCCCTAGGATATAGCCAATTAAAAAAAATTAAAAAAATTATCATTTACAGAAGTAAAATTTACAAGAATTATTATAAATTTTTCTTGAAAAATCACGAGGTTATCCTACCAGAATATACTAAAAAAAATAATTCAGCTTTTCATTTATTTTTAATTTCCTTAAAAATAAATAATAAAATTGTTAAAGATAAACTTTTTAATTATTTAAAAAAAAATAAAATTTTGGCTCAATATCACTATATTCCAATTTATAGATTTAGTGTTTTTGGAAAAAAAATAAATTATAATAAATTTCCAAACTCCGAATACTATTTTAAGAATAATTTAAGTCTTCCTCTATTTTATGGCTTGAATTTAAAAAAACAGAATTATATTTTAAAAAAATTAAGTTTATTTTTCAAAAATTTAAAATGAAAAAATAATCTCACTTTTTTTTAAGGTTTTTGATTTTGAGCATCTATCTAGATGCAATTTATCTAAATAATCTTCAATTTTTAGAGAAAAAATACAAATTTACATGATAAAAATTTTATTTTTGTTTATACACTAAATTTAAATGACATTTAAAAAAGATTACTTTTATAACAAACTAGAATATTGGAAAAAGGAAGATAGAAATTTATTAGCTGAAAGAGATTATGAAACAATAACCTATTTGTTAAAAACTTTTCATGGATTTGAATTAAAAGAAAATAGCAGTGTACTTGATCTAGGTTCAGGAGATCAATTTTTAAAAAATGAGTTCAGTAAAAGAAATATTTCTTATTTTTCTTTAGATATAAAAGATTTAAATTTTGAGAGAGATCCTTTCAAATTTAGTGATCGTAAATTTGATTTAGTGATTAGTCTTGCAGTTCTCGAACATTTGCATAATCCAGATATTTTTTTAAGTGAATGTAAAAGAGTATTAAAAAATGACTCATACTTATTTTTATCTACACCTAATTGGAGATACTGCGTAAATACTTTCTATAATGATCCAACACACGTCAAGCCATACACACCAGAGTCTTTAAATGAAACTTTAGCAATAAAAGGATTTCATAGTATAAAAATAGTGCCCAATTTAAGATGCAAATCAAAATGGTGGTATCAAGGTCAATTTAAATTTTTTAAAGCAAATTATTTTCTTCCATTTACAAATAATACAAAATTTGTTCCAAAATTTTTAAAAGGAAAATCGAAAGGTATGTTTGCAATTGTAAAGAAATGACAAATCAACTAAATATTAAAAATGAATGATTGTGAATTGTTAAAATCTGAAATAAGTAAAGCTAATGATAAAATATAAATCAATTTTAGTCACAGGAGGCACAGGTTCTTTTGGTAAAGAATTTATAAAAAGATTAATAAAATCAAAAATAAAATTTAAAAGATTAGTAGTTTTTAGCAGGGATGAGTGGAAACAAAGTGAAATGGCTAAAGACTATCCCACTTCAAGATACCCTTTCATTAGATATTTTATAGGAGATGTAAGAGACTATGAAAGACTTAAGAGAGCTTTTAAAGATATTGATCTAATTGTTCATGCTGCTGCTTTAAAACAAGTTCCAGCCGCTGAATACAATCCAATAGAATTCATTAAGACTAATATAATCGGAGCTCAAAATATTATTGAAGCTTCAATGGAGCAAAATGTAAAAAAAGTCATAGCACTATCCACAGACAAAGCTGCGGCGCCTCTAAATTTGTATGGAGCGACTAAACTTTGTAGCGATAAATTATTTATTGCAGCTAACAATTATAGTGGAAAGAATATATTTTCTATTTGTAGATACGGGAATGTAATGGGTACAAGAGGATCGGTGATTCCTCTTTTTTTAGATCAAGTAAAAGATGGTAAAATCACGATAACTGATAGAAAAATGACGAGATTTAATATTACACTTAACGAAAGTATAGATTTAGTTTTATATGCAATTAAGAATTCCTTAGGTAGAGAAATATTCGTGCCTAAAATTCCATCATATAAAATAACTGACTTGGCAAAATCAATAAATGATAAATGTAAAATTGAAATAATAGGCGTAAGAGCAGGAGAAAAAGTTCACGAGGAAATGATAACTTTCAACGATAGTTTCAATACAATTGAAAACTCAAAATATTTTATTATTTTACCAAGTTTAAATGAATTACAAAAAAAAAAATATTTAAAATATTATAAGGCAAAAAAGATAAACAAACCTTTTAGCTATAATTCAGAGACAAATTCAAAATTCTTAAGCATAAAAGAATTAAAAAACCTTATTCAAAAAAATATTAATTAAAAAGAATAGCAAAAGTCTATTTTAATATTTTTAACTCATTGATAAACGCATCTACATTAAAATGAGGATCAGAGTAATTCTTGCAAAACTCATTCTTAGTTTTGATAATTTTTTCATTATTCCACCAATCTTCAATATTATTTGAAATTAAATTTAATTTATTAGCTAAACTTAAACCGTTAGTATGAAGAATTCCAACATCAATAAGTTTACCGAAGTCTTTTTTTGCAACTTCACTAAATAAGTTGTTTATATTATTTTTATTTATCAAAACCAGGCAAGGCTTATTCAAAGCCATCATTTTAAAAAATTCAGTAGAGAGATAAGTAAAAATTATTAGAGAATGCTTTTTAGCTAATTTATCAAATTTAATATTATGATTTACTTTTTTTATTTTAGTATTGTTAATTTTAATAATACTAGCATACTGTAATTCCCTTCGGAGTCTATCTTGTGGATGTAGTCTTAAATTAAGCTCATTTATTGATGAGAAATTTATATTATCAAGAAATTTCTGAGTTTGGTCTATTACTTCTGTCATATAGTGATAATAATCCCATATCAATGCACTTCTCTTAAAAAGATCTGAACCTGGAAAAACAGTTAAAAATTTTTTACTATTAATTTTTTTGTTCTTAAACTTTGAGTCTAATAAATAATTACCAACATTTACTGCATTTAAATTATTATTTCTTACACCCCAATTAAAATACTTATTAGAAGTTTCAAATTCAAAAGTTTCCCAAAATAATTCTTTAAGAACAAAGTATGCACCACCACCGTGTTGTCCATACGCCAGTTTTGTCCCTGAATTTATTTGATCTGCTACCCAGAATTTAAAAGTTTCATCATCATAAACCGTAGATGTAAAAATTACTTTTGTTTTTTTTGGAAGATATGAATTATCTGCTAATTCTTTCTGTAGCTTAAATCCTTCCAGATAAATTGTTGGCAAGCATTCTATTAAAATAAATTTTACTATCTTTAAATCTAAATCATCAGATTCAAAATTAATTTTTAACTTTTTTCGTAAATTAAAATCTATTCCTTTTTTAATTTTTCTTTTATTAAAAAAAGGAAAGGAATATGTAAATGGAAAATCACCTAATTTTAAAATTATTTTTAAAAGTTTAAATTTATCTTTAATATAACTATTATAAAATAAATAATTATTTTTTTTACATAATAATTTTTCCAAAAATTTTAATATAGCATTACTGCAATTGTATTTTACTAATGTGAAAAAATTTTCTTTTTGAGATTTAAAGTTTTGCTGTGAATTTAAAAGACTTTCATCGTTATTAAAATTCCCTGTATTAATCAGATATATTATTCTTGATATTAATTTTTCATTCCATTCAATTAAACCAGTATTCCGAGTAAAATCTTTAAGGTTGTATGACACTAAAGATACATTTTTGCCTAAAGACAATTGCTCTTCATGATTAATGTCAGATTTAAGTAATGGCTTTATTAAATTAATCCTGTCGAGAGTCACAGCTATAAAATGATGGAGCCAATGTCCTAAAAAAAAATTCCATGTTTTATATTTCCACTCAACTTTATTTAATTGATTTAAGACAGGTATAATTTCATTTAAAATATCTTTAGATATTTTTTTGGTATAATTTAATTGTTTTGCCTCATCCTCAAAATTAAAATTCTTAGTTTCAAAATAGGAAAAATTAATATTTCTTTTTTGATCTTGAGACAAACAATTTACAAACCATTTTCCCAAAAAAAAATTTCTATCATTTTTATTTGATATTAATTTTTTTGAATTTAAAATTAATTTATCCATACAAATATTCTATCTTAAAAAACGTGCATTAATTAAACTTAACCTAAAAAAAATTAATTTTTTAAATAAAATTATATAGAAAAAGGATTATACAACCTGTATAAAAATGTAAATTTAAAAAATTATAATTTTATACATTGTGATAAGTAAAAAAAAAATAGGTGATATAGTTAAAAACTTAACACAAGATGAGAAAAATAAAATTAATTTACTTTTTTACACTTCTATAAATAATTTGAATATAAAAGCAAAAAATAATTCGATTATAATTTTTTATGGTAAAAGAAAATTATTAAATTTTATTAATTTTTTTTTTTACTCAATTTTTTTTCAAATAAAATTTCAAAAAAATAGTTTCCTATTATTTCAAGAAAAAAATCAATTAATTGGACATAATTTCATGCCTGATTGGCCAGGAGCGTATTCAAGCCAGGGATTTGGTAAAAATATATTTATGTGGTTTAAAAAAATTATATATATTTTTATATTTAAGAAAAAATTATTATTAATATTTACAAGACTTTATTAAGAAATTAATGACAACATTATTTAGTTTTAATTTAAAGAAAAATAACGGAGTTATATATAATAATAAAAAAAATTTTATTGTTAAATTTTATACTAATACAAAATCAGTTAGTAAAAAAAAAATTTTAAATGAATTTAAAGGATACTCTTGGTATTTTAAAATATTAGCTAAAAAAAGTAAAAAAAAGTTCTTTATAAAAAAAAATTTAAATTCTTTGTTTTTTACAGCATTTAAAGGAGAAAAATATAGTTCATATGATGGTATGATATACAATACTAGTTTGCTACAGAAAATTATAAATCATTATAATTTTATTTGGCCCAAAAAAAATAAAGTACCTTTTCACGGTGATCTAACATTTGAAAATATTATTTTTTTAAAAAATAATAAAGCTATATTTATTGACTGGGAGTTTTTTAATAGTAAACAAGATTGGGGTTTAGATCTTTGTTACTTTTTAATCTCTGTAATTGTTTTGCCTCCATTAAGTTCTGGAAAAACAAAGATTGAAAATGACGAATTAAATATATTTAAAGTATTTTGGAAAAAAATTTTTTATAAAAAAAATTATAATTATTTAAATGATCCAATTTCATTTTTGAAAAAAAATATTTATCATCATAAAGATCATTTTCTGTACAAAATATCTGATACTATGAAACATCAAATTAATAAATCTATCTTGTAAAATGAGTCAAAAATTTGAGGATAAAATTGCAATTATCATATCTTGGCCAAGAGAAATTGATCTTTATTCTAATTTTTTAAAAGCTAGCAATGAAAATAAAATTTTTGATTTTGTAGTAAACGACATAACATCTATCGAAAAAGGAAGAAACAAATCAAATAAATTAATTCAGAAATTATTAGAAAATAAAAAAATTAAATTTAAACTGCTTACCGATGTATATAAAAAGATAAAATACAAAGCTGTGATAAGCACAGGTGAAATAAGTGCTTATAGAATTAATCTTTACTCTGTAATGAGATTTATTTATGCAAATAGTGTAGGAATATTTTTACACATAACTAAAATTTCTAAACTGTTAAAATTTTTTTTTGGCAGACCTTTTACTGCTGGAGCGCCAAATTCTATCAAAATTGGAGTTGACTGGTTTCCTGAAAAAGAAATTGGAAACATTTCCATAAAATTTCCTGATGGTGCGGATCTCAAGTTGCGTAATTATCCTGACAAAATGTACGAACCTGCTTTTGATGTATTTTTAAGTTATTCTGACTTAGATCTAAATTTAGTAAAACAAAAATTCAAAAATAAAGTTTGCAAAAAAATTTTATATTTTAGACATGAAAATTCTAACGAAGAGAATTATAAAAAAAATTTGATTAAAGATTATGATTTAGATCCTCAGAAAAAAATTATTATTTGGCTTCCAACACACATGAACATAAAACGTGAGGAAGATAAAAATATATTAGACTGGACTGAAAAAGTTTATTTTTTAAAAGAATCTTATAATTTTATTGTCAGACCACACCCCAAATCAATTTCAAGAAATAATTCTACTCTAAAAAATTTAAAAAAGTATAATTTTTTAATAGATAATGATTATGACCGTAATATTAATAAATTAATACAGTGCGCAGACATCATAATTGCAGATTATGGTGCTATAATTTTTGAAGGTATTTATATGAGTAAAAACCTTGTTTTGTTGGATATGTTTAATGGATCTAAGTACGTTGAAGAGTTGATTTCTAATGATGCTGTAGAAATTGGAATTAGAAAAGAGCTAATTTTTTTAAAACAAAATTTTAATGTTACTGAAATTCGTTCTAAAATAGAGCAAAGCTTATCTATCGATTATCAAAATACTATAAAAAAAAAGAAAGTAGAAATTTTTGGAGATGATAATAATAAAGGTCTTGATTATATTGAATTTATAAACTTTTTAAGAAAATTATGAAATCCAAACATGTTTTAATTGCCGGCGGCACCGGATTTATTGGTTATCATCTAGCAAATTTTTTGCTGAAAAAAAAATTTATTGTGACTAGTCTCTCATCACGGACTCCCCCGAAAATAAGAAAATTAAAAAAAGTTAAATATATAAAAGAAGATATTAATAATATGAAAAAAATAATTAAGATTAAAGACAAATTCAATTACGTCATTAATCTTGCAGGTTACGTGGATCATTCCAATAAGAAGAAAACTTATGATACTCACTATAAAGGATGTGTTAGTTTAGTAAAAATATTTAGAGAAACTAAACTTGATGTTTTTTTGCAAGTAGGTAGTTGTCTTGAGTATGGAAAATTGAATTCACCTCAAAAAGAAAGTGAAGGGTTTAAGCCAATGGCTAACTATGGTAAATCTAAATTTCTAGCAACTAAATTTTTATTAAAAAATTTTAAGTCTCATAAATTTCCGGCAATTATAATTAGAGCTTATCAGATTTATGGACCAAAACAGGACAACAATAGACTTATACCTATTGTTATAACTAATTGTTTAAAAAATAATTCTTTTTACTGTTCTGAAGGTAGTCAGCTTAGAGATTTTTTGTATATAAATGATTTTATTTTTGCTATTTACAGAGCATTAAAATGTAAAAAAGCCATAGGTAAAATTATTAATATTGGATACGGTAAGCCTTACAGAGTAAAAGATGTTATAAATAAGATTAAAAATATAATAAAAAAAGGTAAACCACTTTTTAATAAAATTGAACTAAGAAAAGATGAAAATAAAATTTTGTATCCTTCGATTACAAAAGCTAATAAAATTTTAAAATGGAAGCCTAAAACTATTTTTTTAAAAGGTTTAAATAAAACAATATTAGATTATAAAAAAATTATATAATGAAAGTAGCAATATTAGCTGGGGGTAAAGGCACAAGACTTAGCGAACTAACGAAAGAAGTTCCAAAGCCGATGGTTAAAATAGGAACGAAACCAATTTTAATTCATATTATGAGTCTTTATTTGAAGTATAATTTTAAAGAATTCTATATCTTAGCTGGATATAAAAGCAATATTATAAAAAAATTTTTTAAAAATTTTAAAAAAAACAATACTCCTTTTAGTTTCAAAATAAATAATAAAAATTGTAGAATTACAATAATAGAGAGTGGAAAGAATTCTATGACAGGAGGAAGATTAAAATTTTTACAGAAATTACTAAAAAAAAATGAGGAGTTTATGTTCACTTATGGAGATGGGATTTCTAATGTAAATATAAAAAAATTATTGAAATTTCACAATAAAAATAAAAAAATGGTTACAGTCACAGCTGTACGACCTCCAGCAAGATTTGGTGAAATTATAATAAAAAATAATCTAGTCGATTCATTTAAAGAAAAACCTCAAGTAACACAAGCTTGGATAAATGGAGGATTTTTTGTTGCTAAGAAAAATTTTTTGAATTTGATCAAAAATAAAAATACAATTTTAGAAAAAAAACCACTTGAAAAAGCATCTAAAAGAAAACAATTAGCAGTTTTCAAACATCATAATTTTTGGAAGTGCATGGATACACTGAGAGACAAGGAAGTTTTACAGGATATTTATAAAAAAAATAGATTTAATTTTTAAAAAAATATAATAATATTTATTAAAAAAACGGGACCTTAGCTCAATAGTAGAGTACTACATTGACATTGTAGGGGTAGATGGAGCGTAACCATCAGGTCCCACCAAAATTAGTTATAATCAGTCAAATCAGTCTATTTACATTTTTATTTAAAGCTCTTATAAGTACGTGCCTGGTAATTATTGCGAAGGGGCCACACCCGATCCCATTCCGAACTCGGAAGTAAAGTCCTTCAGCGCCAATGGTACTTTGTCTTAAGGCACGGGA
>MDTG01114493.1_pt1 | contig 16416 bp, 15 predicted proteins | sample 811421 | NCBI WGS metagenome assembly MDTG01 (sample SAMN05326645, study PRJNA326480) | marine metagenome | isolation source: seawater | place: Pacific Ocean: South East | collected 2011
ATGGCGGAAGGTGTGGGATTCGAACCCACGGTGACCCGGAGGCCACAACGGCTTTCGAGGCCGCCCCATTCGTCCGCTCTGGCAACCTTCCATTTCCGAGCCTACCTTTCGCTGACGCCACCCCATCAACAGTCATATGCTGGCGCTATCAGTGGCCGGCTTGCTCTTCCGACCTAGCGTCATCTAGCAATGCCACCATCTCAGATTTTGTTTAACTGTTTTCGTTAACTACCTGAGCAAACTTTTGCGCGATTATTACTAAAGCCTGCCTCGTAATTTAAGGATGAACCACGGTGACGGAAACACATACATGGTCTGTCGGGGATCTCTGCGAAGCTATTAGGGATACGTTCACAGCGGTATTTCCCGATGAGATTTGGCTGGAAGGCGAAATTAGTGGCCTGAAGTTCCATTCTTCGGGTCACGCGTATTTCGATCTGATCGAACCAGACCACAATGGCAACCAGGTTGACAAAATGTCAGTTGCTTTGTGGAAAGGAAGACGAAACGGTGTGGAATCCGTGTTAAGTCGCGCCGATGCCGGTCCTTTAACCGAAGGGATAAAGGTCCGTATAAGGGGTGAATTATCCTTTTATGCACCTCAAGGCCGCGTCCAATTGCTGATGACAGCAATTGATCCTCACCACACGCTGGGCCAGCTATCGATTGATAGAGAACGGGTCTTGCAGTCGCTTTCTAAAGATGGTCTTTTGGAAACCAATGGTTCTCTTCAGCTCTCGCCTGTCCCTCTCCACATCGGGTTGGTCACCTCAGACGGGAGCGCCGCGTACAACGACTTTGTAAACGAGATCTCTTTGAGTTCTTACCCATTCAAGATTTCACTCGTACATTCCTCCGTTCAAGGCGTCGATGCAGAGGCCAGCCTGATCTCGGCTATACAAACATTGGCAAACACAGATGCAGATGTGATTGCAGTAGTTAGAGGCGGCGGGGCTCGAACTGACCTGCTCGCATTCGACCTAGAAAGTGTTGCTAGGGCAGTAGCCCAAGCAGGAACTCCAGTCTTCTCTGGCATAGGACACGAAATCGACCGATCAGTAGTAGACGAAGTAGCTCACACAGCGTTCAAGACACCAACTGCTTGCGCCGCGGCATTAGTTCAAACTGTGGCCGCATTTGATCAGAACCTCAGTGATTCTGCTCAGAGAATTGCCAATCTCGCAAACAGCTGCCACGACCGAGCTACAGCACTGATCTCTTCTTCGGCTCGCGCCATTAACGACCGGGCACGTCGAACACTTGACGTGAAAAACGGACAGCTAAACGCTGCTAGCGGCCGGCTGCGCGATCTTTCTCGGATGGCAATCGACCGCAATGTCGAAAGATGTAATCGAACCTCCGACTTACTTCAGGCCCTTAATCCAAACCGTGTATTGGCACGAGGATTTTCGATTACCCGAGACGAGGAAGGAAAAGTAATTCGTGGGGTGATTCCCTCTGGCGTCACGATAGTTACCGAAACAGCTGCTTCTCTAATCACAAGCACAGTCAACAATTCATCATTACGAGGTTCTAAGGAGAACAAATGACCGATCCAGATCTCAGCTTTCAGACAGCTACACAGGAGTTAGACGAAATTCTCAAAAAGCTCGACGGTGATGATGTAAATATTGACTCTTTGACCATTGATCTTGAACGCGCATCAGAATTAATCGAATGGTGCAGGCAACGCCTTGAAGCCACCCGGCATGAGGTCGAGAGGATCGTTACTGACCTCGATAAGAATTGAAACTCACCAAAAAGTGCGAGCCGAGGGAGTCGGTGGGTACTCCCTCGGCTCACGGAACGCTCTCAGATCGGTGGGAGATCCGGAGCGAATTTCGCGCTGCACCAATTAAGGTGCACGCCAGTTTCATTTTCATTCGAACATCCGCAGATTCGCCGGAAGTTCAAGTCCCAAATTCTTCAGTTCAGGATGATAGCCAAGAGCTAGCGTTAATCGGACCATATCGGAAGCATTTTTGAGGTTAATTTGAAACAGGATCAGCCGTACGGGAGTTGGGCGTCACAACTGACATCTGAAAAGCTTGCAAACGGAGCAAAGCGTCTATCTGAGCCGCGCGTTTTTAATGATGAAGTGCTGTGGTTAGAAGGCCGGCCGGAAGAATCGGGACGTACCGTAATAGTCAAGTTTGATGGTGTAACTGCCGTCACGCTTGGGCCAGATGAGCTAAACGTCCGCACGTTAGTTCACGAATACGGCGGAGGTTCTTGGCTTCCAACTGACGACGGCATTTGGCTTTCAAGTTTCAACGACCAGCGGCTTTGGCTACTCAACGATGACCTCCGTCCAATAACCCCAGAGTCATCGATTTCTAAAGGGCTTCGGTATTCAAATGGGGTCGTGGTGCCGGATAGCGATGACACCGTCTGGGTTGTTGAACGACACCGTGAAAGTCATGTTCATCCTGAAAATTTTTTGGCGTCAGTCAACACTGCCGGCGAGATAGTCGAAGTGGCGTCAGGAGCGGATTTTTATTCTTCACCAACCGTTTCTGCCGATGGAAAAATGTTGGCGTATCTGTCCTGGGATCATCCGTCGATGCCATGGGATCATGTGCGACTACATGTTGCGCAACGACGAAATGGAGGATGGGCCGAGCATCGGGTGGTACTCGACGGTCCAGCGTTGCAACAACCCCAATTTTCGCCTGATGGTCAACTTCATGTCATTAGTGACGCGACAGGGTGGTGGAATATTCACGAGGTGGACCTGAAAAACGATTCGTCTTATCCGCTTGTGCAGGCGGCAGTCGAATTCGGGGTTCCCGGATGGGTTTTCGGTCAAAGAACCTACACATGGGCAAATGATGCAATCTGGTGTAGTTGGGTTGATCAGGGAGTCGGCCATCTAGGGCAAATCAAGAACTCAGTCTTAACCGAGACCGATTGTGGTTTCACGGAATTCAACGGCTTAGACACGTTGACCGACGGCCGAGCAATATCGGTTGCAGCTAGTTGGGAAACAACTGCCGCAGTTCGAGCAATAGATCCCACCGGCGTAAGCCAGCAGCTGAGTGCCTCACATTCTCTACCTCTAGCTCGGGAAGAAATTTCAATTCCCGAAGCCGTTGAGATCACAGGGACCTCAGGCCGCACTACTCACGCCTTTCATTTCGCTCCGACAAATACGACTTATGAGTGTTCTTCGGAGTTGCCGCCTCTGATAGTCCTCAGCCACGGTGGCCCTACCGGGGCGGCAAGGTCGTCGTTTGATCCGGCTATTCAGTATTGGACCAACCGCGGTATTGCTGTGGTGGACGTCAACTACCGAGGAAGCACAGGTTTCGGCACAAGTTATAGAAATATGCTGCGGGGGCAATGGGGGGTCGCCGACACTGAGGACTGCATTTCCGCAGCCCAACATCTCGCTGATAAAGAATTGGTGGATCCCAAACGACTGACAATAAAGGGAGGATCCGCTGGAGGGTTCACCACGCTATGCGCGTTGACAATGAGCACTCTTTTTGCAGCAGGTGTCTCACGGTACGGGGTGGCGGATCTCGCGACTTTGGCGCGGGATACACACAAGTTTGAAGCTCGTTATCTCGATTCGTTAGTTGGTGAATGGCCCACCGAGCAGCACATTTATGAAGAACGCTCTCCGATTCATCACACGCATCGATTGTCGACACCCATGATTGTTTTGCAAGGTTCTGAAGATCCAGTTGTCCCCCCATCTCAGGCTGAACAACTCGTAGAAGCTCTGATAGGTGCCAAGATTCCGCACTCATACGTTTTATTTGAGGGCGAAAGCCATGGTTTTCGCAAAGCGGAAACAATCTCCCGTGCTTTAGATTCGGAGCTTTCCTTTTTGGGACAGGTTCTGGGATTCGAGCCGTCTGATTTAATCGAGCCGGTGCAGATTGTCTGACATCAGTCCGCTGCAGGCGATGGGGCTACATCTGTGGCGGGATCGTCTAAAACTTCTGAGGTGGGCGGTGACTCAGGGTCATGTTGTTCGCATCTTCCCTCAATGACATCAACAATACGGTCGTACCGGTCACCACTTGAAATAGGAGTCGCTCCTCCGCGGTAATCCAAAACGTGGGGATAGAAGCGGTAACCCTCCACGTAGGAGCCATCAAAGGTTATTTCTAAAACACCGGTGTCACCCGTTATGCCGTAACGCGGGTGCCAAGCGAAATTTCCGAGTGAGTACGCAATGACCGTACGATCGAAAGTCTCTATAGGTTGTAGGACGTGAGGGTGGTGTCCAAGGATCAGACTTGCCCCTGCTTCGATTAGCTCAGCAGCCAAATCTCGTTGCTCTTCACTAGGACAGGTTTCGCGCTCAATTCCCCAGTGCACGCTGACAACAACTACGTCATTACTCGCTGCTGCTGCTCGCACCGCAGCTAAGACCCGTGGGATAGCCCACTTTGCATCCGCAACCCCTGGGCGCTCGGCTGTTGCAGCAAAGCCCCCTGGAACAACCGCTGTCGCGGAAACAAAAGCTACGCGGACACCATTGTCCAATGTCATGATCCGGGGTGCGTAGGCCTCAGCGTTGTTGGAGCCGGCCCCGGGTCGCAAAATTCCAACCTCGTCGAGAACTGAAATAGTGTCTGAGAGACCCACTGAGCCGTAGTCAAGTATGTGATTGTTGGCTATCGAAACCACGTCTATGCCCGCCCCAGCAAGGGTTAATGCAGCTGATCCAGGGGCTCGAAAAACGAACTCTTTGTTATAGGGTTCTCCACGTTCTGTGATCGCCATTTCTAGGTTCACAATTGCCACTTCCGCTGAAGCGAGGTCAGGTTGGACCTTCGCAAACGGGTCAACACCTTCCGGTTCCGTGAGGTCCAGGAGGACATCACCTCCCGCAAGCAAAGTCCATGGTCGTGTTTCGATGGTTGTGGTTGTAGCGCTCGGCGCTACGGCTTCTGTGGTTGGGGCAACATCGGTTTGCTGATTGGTGTTTTGGTCAGACGGTTTTGGTTTGGTCGTCGTAGAGGTCATTGCCTGCTGATCTGATGGTTGGGCTCGCACAGGAGTCGTTTCACGGGCCACAAAGATGGCTTTCTCAGCTTCAGGCCCCGCGCACGCGACAGTTAGAGTCAGCAGAAAAGCGACATTGGCAACAAAAATGTAACGGCGGTACACGGCGGCTGAGTCTACGTTGCCGACTAGCGTGCAACTGATGTACAGCTTCGTTCGCGAACCTAAATGGATAGCTGGACACGTCTTAACATTGATGCTGCTGATTGCTTTCGTGTGTGCAGGTGTTTGGCAGTTCGGACGACACCAGGAACGAAGTGAACGTAACGACACCGTTTTGGATCGATCTAACGATGAAGTTCTTGCCGAAGATGATCTTTTCGTGTCCAACAGCGATATCGAGTTTCGGCTGGTGCAGTTGAAGGGTCGCTGGTCCAGCGACGACGCGGTACTGATACGCAATAGAAGCCACCAAGAAGTAGCCGGTTGTCATTTAGCTGTTCCATTAGTTCGCGATGTTTCGCGTGCAATTCTTGTGACCGTTGGATGGCTTCCTCAAAGTTCATGCAATGTCGAAGAATTTGAGCTTCCGACGGAACAAGTTTCGGTTACTGGCCGTGTACGACTCAGTCAAAAACGCGGCGCAATTGGGGCACGGGACGCTTCGACCGGTGTCCTTAACTCCTTAGCTCGAACTGATGTTGGTCGAATAGATCAACAGGTTCCTTACTTACTGGCACCTGTTTATGTGGAATTAATTAGCAGTCAGCCTTCAGTGGTTGATGCCTTCCCGGTGGAGCCTCCGCCCACTCATCTTGGGCCTCATTTGGGCTACGCGGTTCAGTGGTTTCTATTTTTCGCAGTCGGGATAGTCGGTTATCCGCTCGTTTTGCGTCGACACGCCCGCAAGGGAGCGGCTGAGAACTTGGGACCTGTTGACGATTAAACGGCGGAAGCCATCCGTTCGACGATCATGGTGAGCATCTCGGGAGAGGTCGCAAAATTCAGCCGAACATAGCCAGTTCCTTCAATTCCGAAATCCAATCCGGAGTTGAGCGCAACTTTGCCTCGTGACATAAAGATCTCTGCAGGGTCATCTCCAAGGCCCAATTCGCGGCAGTCCAGCCAAGAGAGATAGGTGGCTTGTGGGGGTCGATATCGAATCTGCGGGAGATGTTCCGTCAGCAACTCAGCTAATAGGTGGCGATTGTGATCAAGTCCTTCAACGAGGTCGGCTATCCAAGCATCTCCCTCTTCCCACCCGGCGACAGTAGCGACTTGTCCTAGCCCATTGATGCCGCCGATCATTCGCGGACGAATTTCCTTTAGTTGAGGTGAATACTGTCGCGATGAACTGTGTATGAAGGCCATTCTCAGGCCAGCCATGTTGAATGTTTTAGTTGCAGCCGTCAGGGTCACGGTTCGTTGCGCAGCAAGTTCGCTTATTGACGCGGTTGGAACATGCCGGTGAGGCGAATACACCAAGTCGCAATGAATTTCGTCGGAGATGACTAGGAGATTATTTCGTTCAGCTATTTCGATGATCTGAGCTAAGTCGGCAGCGGTCATGACATATCCGCATGGATTATGGGGGTGGCATAGCAACAAAGCTGAGACGTTATCTCGCGCTGCCACCTCTTCTAAATGGTCAAAGTCCAATGCCCATCCGTCTTCGTTTTCCAACAAAGGATTTGCTACCCAGCCCCGCCCAGTGCCTTCAACGCTGGAATAGAAGGGGGGATAGACCGGTGTTTGCACCACTATCTCCGAACCTGGTGGCGTCAGGGTATGCAGAACCCATTCCAAACCTTGTATGACATCGTGGACTCTCATCACATCTTCTGTGTCGACATTCCAACCAAAGGCAGTGTCCATTCGAGATTTGAATGCTTCTAACACAGGGATCGGCTCGTCGTAGAAGCCGTAGCCAAGTCCCCCTACCTCGATTCTTTCTATAACCGCTTCTTTAATGAAGTCAGGGACTTCCACATCCATATCGGCAACCCACGCAGACAAGACATCGTTGCCGTGGCGTTCCCATTTAATTCCAGGCCGGTTGCGCACCCGATCGAGGTTTAGATCAAAGATCACGACGGAATGCTACGTCGTGGCGATCAATAAAGTCCGATCATTCGACCGGCAAGAGCGACAACAGCTGCGACGAGGACCGGTCGAATTATTTTTTCGCCTCCTCGTACCGCAATCCGCGCACCGATCCATCCACCTATTGCGAAACCAACAGCTAGCACCACGGCGAAGCCCCAATCAACTTGACCTCTCACAATAAAGACAGGCAGCGCTATCGCCGTGAGGATGAAGATCACAACTACTTTGACTGCGTTTGCGTTTACTAAATCCAGACCAGACTTTGATAAGGCAACGACGATGAGTAGGCCAACGCCGGCCTGAAAGGCACCTCCATATAGCCCGATCGCGAAAAAGATTGCGGCTGTTAGAGCTGGGTGCCAGTTGATTTGAGACCCAGAAGTCTTAGGGGGTCGCAAGCTAACTAACAACAGCGGAACCATCAGAATGCCGAAAATTCGTTCAAAGGTTTCGTCTGTGACACTTGAAACAAGCAACGAACCGACCAACGACCCAATAGTCACCGGGAAAATGAGCCCTATAGCTCTCTTGAAGCCGCGGACACCTTCTTTGCGATAGCTAACGACGGATGAAGCGTTTTGTATCAGCACACCGAATCTGTTTGTCCCATTAGCTACTAATCCAGGTAAGCCAACAAACACGTTGAGAAGCGCGACCGTTAGAAGAGACCCGCCACCTGCCATGGCGTTGACTACTCCTGCCGCCACTCCGGCGGCTGCTACCAGCACCGCGTCAATCAGTTCCATTACTGCAATCATTGCCTGTATTCACTCTGTAAATAGCACTACTTCAAAAATCTCTTCGTGAGTTAGGCCTCGAAACCTCTACTCTCGGTGATATGACCGGTAACACCTTTGGTGAACAATTCCGTATTACTACTTTTGGTGAGTCCCATGGAGGGGGCGTCGGAGTCGTGATTGATGGATGCCCTCCCCGTCTTCAACTCGACGCGAGTGATATCCAGGTCGAACTTGATCGCCGGCGACCGGGTCAAAGTCGTCTCGTGACCCAACGAAATGAAGATGATCAAGTGGAAATCTTCAGCGGTTTGTTCGAAGGTCGTACATTGGGTTCCTCTATAGGGATGCTTGTGCGAAATGAAGATGCACGGTCCGGTGCTTACGAAGAAATGAAAGCTACCTATAGGCCAAGCCACGCTGACTGGACCACTGAAGCAAAGTATGGAATCAGAAATTGGCAGGGAGGCGGTCGAGCATCAGCTCGCGAAACCATTGGTCGTGTTGCGGGTGGAGCGGTGGCACGCAAAGTCATCCAGGTAGTGGCTGGAATCGAAGTTGTTGGTTGGGTGAGCTCGGTCCAGAGCATCGAGGCCCAAGTTGATGACAGTGCGGTTTGTCGTGATGATGTTGAAGCCGACGCTACAAGGTGCCCTGATCCAGCCGCGGCTGCGTTGATGACTGAAGCAATCGAGGCGGCGCGAAGGGACGGAAACTCGTTAGGAGGTGTCGTGACCTGCGTAGCCAGAAATATGGCTGTTGGGCTGGGGGAACCTGTTTTCGACAAGCTTGACGCTGACTTGGCTAAAGCTTTGATGTCACTTCCAGCGGCGAAGGGCTTTGAAATAGGCAGCGGGTTTGCTGGGACTTTGATGACTGGCCGCGAGCACAACGACCCCTTCGTACCGGGATCAGATGGTCGTCCAGCTACGTCAACCAATAACAGCGGCGGAGTGCAGGGAGGCATCAGTAACGGAGAAGATCTCGTACTCAGGGTTGCCTTCAAGCCCACGGCCACAATTGCTTCCCCTCAACAAACCGTGAACCAAGACAATGAGCCTGTCACCTTGGCAGCTAAGGGCAGGCATGACCCGTGCGTTCTCCCTCGAGCAGTTCCGATGGTTGAGGCAATGGTGTGTTTGGTATTGGCTGACCAGTTATTACGTCAAGAAGCTAACAAGGTCATGTGACGCGATCTGCCGTCTATTCGTCTCGTTCTTCGCGCAAGAACTTTTGAAATTCGGCGGCAAGGTCATCGCCTGATGGCAAGTCTGTTTCATCTGCCCGGTCGGCTTCTTCTTCTAGCTGTCTGACGTATCCGATAATTTCAGAATCTTGTTCAACAGCGTCGCTAACCCGTTGCTCCCATTCCAAGACACTGGCATCCAAATCGGTGTATCCGGTCGGAACGCCCGTAACTTTTTCGAATTCGGCAAGAAGAGCCCTTGTCCCCTTCGGGTTCGGAGGACCTGCCACGTAATGAGGCACTCCTACTCGGAGCGAAATGACTGGGAGGTCAGCGCTGTCTAATGCATCATGCAACGTGCCGATTATGCCGGTTGGGCCCTGGTAGCTCGGCCTATCGAGCCCAAGTCTCCGGGCAAGGTCAGCGCTGGCCGCGCTGCCTTTGACCGCTGACGGGCGTGAATGCGGGATCCCTGCAACCATAGCGCCGAGGGTGACAACCATTTCGCATCTTGTATCTTGAGCGATTTCAACTACTGAGTCACAGAATGTTCGCCAACGCATGCGGGGTTCAAGCCCTGAAAGAAGTACTAAATCATGAGGGAAGTCATTTTCGATCACGTGCGCATCTAGAGATGGCCATTTGATGCGTCGTTCTCCATCTTCCGCAATTTCGACGTGTGGTCGATTCTCTTGAAAATCGAAGAACTCTTCTGGGTCTATTCGCGCGACTCTCCTAGCCGCGTAGTGATCGACTATCCATTGAATGGCGCCGGTCGCGCATTCGCCAGCATCGAACCAACCTTCAAAAGCGACAACTAACAGTGGGCTTTGCAGACTGGGGGCCTCGTCCCATATGACTTCGGTCATGACACCACTATTGCGCACGCGGGCACTTCATGGATAGCTAAGTGCGATTGAGCGACTGATTTGTTTTTCGAGCCAGACACGGCGTGACGTTGATAACAGATCAAAAGGCAAGGAAAGACAGTGGTTTCATAGTCTTGAGGTCACTGCTCAGCACTCCTAGCGAGGACAGGGTGTGAAGTTGATCATCTATAACGAGCGACCGTTGAATCGTTCCTCGCCAGTCGTACTCAGACCAACAATGTTGCCTTTCGACTTCTGTTTCGTTTTCGCGTTCTTCAATCCATCGTTGACATGTCACTTTGGGGTCGGACTTTAAATGAGTAATACGGCCACGTTCATCCAATGCTCGACCATTGAGTTCTAAAGCCACCGCTCCTGCGAACGCCTTCCCATCGGGGTTCGGTATCTGGTGCGTTACAACAGGCAACACGAAAAGATTTTCAGCTGGCCAATGTAAGAAGGCTCGCGCGTTGTATTCAGTTTCGCTACTCCCGCCAGGTAGCTGCCATTGATCAATTCGGACTGGTTGTGAAAGATCACTGATATCGAACAATGAGACTTGAGTTCCTATAGTTCGCCCAGTCTCCAGGGCGTCTTGCCCAACCCCTATTAGGAGTTTGTCCGTTATGGGGTGAAGATACGCCGAATAGCCCATGATCTTGAGCTCTCCTAGGACTTTCGGAGACTGCGGTTGGGACAGGTCAACGGTGTACAGCGGATCGGTTTGGCGGAAAGTCACAACTGTTGCTAAATCCCCAAGAAACCGGACGGCATAAATTCTTTCACCTTTGCCAAGGTTGCCCACTCGGCCTATCTCAGTGAGTCCATCGTCGGTTTCTTGAAGGACGGTCACGTAGCTTTGGCTCGTGACTTCTTGTTCTGACGTCCACCATCCATGATCGGTGGTGGCTACACGCAGGTTGTCTTCAAATTCCGACATCGAGTATTGGTTAAGGACGGTTCCTATTACCTGACCAGAACTCCGATACACCGTCCGGGTGGGGTCACTGATGTCGAACTTGTGAATTCGGGTACTTACTTTCGGTGGTTCCGAACTTATTGTCCCTTCTGTTCGCAGGTCTCGTTCGTCAACCCATTCAGTTGTAGCTACATACATGTTCTCTCTTGATGAATAAACCGTTTGGCCGTCAGCAAGAACTGAGGTGCTGGCAATCTGCTCTTCAAATAGTTCTTCGTCGAGATCAACGGTGACGATGTTCAACATTTGTAGCCCACTGTTTGAAGATGGGTGATAGACGCGTTCGCAGGACGTGAGCGTTCCTTCTTGGAGCAGTGCCCCGTCGCTGGTCTCCAAAACGAACCATGGAACCCAGTTATCAACTGTGGACTCTTTGATTAGTTGACGATTCTTTTCTTCGGCTTCTCTCTCAGCTCTTAACCCTGATCCTTCTGGGTAAAACCATTCGAGGCCTGTTGGGCTGCTTTGAATGACGATTCGCGCAGAGTTATCTACTAGTCGACTGCTTATATAGCTTCCATCGATGTGAAGACGCCTAGTGACCTGAGGGGTGGGTTTGCTTATATCAACGCTAATTAGGGTTGTGATCGGGCTATACCAGCCTGGTACACGGCTCACGGAACGTTTATGTGCTGTTGTTGTTTCGTGCATTTGACCGAATACCACGACTCGATCACCTGACAGGAACATATCTTGGGCCCAAAAGTTGTCGAACTGAAGTTCACCTGATTGGCGAAGCTGTTCACCGGTTGCATCTAGGACGCGGAGTTTGTTTTCAACCAGGGCAACGATTCTTTGCCCGTCGGTTTTTATGATGTCGGGTTCATCAACACCAGCTTCTTGAATGTTGGTGGTGCTGTATTGAGTTTTGGGGGCCGCTGTTGACTCGTCAGCTATTGCTTCCGCAGTGTCGCGCATCATTTCGGCTTCCATCGTTATTGGGAAGTACCCACCACCGACACCCCAAGGCCCGACCATGTCAAGAGCATTGGCTTTGACGTGGCGAAGGAAGGGGTCACATGATTCGAATGACGTCAAGGCAGAAGTAAGTTGAATTTGCGACGGCGACAGTGGAATTGATTGGTCCGGGCCCAACGCGTTGTCCCGACTATCCGCACCGCATGCACTTAGCGATAGCGAACATAACAACGCAATAATCATTTTTTTCACGGAAGCTCCCACGTCACAGTGATTTCCCTTATAACGACCGGCAACCCCCGCTAGTTCCCTTTTAGAAGTTACGAAACAGTGACAAGTGGCAAGGTTCATTTCCCAAAGCTGTTTCCATTGACCAATCAATCCACCTACCCACAAGAGTGAATCCGGCTTGGCGGGCTGATTCATCAAGAATGTCGACAGCGATCGGCTGAACATTGACGGTCAAGGTTTCGCCGTCAATGAACTCAATTCGTCGGTATTCAATGCCGTCAGCGCTAAGAATCACTGCTCTGTCAGTTTCCACCGCGAGGGCATGCACACCTCGTTCCACGGGGAGACAACCTTCAATCAGGAGTTCACATGACGACGAGCAGTAAGGCCATGGTGCTGAATTTCCTATTTCGTCATCTAACCACATCACCAAGTCAGAGGGTTCTTCAGTAACTCCAAGACCAACATCAGCTATCGCCTCCCGTAGATGAGGCCGCCGAGTCCGGAGGACCACATCTTCATGTTCTCTATCTAGACACCACTGAGCGATATCTGAAACATCGGACATGTTCACCAAGTTAGCGAGAACATCAGGTCCTCGGACTGGCATCATCTATCCGTGAGACAAATACCTCATGGCACTTCGTTACGGACCGGGGAAGCGTGGGCCATCGCGTTCACATACTTCACCGTGGCTATCACCGTGTCGTTGGTCCACAGCACCGCTGGCACTCCTACCTGGGTGATCATCGCTGCAACTCTGCTTGTGAACTCAGCGACGGCAACTTTGGCTTACGCTGCGGTGACCGCGGCTGGGGGAAGTGTCGTTGCAGGTATCGCCGGGGGTTGGTTGACCTCAACGAGGTTTGGGGTACTTGCCGCTGCGTTAGCACCCCGATTGTGGCCGCAACGATGGAAACGCTCACTCGCCGCATTCTCTGCATTCGACCCGAACATCGCTTTAGCTAACCGAGAAGAAGAAGATGAAAATGTTCGCAGAGTCTACGTGGCAATGTCGCTTTGGTTGGTTCTTCCTTGGTGGCTTGGTGCTTCAATCGGGGCGGTCTTAGGAGACCTAGTCTCAGATCCCAAAGCTTTGGGTATGGACGCTATGTTCCCTGCCTTGTTCATTGCGATTATCCGACCTCAATTAATAACTCAACGTGCCCGACTAATAGCCTTTTCGGGGGCAGCTATCGCGCTGGGACTAGTTGAAATCTTGCCAGGCGGGTTACCTTTTCTTGTAGCAGCATTACCAGCCCTATTAGCTCTACGGGGCAGCGAAAGCGAGAACAGCTAATGCTGACTTGGGGCGTCGTCGCTGTCTTAGCTGTTGGTGTTTACGGCCAGCGAGCACTGGGAATGGCGCTTATCAATCCGGCGCGAATAAGCCATCGGAGTCGCCAAGTGTTGGCAATGGTGCCGCTATCTATTCTGTGCGCCGTGACGGCGTTACAGACATTTAGCACTCAAGGAGCATTAGTCCTGGATGCTCGGGTGGCAGGGATTGCTGCAGCAGCGGCGTTGAGTTGGAAACGAACGCCAATGTTTGTCGTGGTCATAGTGGCTGCAACAGTTACCGCTGCTATCCGACTCATTTAGTGACTACGTTTAATGATCTGAAGCCCTTATGACTATTCAACCTCGGCATCCTCATTTACTGAAACTGGTTGACCCGCCGATCCTCGTGGGTCATAGGTGTATTACCTGTGAACGGATCGCTTTCCCCCCGGATCCCTACGGATGCGAAAAATGTGGCTCGCCTGCATCAAATTTCGAAAAATGGGATTTGCAGGCACGGGGATCTGTTCAGGCAGTAGCGACCGTGCATCGCCATCATCGACCTACACCGCCGACACCATTCACAGTTGGTGTTATTGAGTTGGTTGAGGGTCCAGTCGTGAAGGCAATCGTGGAAGGTGATGGCGTTGTTGTCGGCAGTTCAGTTGAAGGTTTCTTGGCACCGGAGGAACCAGATGACGCCGGCAATGTCATCGTGGATCTCCGTTTTCGGGTTACCCGATGAACGCGTCCAGCTTGCTGTCTACGCGGCCTGTTTTCGTTGTCGGAATAGGTTTACATCGATATCAGCGACGTAGCGATGAAACATACGTTTCATTGGGTTTGGCCGCTGTTCGTGAGGCCTTAAGCGACGCTGACGTGAGTTGGGCGGACGTTGATGCCGCATACACGGGGACTGCTTTGCTCGGAATGGGTGCGAGCAGAATAATGCTGAGCAAACTCGGCGCTACGGGCATCCCTATGACTCAGGTCGAAAACGCGTCAGCCTCGGGCTCCTCATCAGTAGCCCAGGCATGTTTGGAAGTTGCTTCAGGCCGATCCGATGTCGTAGTCGCGTTAGGTGTCGATAAACCTCGAGGTGGTTTAGGGGCTGCTCCTGGTGAAGCTGGCATCGCAAATCTCGAAGCTGGCTCTGTAGTGCCGTTCACTCATTTCGCTTTGCTCGCTTCGGAGTACATGAACTTGCATGGGGTATCAGATGAGCAGGTAGCGAAAGTCGCTGTAAAGAACCATAGGAACGGTTCTCAAAACCCTTTTGCTCAAAGGCAGAAGGTTCGAAGTCTTGAAGAAGTCCTGACCGAACCAATCTCTGGGTCGTTGACGAGGTTGCAATGTTGTCCCGTGGGTGAGGGGGCAGCGGCGGTCATTATTGCTTCCGAAGAGGGAATTGAGCGGCTACGAATTGATCGCTCTCGAGCGATGCAAGTTATTGCTTCGGCAACAAAAACCGAAGGACTTTACGCTGAGGGCGTTGGCATCGATGCTGCTTTGACAGCCGAAACTGGCGCAGCTGCGTTCGAGGAAGCAAGCCTTGGGCCAACGGACCTCGACGTACTTGAGGTGCACGACGCCTTCGCTATCGAAGAGTTGTTGTATGCCGAAGCATTGGGGCTTTGTCAGCCTGGCGAAGCTGCAGCACGTGTCGAGTCAGGTGATTTTGATATTGGTGGCAGTTGTGCGTTTAGTCCTTCGGGAGGATTGCTAGCGATGGGCCATCCGATCGGCCCTACTGGAGTTGGACAGGTCGCAGAGGTAGTGCGACAGTTACGAGGTGAAGCTGGCTCTCGGCAACAACCGAACGCCCGCGTTGGTATGGCTCATATGGTCGGAGTCGGTGCGGTTTGCGTGGTGCACATACTCCGCAAGCCGTAGCTGGATTCTTAGCTGTTTTGGGGAAATCCCAGGTCTATTTGGCTTGAAGCTGGATCGGGCCATCGAGCGGTTATCGCCTTAGCCCGGGTGTAGAAACGGACCCCTTCCGGTCCATACATATGGGTATCGCCAAACAAAGATGCTTTCCACCCTCCAAATGAGTGGTACGCAACGGGAACGGGTATTGGAACGTTAATGCCGACCATTCCTACTTGAACCTCGTGTTGGAACTGACGTGCCGCTCCTCCGTCACGTGTGAAGATGGCCGTGCCGTTTCCGAACGGGTTCGAGTTGATGAGATCCATCGCTTCTTGGAAGCTATCTACCCGTACGACGCTGAGAACAGGCCCAAAAATTTCATCCTGATAGCACTCCATGTCAGCGGTTACTTCATCGAGGAGAGTCGGCCCGTAGAAAAATCCGTCAGCAGGGAGATCTGCGCTGCTGCCATCAACAACTGCAACCGCTCCTGCTTGCTGAGCTCTCTCGACATAACCAGCAACGCGGTCACGATGTTCTGCAGTGATGAGTGGTCCCATTTCTGCATCAGGTTCGGTTCCCACTCCAACCTTGACTTCTGGGATTCTTCTAGAGATTGCCGCTACAAGTTCATCACCGGCTGATCCCACAGCTACCAAGGCACTTACAGCCATGCATCGTTCGCCAGCAGATCCATATGCTGCGCTTACGGCAGCATCTGCAGCCATCTCTATATCGGCGTCAGGTAGAACCAACATGTGGTTCTTAGCTCCGCCGAGTGCTTGCACTCTCTTACCCGCAGAGGTCGCGCGTTCATATACATAGCTGGCTATTGGGGTTGATCCAACGAAACTGATAGCAGCGACGTCCTCATGGTCGATTAGGGCATCAACAGCTTGCTTGTCGCCGTTAACTACAGAGAACACTCCAGGGGGGAGCCCCGCTTCAATAAACCATTCAGCGATCAACATTGATGCCGAAGGGTCTCTCTCAGATGGTTTACAAATGAAGGCGTTTCCGCAGGCAATAGCAGTTGCGAACATCCAAGCTGGGACCATCGCAGGAAAGTTGAACGGCGTGATACCAGCGACAACACCGAGTGGTTGGCGGAGGCTGTATACCTCAATCCCAGCGGATACTTGCTCGTTAATTTCGCCTTTAAGATGGTGCGCTATTCCGCAGGCAAACTCGACATTTTCGAGCCCCCGTGCCACCTCGCCAGCGGCGTCTGATACGACCTTGCCGTGTTCACTGCTAATGACTCTTGCAAGTTCA
>MDTG01223459.1_pt1 | contig 16414 bp, 12 predicted proteins | sample 811421 | NCBI WGS metagenome assembly MDTG01 (sample SAMN05326645, study PRJNA326480) | marine metagenome | isolation source: seawater | place: Pacific Ocean: South East | collected 2011
CCTCACCACGCCCCCAAACAGGGACCCCCTCCCGCCTTACCGGGGAAGCTCTCTCGCCTTACCGGGGAAGGTCCCCCCCCACCTGTCGATGAGCGCGGTCTTTCACCGCTTCGAGCACCTCGCCGATGGTGGGCGCCACTACCGAGGCTACGCGCCCAAGTGGGACCAGCTCACAGGCTTCCTGTTGCTCACGCCAAAGACCTACTGACTCTGGCCGCGGCCTTGTGCGTCGAGGCAGCGTCCCTCTCGGCGCACAAGGCTGGCTTCCACCTCGGGCGCAACAGCCCGTAGGTGACTCGCCTTGCGAGGCTCGCGTGATATCTTCAGTCATGGCCGATAGATGGGTAATCGCGTACGACGTGGACACTGCTGCCACCGCCGCGGCCGAGAAGACACCTCAAGGTGTGACCACCATGACGGTCTACAATCGGATTCGCGCCTGCCTGCGTCAGCACGGGTTCGATGAGTTCACACAGCTAAGCGTCTATGCGATGGACGACTCGGATGGCGCGCTCGTGCGGGTCTACCACGCCTTATCCGCACTCGGCCAGCTTGACGAACGCAAGTTCATTAAGCGACTGCACGTCTTCAAGATCGACGGCGCCATGAACGACGTGTTGCCCCTCGTTGACAGTCGAGACTCCGCTCCCGCGGACAGATAGGGTGCTGCCACACTGAACCCTCGAGCCTGCCCCAGGGGCTTCCACGAAACCTTCCACTTCCGTCGCGTCAGCGGGGGACAGCGCACGACACCCGGGGACGCTAAATGGTTGTAGTTGTTTGGTTTCGGTTGTGATTTCGTGGGAGCTGGCAGTGTTGCTAAGGTTGACGTCGCGAGTTCGAATCTCGTCTCCCGCTCCGCTCGATAGAGCAACCAGTCCGGCCGGTTGGCGCAAGCCAACCGGCCTTTTTCGTGTGCCCCCGAGGGGCCCGAAACCGCCACCCCGACCCGTCGACTCGTGTCTGAACGAGGCGCACGGCGATGTGCCCGCCTACTGAGGTGATTCTCGACCATCTCCGACAAGGTTCGAAGGGGGGCTGTGTCGAGCAATCCCGTCCTGGGTACGCCAGGACGGGCGAAACGACATCCTTCACGCAGGGTACTGCGTGACCTACGTTCGTCGTGATCCGTGCTCCCGGGCGAGGGGGCGCTCGGGGCTCGCACCTCCCGAACGGACACGGCGGGCCCGGTCGCCCGCCGGCTGGCGTCGCCCAGGTGGGGCCCCATGATTCGGCCCATGAAGGAAATGGACGAGCGCCAGGAGGCCTTCGTGCGCCGCCGCTTCAAGCAGGAGGTTCGCCGCCGCATGCGCGCCATCCGCAAAGGCCTCCCGAAGGACGCCCGCGCCGAGCGCTCCGCCCGCATCGCCGAGCGCGCCGCCGCCCTCCCCGAGCTCGAGGCACCGCGCGTCGTCGCCGGCTTCGTCTCCATCAAGGGCGAGGTCGATCCCGCGCCGCTCCTCGACGTGCTCCGCGAGCGCGGCGCCGCCGTCGTCCTGCCCCGGGTCGACTTCGAGCTCGGCGCGATCGTCCTGCACCACCACGCCCCCGGCGACCGGCTCGAGGAGTCCGGCTTCGGCGTCCCCGAGCCCCTCCCGAGCGCCCCCCGCGCGGACCTCGCCGCCGTCGACCTCGCGCTCGTCCCGGCCCTCGCCATCGACCCCGCGGGCGCCCGCATCGGCTACGGGAAGGGCTTCTACGACCAGCTCCTCCCGACCCTCCCGAACGCCTTCCGCCTCGCGCTCGCCTACGACTTCCAGCTCGTCTCCGAGATCCCCGCCGAGCCCCACGATCAGCCCATCCACGCCCTGGTCACCGACACGCGCCTCCTCCGCGTCGACGCCACCGGTTGATCGCGCGGCCGAAGGAGCGGCACTCTGCTCCCATGGCCGAGGGTCGGAAGCCGCCTCCTCCACCGCCGCCCAGCACCGGCGCGGCGCCGAAGAAACCCGTCCGCTCCGCGGCCCCGCCCCCGCCCCTCCCCAAGGCGACGAAGGACCGCGCCAAGCTGGCGAGCGAGGCCATGGCGCTCCGAGACGAGCAACTCAAGGCCCGCGTCGTCTACGTCGACCCGAGCCTCCAGACCAACGCCGAGCTCGACGCGATCACGGCGAAGGTCGTCGAGGAGCTGCAGGAGCTCCAGCGGGCGGGCATGAAGGCGAAGATGCCCGCCGACCCCGGGCAGATCGAGATCGAGCTCATCAAGAACCTCCGGGAGCTGCTCGAGAAGATGGTCTCGGCGCGGCGCGAGCACTTCCTCCGGCACAAGGTCGAGCTCATCCAGCGGAAGATCGCGAACCTCTACTTCACCTCCGAGGTCTACACGAAGCCCGAGGACGCCCACGCCGCGAAATACGACCACGCGGACGAGGCCCTCCTCGCCGCGCTCCAGCGGCACCTCGACGCGATCGTCGAGGACCTGCTCACGTTCCAGTACCGGGAGCCGGGCGCGCGCGAGCAGGCCATCGATCGCATCCAGCGCTTCGAGAAGAAGCTCGCCGCCGACGTGCTCGCCCGCAGCCGCCCCGAGCTCGAGCGCCTCCTCGGCCTCTACCGGGACGTGCTCCTCGTCTTCCTGCTCAAGGACTTCCGCGAGTCGCTCGGCGAGTTCGCCTGGGAGGTCGTGCAGCAGTCGCAGATCGCCCGCGGGGGCGAGCTCTCCTACAAGATCCTCGAGAAGCAGTTCCCGCGCTTCCGCTCCGTCTTCGAGGAGAAGTTCATGGACCGGCTCCTCGCGGCGCTGCAGGAGCCCCTCGCGCGGCGCATGCAGGACGAGCCCGACTTCGACTTCCGCCCGGCGACGCTCCGCTTCGCCGCCGACCCGCGCATCTACGCCGAGATCTGCGGGACGATGTGCAACACCATCTACGGCTACCTGCACGGCGAGGGTTTCCTCGCCCTGCCGGTGAGCTGGCAGATGCAGGTCTACGACAATTGACGCTCCCGCCTCCCGGTCGCGCCCCCCGCCCGCCGAGCGGCCGCCCGGCAGCTCGAGGGACGCCCCGCCGATGAGCGACGAGACACCGCGGCGAGCCACGCAGCGGGAAGCCACACCGCGCGAGGCCACACCGCGCGAGGCCACACCGCGCGATCAGGCACCGCGCGCCCGCACCATCGACGAGCACGACGTGCGCGCCTACTGCGCCCGCGCGCGCCAGGCCATCGACGAGGCCGAGGCCCGCGCCGTCCCCGCGGCCCGCCCCGGCTGGATCCTCGAGCGCCGCGAGCGCGCCGACCACGCGCGCGCCTTCCTGGCCAAGGCCCGCCGTGCCCTCGAAGAGCTCGAAGCGAGCCTCGACCTCACGCTCGACCGGGGCGAGGCCGCGCAAGAAGCCGAGAACGAGGCGCTCCTCGGCGCGGACGAGCTGGTGCCCGCCGACGAGTGAGCCGGGCCCCGGCTTCCTTCCGAGGACGCTCCACCGCCCATGCCCGCGCGACTCGCCGTCGCCCCGTCGACGTTGCCGAGCGGCGAGAGCGCGGGCGAGTCTCGAGCTGGAGCTGGAGCTCGCGCTGGAGCTCGAGCTGGAGCTGGAGCTCGCGCTGGAGCTGAAGCTGGAGCTCGCGCTGGAGCTGAAGCTGGAGCTCGCGCTGGAGCTGAAGCTGGAGCTCGCGCTGGAGCTCGCGCTGAAGCTGGGGCTCGCGCTGAAGCTGGAGCTCGAGCCGAAGCTCCGCGCCCCCGCGCTCAGCCGTGCAGCTCCTCCAACCGCCCACACGCCGGGTCGTCCCCGATCCCCTCGATCGGCACCCCCATCATGTGCGCCACCGACGTGAGCACCTGGTCGTTGTACACCGTCCTCCCCGGCCGGATCACCCGCCCGCCGCGCACCGGCCCCCCCGCGAGCACGACCGGGATCCGCTCGAGGTGGTGGTGCCGCCCGAAGTGCGAGATCCCGAGCACGAGCGTCGAGTCCAGGAGCGACCCGCTCCCGTCCGGCGTGTCCCGCAGCCGCTGGATGAACCCGCCGAGCTCCCCCCAGTCCCAGTGGACCATGCCCTGGTACGTCTCCCGCCGCGAGCCCGCCTGGTGGTGCACGTCGTCGTGGGCGTTCCCCGGGAAGCGCACGTCGATCCAGTTCTGGTAGTCCCAGCGGTACCCCGAGCGCCCGAACATCATCCCCCCGACCTGCGTCCGGTCGCAGAGGAAGGCCGCGTGGAGCACGTCGAAGTGCGCGCGGCTGAGCTGCGGGATGCTCCGCGCGTCGCCGGGCGCGTCCGGGATGGTGCAGACCGGCGCGGCCTCGGCGAGCGCCAGGTCCTCGGCGGCGCTCGACTCGGCCCGGCGGAGCGAGTCCTCGAGCACGTCGAGCTTCTCGTGCTCGACGCCGACCAGCTCGGCCCGCAGCCGGCGGAGCTCCCCGCCCAGGTCGTCGAGGATCGACTGGCGCGCCCGGAGCCGCGCCCGCGTCGCCTCCCGCGCGGCCTGCTCGTCGGCGGCCCCGGCGGCCAGGTCGCGGAAGAGGTTCTCCCACACCTGCGCGGGCGACTGGACGGGCGTGGCGAAGCGCCGGGCGCCGGTGGCGAAGGGGCGCTCGCGCATGGAGCGCGGCTGCCGCTGCTCCACGAGCACCAGCGTCTTCCGGAGCCCCAGGTGCTCGGCCACGACGTGATCGATGGACGGCCCGCCGGGCTCCCCCTCGTCGCCGCCGATGTCGAAGACGTCCCGGGCCGTGATCACCTTGCCGATGCTGCGGATGTGATCGTTGCCGCGGGGCCGCGGTCCCGTCGGCCGGATGTCGACGCCATCGACGACGAGGGCCTGCTCCCGAACGGGTTCCAGGGCCCGCAGGATCGGCGTCGTGAACGCATCCCCGCTCTCGGGGAAGAAGTCCTCGGCGTAGGGGTAGCCACCGGAGCAGACCCAGACGAAGAGGCGGCGGGGCGGCTCCCCGGCGGCGGCGGCGCGGCGCCCCTTCAGGAGCGGCGCGAAGAGGGCCGCGGAGGCCAGCGATCCGAAGACGAAGCGGCGGCGGTTCATTCCTCTCCTCCCATGTCCTGGGCGCGCAGGTAGGTGCGCGGCTCGGCGAGCATGTCGACGAGGAGCCCGCGCACGTCGAGCGCCTCCGGGTTCCCCTCGGCGAGCGCCCGCCGCGCGACCGTGTCGAGGCGCTCGGCGGAGACCTCGCCGCTCACCCAGGCCGCCGCGTGGCGCGCGAAGCACGCAGCGACGACCGGCTCCTCCACCAGCGCGTCGATGAGCTCGAGGTGCCCCGCGTAACTCCGGCTCCGCTCGGCGACGACGACCTCGTCCACGCTCGTGTCGATGGGCCGCCCGTTGCGGCTCTCCTGCCAGCGCCCGAGCGCGTCGAAGCTCCCGAAGGCGAAGCCGAGGGGCATGAACTGCGCGTGGCACTCGACGCAGGCCGGCCCCTGGTTCATCAGGCCCTCGGCCTGCTCCCGGACAGTCAGCTCGTCGAGCGCGTCGGCGTCGAGGCCCGCCATGTCCGCCGCCGACGCGACGTCGATGCCGGAGGGGAGCCCGATGGACTCGCAGAAGAAGTGGTTCTTCAAGAGCAGCCCGCGCGAGACCGGGCTGTCCTCGTAGGCCTGGTTCGCCGAGCCGTGGGCCGCGAGCACGCTCGCCAACCCGAGCACGCCCCGGCGCCGGCTCGGGTCGAACTCGTGGCGCCCCCAGTCGCCCTCCGGGACGGCCTCGGCGTCCACCTCGTAGAGCGGCGCCGTCGCCGCGCTGATCGGGGCCCGATCGGCCGTGAGGAGCCCCTGGAAGGTGCCGTCGCCTTCGTAGACCACCGCCTCCACGAAGCGGTCGAGCTCCTCGAGCAGGTCCTGCCCCTGCGCGGCCGAGGCCAGCTTCGGGTACTCGCCCGGCTGCGCGGCCATGCGCTCGAGCTCGTCGGCGCGCAGATAGAAGCGCACGAAGCGGGCGAGGGTCCGGCGCCCCGCGGCCGAGTCCAGGAGGCGCTCGGCGTGCTCGCGGCGCTCGCCCTCGTCGAGCCCGTCCGCGGCCGCCTCGAGGAGCGGCGCGTCGGGGGGCGCGCCGGTGAGCGTGTAGGCGATGAGCGACGCCTGCTCCCAGGGCGAGAGCAGCCGCTCCCCGTCGCCCGCCGGCGTACCGACCTCGAAGCGGTGGAGGAAGTGCGCCGACATGAGGACGCGCGTGAGCAGCGCCCGGGTCGCGAGGGCCGGGTCGCTCGCGTCGGCGTGCACCCGATCCCAGAGCGCCCGGAGCCCGGCGAGCTCCTCGTCGCCGACCGGCCGGCGCCAGGCGCGGGTGGCGAGGTCGCGCGCGAAGCCCTCCACGCAGGCCCCGTCCGGCGCGCCGGCCATGCAGGGCGCGTCCTCGGCGAGGGGCCCGGCGACGTAGGCCTCCCCGAGCCGCTCGGCCTCGCCGAGGAGCGTCGTGTAGAGCGCCTCGTCGACCTGGGCGCGGGCGCTCGTCGGGTAGCCGTTGCTGCGGTCGCCGTGCTGGATGCCGGACGAGACCTCGAGGCCGAGGAGCGCCTCGACCGAGGCCGCGTACTCGCGGGCTTCCAGCAGGCGCATGCGCGGCGCCAGCGGGACCTCCGGCGGCGGCGCCTCGAGGTCGGGCGGGGCGTCCTCGGGCGCCGGCTCCCCGGCGGAGGCCACCTCGCCGATCTGCCCCGTGCAGCCCACGCCGGCGAGCGCCAGGCAGAGGGCCGGGCACCACACCGGACACCGTGCCGGACGCCACGCCCAGGCGCGGCGCCAGCCGATCCGACGGCTCGGAGAGGGATCCATGTCCCCCGACCTCGCAAGAAGCGGACCGGCCGCCCCCGCCCACGGACGTCGAGATCGCGCCGCTCGACGTACCTCCCGAGGCTACGGCGCCGTGGGGATCGAAGTCCCCGCCGCGCTCACGCGCTCACTCCCCGTCGTCGAGGAGGCCGCTGATCTGCGTGTCGACCTCGCCCGTCGCCGAGGCCGCGAGCTTCTTCACGCTGCTCAGGTGGTGCAGGAGCAGGTCGCGGTTGTCGGTCACGGCGAGGTTCAGCATCTCGAGGGCGCCGATGCGATCCTCGGGCGTGAAGGGCGGCTCCTCGACGCGCTCCATGGAGAGCTTCTCGGGCGCGTAGGTCATGTGCTCGGCCTGCGTGTCGACGAGCGTGTAGTCGTCCCCGCGCCGCAGCTCGAGCGTCACCGTGCCGCTCACGGACGGCGAGACCCAACGCGTGAGCGCGTCCTTCAACATCAGCCCCTCCGGGTCGTACCACTTGCCCTCGTAGAGCAGGCGGCCGAGCCGGCGGCCCATGGTGAAGTAGAGGTCCATGGTGGACTCGTTGTGGATCGCGCTGAGCAGGCGCTCGTAGGTGATGTGCAGGAGCGCCATGCCGGGCGCCTCGTAGATGCCGCGGCTCTTCGCGTCGATGACCCGGTTCTCGATCTGGTCGCTCATGCCGAGCCCGTGCCGCCCGCCGATGCGGTTGCACTCGAGGAAGAGCTCGACGATCGAGTCGTAGCGCGTCCCGTTCAGCGCCACCGGCACGCCGCCCTCGAAGGTCACGGCGATCTCCTCGGCCGCGATCTCCACCTCGGGCTTCCAGAAGGGCACGCCCATGATCGGGTCGACGATGCGCATGCCCTTCGAGAGCAGCTCGAGGTCCTTCGCCTCGTGCGTCGCGCCGAGCACGTTCGCGTCCGTCGAGTAGGCCTTCTCGGCGCTCATCGTGTAGGGCAGCTCGAGCGACTCGAGGTATTCGCTCATCTCCTGGCGCCCGCCGAACTCGGCGACGAACTTCGGATCGAGCCAGGGCTTGTAGATGCGCAGGGCCGGGTCGACGAGGATCCCGTAGCGGTAGAAGCGCTGGATGTCGTTGCCCTTGTGCGTCGAGCCGTCACCGAAGACGTGGACCCCGTCCTCCTTCATGGCGCGCACGATGGCGGTGGTCGTCACGGCCCGGCCGAGGGGCGTCGTGTTGAAGTACTTCTTGCCGCCGGAGGTGAGGTGGAAGGCGCCGCACTGGATGGCGACGATGCCCTCGCGGACCATGGCCTCGCGGCAGTCGAGGAGCCGGGCCTCCACCGCGCCGTGCTGGGTGGCGATCGGCGGGATGTCCTGCGGGTGTTCCTCGTCCGGCTGGGCCAGGTCGGCCGTGTAGCCGTAGACCTCGAGGCCCTGGCGGCTCATCCAGGCGACGGCGGCGCGCGTGTCGAGGCCCCCGGAGAAGGCGAGCCCGACGCGCGTGCCCGCGGGAGGAAGCTGGCGGTAGATGCGGCTCATGGCGGCGCTGCATACCACGGAAGGCCCGCCAGGTCAGAGCCCCGCGCAGGCCGCCGACGTGCGACCGGGCCGAAGCGCGCCGGTCGGCGTGGCGACGGCGAGCCCCCGCCCGAACGACGACGCGCCGCGCGGCGGGGCCGGGCGACGCGCGTCGGGGCGGAGAGCGGTCAGCCGAGCGAGTGGAGCGGGCCGGTCCCCTCGAGGGCGAAGGAGCTCAGGTCCGTGAGGCCGGCCGCCTGCGCCATCGAGATGTAGAGGTCCGCGAGCGGCTCGTCGCGCTCGTAGAGGACGTGCCGCCCGCTCCGCACGGCGCCGCCGCCGCGCCCGCCGAGGAGGATCGGCAGGTTCGTGTGCCGGTGCACCGGGCCCGAGGTGCGCGGCGTCAGATCGCCCATGGCGCCGCCCGAGTGGCCCGTGCCGTCGAGGCCGCCGCCGAACATCACGAGCGAGTTGTCGAGGAGCGTCGAGCCGTCGCCCTCCTCCGTGCCCTGGAGGCGCCGGAGCAGGTTGCCGAACTGCTCGACCTGCCAGCGGTTGATCGCCTCGATGCGCTGGACGTCGTTGGTCCCGCCCTCGAGGTGCGACATGCGGTGGTGCGCCTCGCGGATCGGGCTGCCCCCGGCGCGGAGGAAGTCGTAGACGCTCCCCGGCTTCTCGAGGATGAGCGTCGCCACGCGCGTGCGGTCGCATTGGAAGGCGAGCCGGATCACCTCGAACATCAGGTCCACGTGCTCGAGGAAGTCGTAGCTCCCGTCCTCGGGCGGCGCCGCGCCCGGGTCGCAGATGGGCATGCCCTCGCTCGTCTCGAGGCGCACCTCGAGCTGGCGGATGCCCTCGAGGTACTCGTCGAGCTTCACCTGGTCCTGCCGCCCGAGCCGCCCGCGCAGGCTCGAGACGTCGTCGGTCACGCTGTCGAGCACGCTCTGCTCGAGGCGCTGGCGCCGCTCGCGCTCGGCCGCCGACTCGCCCGGGTCGAAGCCCGCGAAGAGCCGCTCGAAGACGGCGCGCGGCGAGGTCTCCTTGTCCATGGGCGTCGTCTCGCTCGCCCAGGAGATGTTCGACTTGTAGATGGGCGCGTAGCCCGAGTCGCCGCCATAGGAGCCGGAGCGCGTCGCGAGCACCAGGCTCGGCACGGTCGGCGTGTACTCGCGGAGCCGGTTCGCGGCGACCTGGTCGATGCTGATGCCGTTGCGGATGTCCGAACCGTCGGTCTTCTTCAGCCGCGCGCAGGTGAGGAAGGTGCCCGTGTCGCGCGCGTGATCGCCGGGGCCGTCGTTGGAGACGGTGCCGTCCGGGTAGGTGTAGCGACCGCCGCCGGGCTTGTTGCTGAGCCCGGTCAGCACGTTGAAGTGGTCGCGCATGTCGCCGATGGGCTCGAGCATGGGCGAGAGCGTGTAGCCGGCGCCCGTGTCGGTCGGCGTCAGCTTCGTGCGGATCATGCCGTTGGGCACGTAGACCCAGACCAGGCGCACGCGCGGGTCCTCCTGGGCCTTCACGCGCTCGCGGCGGGTCCGCGGGAGCATGGCCTCGAGGAAGGGCAGCGCGAGGGTGGCGCCGGCGCCGCCGAGCAGGGCGCGGCGCTTCAGGCGAAAGGAGCGAACGGAGCGGCGGGCCTTCTTCGTCATCGGCTCTCCTCCGGGGTCTCTTCGGGCTGGGTGGTGCCGACGCGGCGGAACACGTCGTCGAGGACGGTCTCCTCGATGAGGGCGCGGAGCGTGCCGCCCCGCAGCTCGGCCCGCTCGAGGATGCCGTCGAGCGTGCAGGCGTCCTCGGCGCGGAGCGCGCGGCCGAGCGAGTAGGTCAGGAGCTTCTCGCCGACGCACTCGGTGAAGCGCGGGTCCTCGGCGAGGATCAGGCCGAGCTCGGCGGCGCCCTCGAAGGAGCGGCCGTCCGGGAGCTCGCCGTAGCTGTCGATGGGCTCGCCCTCGTCCGTCTCGCGCCAGGCGCCGACGGCGTCGTAGTTCTCGAGGCCGAAGCCGAGCGGGTCCATGACGTCGTGGCAGCCGGCGCACTCGGGGTCCGCCCGATGCTGCTCGAGGCGCTCCCGGAGCGTCAGCGTCTCGCCCGTCTCGTCGTCCGTGGCGTCCTCGCCGAGCGAGTCCACGTCGGCGGGCGGGTCCGGCGGGGGCGCGCAGAGGAGCCGGTCGAGGATGTAGACGCCGCGGAGCACCGGCGAGGTGCGCGTCGCGTGCGAGGTGACGGTGAGGACCGAGCCCTGCGTGAGCAGGCCACCGCGGCGGAGCCCGTCGAGGCGCACCAGGCGCATCTCCTCGCCCTCGACGCCGTCGACGCCGTAGTGGGCGGCGAGGCGCTCGTTCAGGAAGGTGAAGTCCGCGTCGACCAGCGTCGTGAGCGGCAGGTCGTTCTCGATGACGTGCCGCACGAAGAGCTTCGTCTCGTCCTCCATGGCCTGGCGGAGCGCCTCGTCGAAGCTCGCGAAGGCCTCCTCGTCGGGGTGCGCCTCGGGGAGCTTGGAGACCTTCAGCCAGCGCGCCGCGAACTCGTCGACGAAGGCGTCGAAGCGCGGGTCCTCCATCATCCGGTCGATCTGCCCGCGGAGCGCGTCCTCCTCGTTCAGCCCGCCGCTCGCGGCGAGGTCGAGGAGCTCCTCGTCGGGCATGGTCGCCCAGAGCGAGTAGGAGAGGCGCGAGGCGATCTCGAAGCCGTCGAGGTCGCGGACACCCTCGCCGTGGTCCTCGGCGCGGAAGAGGAAGTTCGGGCTGAGCAGCATGGAGCGGACGCCGAGCTCGAGGCCGGCGTCGAAGCGCCGGTCCTGCGCGCCGAGCACGACCACGTCGACGACGCGGTCGACCTCGCCGTTCGAGAGCGGGCGGCGCCAGGCGCGGAGGCCGAACTCGCGGGCGAAGGCGCGGGCGCAGTCGACGCGGGCGCCCGAGTGCTCGGTGCCCTCGAAGACCGCCGGGTCGCAGGCGCCGAGGAAGCGCTCGCGGAAGCCGTCGCGCTCGAGGGCGGCGTCGGCGAGGGCGCGGGCGGCGGCCTCGTACTTCTCGACGGCGAGCGTGCCGACCGTGAGGAGGTCGGCGTCGTTGATGAAGCCCTCGGCGGTCTCGGCGTCCACGGGGAAGTCGGCGTGGGCCGGGCGGCTCGTCTCGCCTAGGAGATCGCGGACCGTGTTGTCGTACTCGACCCGGTTGAGGCGCCGGACCGTGACGTAGCCCGGCTCGGCGTCGACCGTGTCGCAGTAGTCCGGGTCCCCGGGGAGCGGGCCGCCGGGGCGGTCGCCCGGGTCGCCCACGCCGACGGGCTCGCCGATGGCTCCCTCGCAGGCGACGAGGAGGGCCAAAGCGGGGACCGCCAGGGAGCGCAGGCACGTGCGGATGGTGAGCTCCTGCATGGTGAACCGAGTTCTCAGCAAGAAGCGTGCGCGTGCGAGATCGCTCGCCTTCAGCGTGGATCACGGGGGTCGGTGTCCAGATCTCGGGCGAAACCCGCCTGGGTCGCGCAGCCCCGACTCGGGCCTCCAGACCCGAGTAACACCACGAGTTACAGCCCGGGCGAGCGGGGGCGCTGGCCCCCGATCGGGGCGCCGCGTCGCCCGGGACGGGACCCACCACGTAGGACGCCCGAGACGTCCGAGCCGGCTCAGCCCAATGGGTGAACAGCCCCCGTCTCTCGGCGATCGCGGGGCGCGCGCCGCGCGCCGGAAGGGGGCCCGATGACGAAACGATGACGGAACGGTTTTCACATCGCCCCTATGTTTCGGTGCGATGTCTGGAGCTGCGAAGGCCGCGAAGCGGGCCGCCGGCAACGCCTTCCTGGGCACGTTCGGCTGGCGCGCCGAAGGCGACACGCCCGAGCCGAAGAAGTACGTGCTCATCGCCGCGCCCCACACGAGCAACTGGGACTTCCCCTTCACGCTCGCCCTCGCCTGGGCGCTCGACGTGAAGATGCGCTGGCTCGGCAAGCACACCCTCTTCGAGGGGCCGCTGGGCGGCTTCCTGAAGTCCGTCGGCGGCGTCCCCGTCATCCGCCACGAGCGCCGCAACATGGTCGACCAGATGGCCGACCTCTTCGCCGAGCACGACGAGCTCGCGCTGGTGGTCCCGGCCGAGGGCACGCGCTCCCGGCGCCCCTACTGGAAGAGCGGCTTCTACCACATCGCCTCGAAGGCCGGCGTGCCCATCGTGCCCGGCTTCCTCGACTACGCGCGCAAGCGCGGCGGCTTCGGCGAGCCGATCGTGCCGAGCGGGGATCTGAAGGCGGACATGGACCGGATCCGCGCCTTCTACGCGGACAAGGTCGGCAAGTTCCCGGCGAAGTTCGGCCCGGTGCGCCTCCGCGAGGAGCTGCCGGTCGAGCCCGTCGTGAGCGAGGAGCCGAGCGGCGAGCACCCGGTCGCCTCCGGGCTCGACGCCACGGCGCTCGAGGCGACTGGGCTCGAAGCAGAAGCGGAAGAGGGCCTCCTGGCCTGAGCGCGCCCCGCCCGAGCCCGCCCCGTCCGCGCCTCCCGATCTCGCGCATCCCGACCCGACCCCCGAGCGGATGAGGCGCGCGGGGGCAGGGCGACGTGGCCCCGGGCGGCCGGCCGCCCCACAGTAGGCTCGTGGCGCTCTCGGAGAAGGTCGAGAAGAAGCTCGCGACGCTGCCGCCGAAGCCCGGCGTGTACGTCTTCCGCGGGGCCGGCGGCGCCGTGCTCTACGTGGGCAAGGCGCGGAGCCTCCGCTCGCGCGTGCGGAGCTACTTCACGCCGAGCACCTCGGACGTGCGCGCGTTCGTCGCCCGCCTCGAGGTCGAGCTCGAGGACATCGAGACCTTCGTCGCCGGCTCCGAGCGCGAGGCGGCGCTCCTCGAGAACCAGCTCATCAAGGAGCACCAGCCCCGCTACAACGTGAAGCTGCGGGACGACAAGGAGTTCCTCTCGCTCCGCCTCGACCCGGCCGCCGAGTGGCCGCGCCTCGAGGTCGTCCGCCGCCCGAAGCGCGACGGCGCCCACTACTTCGGCCCCTACCACTCGGCCACGGCGGCCCGGCAGACGCTCCGCCTCGTCAACCGGCACTTCCAGCTCCGCACGTGCACGGATACGGAGCTGAAGAGCCGCGCGCGCCCCTGCCTCCAGTACCAGATCCAGCGCTGCCCGGGCCCCTGCGTCTTCGACGTGGACCGCGCGGCCTACGGCGAGCAGGTCGACGGCGTCGCGCTCTTCCTCGCCGGGCGCCACGACGAGCTCATCGACCAGCTCCAAGCGCGCATGGCCGCCGCGGCGGAGGCGATGGAGTACGAGCAGGCCGCCGTGCACCGCGATCAGATCCGCGCCGTCGAGCGGGTGCGCGAGACCCAGCGCGTGGCGAGCGTCAAGGACGTCGACCAGGACGTGATCGGCCTCTTCCGGCGCGCCGACCAGGCGGAGATCGCCGTGCTGCTCGTGCGCGGCGGGAAGATCCGCGGCGTGCGCACCTGGGACTTCCAGAAGGTCTCGCTCCCCGACGACGAGCTCCTCGCGAGCTTCCTCGTGCAGTGGTACGGGCGCTCGCCCGTGCCCGACGAGGTGCTCCTCCCGCGGCCCATCGAGGCCATGGACGGGCTCGCCGCCGTGCTCGCGGACCTCCGGGCCGGCCAGGGCGGGCGGACGGCGGCGCCGAAGGTCCTGGTGCCGCGCCGGGGCGCCAAGAAGCGGCTCGTCGAGATGGCGATGGAGAACGCGCACCACGCCTTCCGGGAGAAGCGGCTCGCGGAGAAGGACGTGGAGGAGCGGCTCGCGGCGATCCAGAAGCGGCTCCGGCTCCCGGGGCCGCCGCGGCGCATCGAGTGCGTGGACGTCTCGCACATCGGCGGCGAGGACGCGGTGGCGGCGGTGGTCTCGCTGAACGAGGGGGCGCCGGAGAAGAAGCGCTACCGCACCTACCACGTGAAGCGCGCGCGGGGCGGCGACGACTACGGCGCCATGTACGAGGTGCTGAGCCGGCGCTTCCGGCGCGGGCGGGACCGGGAGAAGGGCTGGGAGCTGCCGGACCTCTTCGTCGTGGACGGCGGCAAGGGGCAGCTCAACGTGGCGCTCGCCGTGTTGCGCGATCTCGAGGTGGAGCGCTTCCCGGTGGTGGGGCTGGCGAAGGAAAAGGAGAACGCGCTCGGCGAGAAGCTCGTCGACCGCGTCTACCTGCCGGGGCAGAAGAACGCGATCCCGCTGGCGGGGACGCCGGCGCTGCAGATGTTGGCCTTCGCGCGAGACGAGGCGCATCGGGCGTCGAACGCCTTCCGGACGAAGCTCGGGAAGAAGCGGCGCATCCGGAGCGAGCTCGACGAGGTGAAGGGGGTCGGGCCGAAGACGCGGCAGAAGCTGCTGACGACGCTCGGATCGCTGGACGCGGTGCGGGAGGCGAGCGAGGAGGCGCTGGTGGAGGCCGGCGCGACGCGGCGGCAGGCGATCGCGATCCGGCGCGCGCTCGGGCGGGACGCGGCCCCGGAAGACGCGGCCCCGGAAGACACCGGGTCGGCGCTGCCCGCGGAGGCGGAGCGGGACGCCATCGCGCACGCCTTCGCCGAGCTCGACTGACTCCGAGCCCGGATGAGCCCGGAGGAGGCACCACGCGGCGTGATGAGCGTGCGCTCTCCTCGAAGGGAAACGGGAAGCCGCCGGTTCGAGGCTGCTCAGCCGGGAGGCCGCCCGTTCGAGGCCGCTCAGCCGTAGAGGCCGGCGGCGGCGCGGTCGAGGTGCATGTCGACGGCCGCGAGGAGGTCACGGTTTCCGTCCTGGGCGTAGTCGGCGAGCGCCTCCCGGAAGCGCGGCACGTCGCCGAGGAAGGCGTGGATGGCGGCCGGGTCGTCGAGGTCCGGCAGGAAGCGCCCGTAGCCCAGCCGGTCGAGATAGCGGGCGTTCATGATCTGCTCGAACATGCGCGCGAGGGGCACGGCGAGCATGGGCTTGTGGAGGTAGACGCACTCGCCCATGAGCGTGAAGCCGCCGTTCGCGATGACGGCGCGGGCCGAGGCGAGGTCGTCGATGAAGCCCTGCTCGGCGAAGGGGCGGAAGCGGAGGTTGCCCTCGACCTGCTCGGCGTCGATGTCGCGACGGATGCCGTAGATGCGGCACTCGATCCCGCTCGCGCGGAGCGCCTCGAGGAGCGTCTCGCTGCCCTGCGCGGTCTGGTAGACGAGCACGTGCTCCCCCTCGCTCGGCTCGGCCGCGAGGATCTCCGGGCGGAGGATCGGCGGGTGCAGCGAGGTCTTCGGCTTGCGGATGGGCGGGCGGAAGAAGGTGGTGATCAGGTAGTGGTCGCAGCCGGGGAGCTTCGCCTTCACGAGCGCCTTGGCGATGCGGAAGTCGCGCCGGTAGCCGTCGAGGATGGCGTCCGGGTGGGTGCAGCGCTGGATGATCTGCATGTTGTCCACGCTGAAGACCGGCAGCCCGTGGGCCTTCGCGTAGAAGTAGGTCCAGGACTCGAAGTCGCTGATGACGGCCTCGGGGCGGAAGTCCTCGATGAGGCGGAAGTAGGCCTCGATCTGCTTGGGCAGGGCGACGGCGCCCTCGAGGACGTTCGACCAGAAGGTGGCGTTCCGGCGCACCGTGTTGTCGCGGTAGACGATGTGGAGGCCGTGGATGGCGTGGACCTCCTCGAAGCCGCGCGTGCGGAGGAAGTCGACGGCGCGGCCGGAGGCCATGACCTCGACCTCGTGACCCTGGGCGACGAGGTGCTCGAGCACGACGCGCGAGCGCATCGCGTGACCCATGCCCTCGCCGACGACGCCGTAGAGGATGCGCATGGGGGGGAGTATAGGAGAGGCGCGTGGCGGGCCGACGACGGATCTACGCCGAGCGGGTGCCGCTCGGGGAGCTGAGCGCGCACCCGGCGCTCGGCGAGCTGGGTCGGCGCGGGGTGGAGCTGCTCGCGGCGGTGCGGCCCGGGGAGGAGGCGCGGGCCGGGGAGCTGGTGCGGCGGGCGCGGGCGCGGGGCGTGCGGGTCGGGCTCTGGCCCATGCTCGAGGACGCGGCCGGGCGCTGGCTGCACGCCGAGAGCGCGGCGCGGCTCCTGCCCTGGGCGGCGCGGCTCGAGGAGGAGGCGGCGCCGGACCTGCTGGTGCTCGACCTCGAGCCGCCCATCGCGGCGGTGAAGCGCCTCGTCGCCGGGGACCCGCTCGGGGCCTGGCGCGCGCGCGTCGGCCGGCCGCCCTTCCCGCTCGCCGCGTGGGTGCGGGCGCGGCGCGTGGAGATCTACGCCGCGGTGGTGCCGCCGACCGTGCTCCCCGGCGCGGCGGGCCGCG
>MDTG01435931.1_pt1 | contig 16413 bp, 15 predicted proteins | sample 811421 | NCBI WGS metagenome assembly MDTG01 (sample SAMN05326645, study PRJNA326480) | marine metagenome | isolation source: seawater | place: Pacific Ocean: South East | collected 2011
AGAAAAAATTTATCAAGAATTAAAAAAACAAAATATTGACGTATTGTTAGATGATGTTGATGAGAATATGTCAAATAAATTTAAAAAACATGACTTAATAGGTATTCCTCTTCAAATTATTATTGGATCAAAATCTGAGGAAAATAAATTTGAATTTAAAGAATTACACTCTGAAAGTGAAATGTTAAGTCTTAAAGATATTAAATCTAAACTTAAAAGATAACATTTTGTTCAAAAAAGTAGAAAGATTAATTTCATCAAGAAATCTTAGACCCAAAAAAAAAGAAGGTTTTTTAAAAATAATTTCAATTTTTTCATTTCTAGGCATAATGCTTGGAGTTGCAATTTTGATTATTGTAATGTCGGTAATGAACGGTTTTAAAACTGATTTAACAAATAAAATTTTAGGGTTAAACCCTCATATTGTAGTTGAATCAAATAGTTTTATCATTGATGAAAATTACATTTTAAAACTAAAAAATAAATTCAATGAGATTTCTATAAGCAAAACTTATTCAGGTGAGGGTATAATAATAATTAAAGATAAGGCGAAGGGTGTAATTTTTAAAGGTATCAACAGTAAAGAAAAAAAAATAAAAGAATTTTTAGAAAATAATATTATTAGCGGTGATATTCAGAAGTTTAAAAAAAATAATATTTTTATAGGGTCAGAGCTAGCTTTTAATCTTGATTTAAAAGAGGGTGACAAGATAAGTTTAATGTCCTCCGCGTTTGTTGCGACACCACTCGGGAGTCTACCAAAGCAAGAAAATTTTAAAATAGCAGGGATATTTAATACCGGATTTGTTGAATTTGATCAGAATATCATTTTTTTAAATATAGAAGACGTTCTTTCAATTTTTGACAAGGATACCAGTGATCAAAATTTAGAAATTTATTTAGATGATCCATTGAAGGCTAATGCATATAAAAAAGAAATTAAAAAATTAAACCAAAATTACTTTATTTATACTTGGTCAGATTTAAATAAGTCCTTTTTCAGTGCTCTTAAAGTTGAAAGAAATGTCATGTTTATAATTTTAACATTAATTATTATTGTAGCTGCTTTTAATATCATTTCAGGACTCACAATATTGATAAAAAATAAAACAAAAGAGATTGCCATTTTAAAAACTTTAGGCCTTAACAATACCTCTATACAGAAATCTTTTTTTTTAACAGGTTTTACAATAGGTTTTTTCGCTACAATATCAGGAATTATTTTAGGAGTTTTTTTCTCATCAAATATTGAGAAAATTAGAATATTTCTCTCAAGAACCTTTAATTTAGAAATATTTCCAAGTGATATATATTTTTTAGAAAAGTTACCAAGCGAGATAAGTTTTCAATCAATATTTATAATTTTTATACTCTCATTATTAGTGTCAGCTATAGCTTCGTATATTCCAGCCAGACAAATTTCAAAAATGAAAACATTTAGAGCATTAAAATATGAATAAAATTTTATTAGAAACTCTTAATCTAAAAAAAACCTATCAGCATTTTAATGGAAATATAACTTTATTTAATAATCTCAATTTAAAAATTAAACAAGGAGACCTTGTAGCATTAGTTGGTCCCTCAGGATCTGGAAAATCTTCTCTGCTTCATTTACTTGCTTTATTAGATGAGCCCACAAGAGGAGATGTTAAAATAAAAGATATTCTTACAAAGAAAATTACAAACGAAAAAAAAGATGAAACTAGAAGAAAAAATATTTCAATCATTTTTCAGGACAATAATTTATTAAATGATTTTACTGCAATTGAAAATGTGATGATGCCGCTAATTATTAAGGGCGAAAACATAGAAAGTGCTAAAAAAAAGGCTCACAAAATTCTTAAAGCTGTTAAAATTTTCGATAGATCTCAACATTTTCCTAACGAACTCTCTGGCGGAGAACAACAAAGAGTAGCTATTGCTAGAGCTTTAATAGCTGAAACGGATTTAATTTTAGCAGACGAACCTACCGGTAATTTAGACTTTAAAACTTCAAATGAAATTTTTTCATATTTTTTAAAATTAAAAAAATTAAAAAAAACGATAATCTTTGCAACTCATAATAGAGAACTTGCTAACAGGGCAGATTACAAGTTGTTTATTTCTAATGGTGATATAAAACGGGTTAATGCTCGTTAATAACAAGAATTTTAACCATTTAAAAGTTCATACTCAATATTCAATATGTGAAGGTGCAATAAAAATTGATGAATTAGCTGATTATTGCAAATCAAAAAAAATTAAGACAATAGGTTTATCAGATAGTTATAATTTATGTGGCGCTTTAGAATTTTCAGAAAAAATTTCAAGAGCTGGTACACAACCAATTATTGGAACTCAAATAAATTTGAATGCATCTGGAGTAATTGGAAAAGTTTCATTGTACGCAACATCTGAAGAGGGATATAAAAATTTAACTAAATTATCTTCGTCAAGTTATTTAAAAGACAATTCAATCACAGATCCTTCTTGCAATCTAAAAGAACTTACTGATAATAATGAAGGTTTAATCTTATTGACCGGCAATTATATCAACTTTTTTGGTAAACTCTTTTACAAAAATAAACTTAAAGATTTAGAACAAATACTTAATTTACTTAAAAATTGTTTCAAAGATCGATTATACGCTGAAATACAACGCCACAATGAACTTCAAGAAAAAAACTTTGAAAACTATTTATTAAATATCTCAAAATCTTTACAACTTCCATTAATTGCAACTCAAGAAATTTTTTATTTAAATCAAGACATGTTTGAAGCACACGATGCTTTAGTTTGCATTAGAGAAAAAAACTTTGTAGATGATAAAAATCGCTTTAAATATAGCAATCAACATTATTTCAAATCTCAAGATGAACTAGTCAAGTTATATTCAGATATACCTGAGGCATTAGAAAATAATTATAATTTTCATTTAAGGTTTAATTTTAAACCAAAAAAATCAAAACCAATCCTTCCCTCAATCGCAAGCAAAGAAAGCGGTTCTCCAGAAGAAGAACTGTCACAATTAGCACAAAAGGGTTTAGAATATAGATTGGAAAATTTCATTAAAAAAAAAAATAAAACAAAATCTAATGAACAATTAAAAAATATTTATGAGGATAGATTAGTTCATGAAATTAATATTATTAATTCTATGGATTATGCTAGTTATTTTTTAATAGTCTCTGATTATATCAAATGGGCTAAAAAAAATTCAATTCCTGTAGGTCCAGGTAGAGGCTCTGGAGCTGGATCGCTCGTGGCTTACTGTTTAGATATAACAGATTTGGATCCGATTGAATTTGATTTGATCTTTGAAAGATTTTTAAATCCTGATAGAATTTCTATGCCAGATTTCGATATAGATTTTTGCGAGGAAAAAAGAGATCAAGTTTTTGAGTATTTGAAAACTAAATACAAAAATGGTGTGGCCCACATTATAACTTTTGGTAAACTGAAAGCTAGAATGGTCTTAAGGGATGTTGGTCGTGTTTTAGGACTTTCTTACGGCCATGTTGATAAAATTTGTAAAATGGTACCATTTGATCCATCAAGGCCTTTAACGCTTCAGGAGTCTATTGATCGAGAACCAAGATTTAAGGAAGAAATAAAAAACAATATCAAAGTAAAAAAACTTTTAGAACTTTCTTTAAAGTTAGAGGGATTAAATCGTAATATGGCAACTCATGCTGCAGGTGTAGTAATAGCTGGAGATAAATTGGCTGACCAATTTCCGTTATACATTGACCATAGTTCAAATTTAACTTTACCATCAACACAATTTGACATGTATTCCTCAGAGAATGCAGGATTAGTCAAATTTGATTTACTTGGTTTAAAGACCCTAACTGTAATTGATAACACTATTAAGAGATTAAAAATTAAAAAAATAGATTTAGACATAACCAAAATAGATCATAATGATAAAAAAGTTTATTCTATGCTTTCAACAGGTGAAACTACTGGATTATTTCAGCTTGAAAGCGCCGGGATGAGAGAAGCAATTAAGCAGATGAAACCAAATAAATTTGACGATATTATTGCACTAGTTGCTTTATATCGGCCAGGACCAATGAGTAATATTCCAATTTACAATGATTGCAAAAATGGAATTAAAGAACCTGATTATATACACCCAACTTTAAAAGAAATATTAACACCAACCTATGGAATAATTATCTATCAGGAGCAAGTAATGCAAATTGCTCAAACTTTAGCGGGTTTCACGGCCGGTGAGGCAGATATCCTGAGAAGAGCTATGGGAAAAAAGAAAAAAGCAGAGCTAGATAAACAGAAGGAAAGATTTATAAATGGAGCACTAAAAAAAGGTATAGCAAAAGATGTTGCTAACTTCGTTTTTACAAAAATTGAACCTTTTGCGCAATATGGTTTTAATAAAAGCCATGCCGCAGCTTATGCATTAATTGCTTATCAAACTGCTTATTTAAAAACTTTTTATAAAGAAGATTTTATAGCAGCCACTATGTCGACAGAACTTACTAATACATCAAAATTAAGAGAATTTGTTGAGGAATTAAAAAAACTTAAAATTGAGATTGTCAAACCTTCTATTAATAAATGTTTTTCAGATTTTAGAGCCGTGAATAAAAAAATTATATATGGTCTTGGGGCAATTAAAAATGTTGGTTTAGAAGCAATTACAAATATAATTAATGAAAGAGAAAAAAATGGAACTTTCAAATCGTTTGTTGATTTTATTAATAGAGTAAGCTCAAAAGATGTAAACAAACTCCAATTAGAAGGTTTAGTTAAAGCTGGTGTTTTTGACGAATTTGACGAGGATAGAAGTAAAATTTTAAATTCAATTCCTAAAATTATACAGAAAATTAAAAACGTTAATGACGATAAAGAGAATCACCAAACTAATCTTTTCGGTGATCATGAAAATGATCCAACAGCCTTTGAATTTTTACCGGCAAAACGGTGGGAACAAAAAGAACTTTTATCTGAAGAATTCAAATCAATTGGATTTTATTTAACAAATCATCCTTTAAATGAATTTGAGGAAATTTTTAATCAACTTAATATAAGTTCTTATAGTAAGTTTCATGAGAATAACGCTAGCGAAGGTTTAGTAGCAGGAACAGTTATGTCTATCCAAGAAAAAAAAAGTGCCAAGGGAACTCCTTATGCCATTGTAAAATTTAGTGATAAACAAGCTGAATTTGAACTTTTTTTATTTTCAGAGATTTTAGCTACAAATAGAGAAAGACTGAAAGAGTCAGAATCATTCGTTTTAACCTTACATAAAGATAAAATTTCTGGAGAGACAGAAAAAAGAAGAATAAATGTAAAAAAAATTCTCAACTTAGATGATGTGATAAGCAAACCTTATTCAAAAGTAACTATTGAGCTAAAAAATAATTATAATCTTGATGAAATAAAAGAATTATTATCTAATAAAGGTGAAACTGAAATTAACATAGTCTTCAAGGATAAAAATAAAGAAGCTCTATACTTGCTACAAGAAAACAGAAAATTTGACTTAAATCATCTTAAAGCCCTAAAAGCTAAGAAATACGTAGAAAAAATAACAGTTTAGACAGTTGATTTTTCAGTTTGATTGTATATATGTGTGGCTTATTTCGCACACAGTTTAAAGGGCATTGCCCTACCGGTCCAGTTAATGGAATTACTGTGGTGGATTAACCGGAAAATATGAACGTACCTAAAGTAGATATAAAACAATTGCTTGAAGCGGGTGTTCACCTGGGTCACAAGACTTTGAGGTGGAATCCAAAAATGAAAAAATTTATTTTTGGTGAAAAAAATTCCATTCATATTATTGATTTAACTCAAACAGTAGATTTTCTTAAAAGTGCATTAGTTGAAGTACATAAAGTAATTTCAAGCGGTGGTAAACTTTTGGTTGTTTCTACAAAAAAACAGGCTTCAGAACAAGTAAGTGATTTAGCAAAAGAAACAGGTCAATATTATGTTAATTATAGATGGCTTGGAGGAATGCTTACAAATTGGAATACAATTCAAAACTCAATAAAAAGACTTAAAAAACTTGATGATCAACTTTCAAAAGAAAATTTAGGATTTACAAAAAAAGAAATACTTAAATTTGGTAAAGAAAAAGAAAAACTTCAGAGATCTCTGGGAGGCATTTCAGAAATGAAAAAAACACCAGACTTAATTTTCATAATAGATACAAATATCGAGTCGCTCGCCGTAGCTGAAGCAAAAAAATTAAACATTCCAATTATAGCAGTGTTAGATACCAATTCAGATCCAACTGGAATAGATTATCCAATTCCAGGAAATGATGATGCAAGAAGGTCAATTAACTTATATTGTGAACTTTTAAAAAATACAATTAAGGATGCAGAAAAATTTATAAAAGACTCTAAAGAAAAAATTGAAGAAAAATCTTCTAAGATTAAAAAAAATTAATTTAAATAGTCGCCGGATGTCCAACAAAGATTTACTAGATAATATTAAAAAGCTCAGAGAAATGACTGGAGTTGGTTTTAAAGATTGCAAAAAAGCCCTAGATGAGTCCAAAGGTGATATAGATAAATCAATTGAGTTTTTAAGAAAAAATGGAATAGCAAAAGCATCTAAAAAAATGAACAGGACTGCTTCAGAAGGTTTAGCTCTAGTTCATGAGGAAAATGGGCAAGTAGCAATTATAGAAATAAATAGCGAAACAGACTTTGTTGCAAAAAATAAAGATTTTATTAATTTTTGCAAAGAGCTATCTAAAATTAATTTTAATACTAAAGGAGATATAGATAAAATAAATGACACCAAAATGACAAATGGCATTCTGGTAAAAGATAATTTAATAAATCTAATCGCAAAAATCGGAGAAAAAATTACCATCAGACGAACAAATTTTTTTGATAAGTCAAATGGTGAAAATTTTTATTATGTTCATTCAGCGATAGAAAAAGGAATAGGTAAAATAATTTCAATAGTAAAATTAGAAGGAATTCAAAAAGCTAAAAACGAAGATATTGGAAATAAAGTAGCAATGCATATTGCAGCTTCAAATCCATTAGCGTTAGATAAAAAAAATATCGATCAAAATATAGTAGATAAAGAATTAGAAATAATAAAAGCAGAAGTAACAAATTCTGGAAAACCTAAGGACATGGCAGAAAAAATTTCTAAAGGAAAATTATCCAAATTTTTAGATGAAAATTCTCTTCTAAACCAAGCGTGGATAATGGATCCCAAAAAAAAAGTTTCGGATGTATTAAAAGAAAACTCTTCAGAAAAACAGCTTAAAATTTTAGACTTTATAAGATACAAGGTTGGAGAAGGGGTTTAAAAAGTGAGCACTGAGTTCAGCGAAAAAAATTATTCATCAAAGATGGATAAAAGCATCCAATCTTTTAAGAAAGATATATCTACATTAAGAACTGGCAGAGCAAACGTTAATATGCTTGATACAATTAAAGTTGATGTATACGGACAACAAATGCCGATTGACCAACTTGCAACGATTAACGTGCCAGAGGCTAGACTAATTTCAGTGCAAGTTTGGGATAAAGGAAACGTAAACTTAATTGAAAACTCAATACAAAAATCGGATCTTGGTATAAATCCACAAATTGATGGTCAAACGTTAAGATTAAGAATACCTGATCTTACTGAGGAAAGAAGAAAAGAGTTTATAAAGATTTTAAAAAATATGGGAGAAAAAGGAAAAGTTGCTATAAGAAATATAAGAAGAGAAGCTAATGAAGACTTAAAAAAAAAACTTAAAGAAAAAAACATTTCAGAAGACGAAAATAAAAACTTTGAAAAAATCATTCAAAAATTGACAGATAAGAACATCGAAGATATCGATAAAATCTTACAAGACAAAGAAAAAGAGATCATTCAAATATGAACAATCTGAACCATGTCGCCTTTATAATGGATGGCAATGGTAGATGGGGAATTAAAAAAGGCAAAGGAAGAAATTTTGGCCATTTACAAGGAATAGAAACTGTAAAAAAAATTGTTAAAAATTCTATCAAATTACAAATCCCAATAATTACATTTTATGTTTTTTCCTCTGAGAATTGGAGACGTCCTAAAAAAGAAATTAACTTTTTATTTAAACTAATTAAAAATTATTTTTCAAAAGAAATCAAAAATATTTTAAAACAAAATCTTCGAATAAATATATTTGGTAATATTCAAAAGTTACCTGTAGAAATTAAAAAAACTTTAAACCAAACAATTAATTTAACAAAAAAAAATAAGAGAATTTTGATAAATTTAGCAATTAACTATGGATCAAAAGATGAAATATTAAATGCAGCAAAAAAAATTAAAAAAAAAATAACTCAGAAAAATTTTGAAAAAAATCTTTATACAAAAAATATTCCAGACCCAGATATATTAGTTAGAACAGGAGGGCATAAACGATTAAGTAATTTTATGCTTTGGCAATTAGCATATACAGAACTCTTTTTTTTGAATAAGTTATGGCCAGATTTTAATGCAAAAGATCTCAATAAAATAATAAAAGATTATAAAAAGATAAAAAGAAATTTTGGGGAAATATGATAGTTTCTGAATTTAAATCTAGAATTTTAACATCATCAATTTTACTATTTTTAACTTTTTTATTAATACAAAATCAATTCATTTTTATGTATTTGATATTAGTGTTTGGAGTTTTATCTTTAATAGAATTTTTTGATTTGATAAAAAAAATTACAAAAAATCTTTTTTTAAAATTTCTATATAAGGCTTTTTTTATAATTTATGTTTCTTCATTTTGTATTTTTTTTTCATATTTTTCATTTTTTTTACAATTAAAAATAATTTTGTTCATACTTTTGTTTGGATGTATAGGCTCTGATATTGGAGGATATATATTTGGAAAAATATTAAAAGGTCCTAAATTGACTTCGATTAGCCCAAAAAAAACTATATCTGGCTCTATAGGTTCTTTTATTTTAACGTTTTTAATTATTGGAATTTTAATGTTTTATTTTACAGGCAAATTTAATTTAAAAATATTTACGCTTAGTTTTTTTACTTCATTTGCATGTCAAATAGGAGATTTATTTTTTTCTTTTCTAAAAAGAAAAGCAAAAGTAAAAGATACTGGCAATTTCTTACCAGGTCATGGGGGCGTTTTAGATAGATTGGATGGCATATTTTTTGGAATTCCAGTAGGTTTCATGACTTTAATAATTTTACAAATATGAAATTAAAAATATCAATTCTAGGATCGACAGGATCAATCGGATCAACTACTTTAAAAATCATTGATAAAAAAAAAAAATTATTTTCTGTAAATCTTTTATCAGCAAAAAAAAATATCAGATTAATTTCAAATCAAATTAAAAAATATAATCCAAAAGTTTTTGTTGTGACAGATAAGAAAGTTTATTTAAAAATAAAAAAAAAGTTTAAAAAAAGTAAAACCAAAATATTTAATGAGTTTAATAATAAAAGTTTCTTAAAATCCAATATCACAGTTTCTTCTATTCCTGGTATAGCAGGGCTTAAACCGACAATCTCAATGGTTTCAGTAAGTAAAAAAATTTTGATAGCTAATAAAGAATCGATTATATGTGGTTGGGATTTGATAAAAAAGAAAGCGCAAATACACAAAACTAAAATTATCCCAATTGACTCTGAACATTTTTCAATTTTAAAGCTTTTGGATAATCACAAAATAAAAGATATTAAAAAAATATATCTTACTGCTTCAGGTGGACCTTTTTTAAATTATAAGCCAAATCAATTAAAATCTATTAAACCTGAACTTGCTTTAAAACATCCTAAATGGAAAATGGGTAAAAAAATCTCTATAGACTCAGCAACATTAATGAATAAATTATTAGAAATAATAGAGGCACAAAAACTATTTAACATACCGTTATCAAAATTAGATGTATTGATTCATCCAGACTCATTAGTTCATGCAATTTTAGAATTAAAAAATGGTTTAATTAAATTTATCTATCATGAAACAACAATGGTTATACCTATAGCAAACGCAATTTTTGAAAATAATTTGAATATTGACCAATTTTATAAAATTAATCAAAATAAAAAAATATCACCAATAGAAAATTTAAAATTCTCTAAAGTTAATAAAAAAATTTTTCCCATTTTTAAATTGAAAGATAGAGCCAATGAATTTATTTCAACTCCAATTATCATTAATGCTGCTAACGAGTTATTAATTGACTTATTTCTTAAAAAAAAGATCAATTTTTTGGACATTTCAAAGACCATTATGAAGATTATGAGTGATAGAAATTATAAAAAATATGCTATAAGAAATGCAAGAAATTTTCAAGAAATTGAATTCATTGATAAATGGTCAAAAATTACAACTATGAAAAAGCTTAAAATTTATGTTTAAAAAATTTTCATCTTTATTAACTCTTATTATTTTATTTTCTACCCCACTCAAAGCCGAAGTGATAAAAAAAATTATTATTGAAGGAAATAATAGGATTTCAGAAGAAACGATAAAAGTTTACGGTGAGATAAATATAAATGAAGATTATTCAGAAACCCAAGTAAACCAAATTATCAATAAACTTTACTCTACAAATTTTTTTAAAAAAATAGACATAAACTTAAATAATAATACTCTTAAAATAAATTTAGAAGAACACCCAGTGATCAGTCAATTAATTCTTATTGGAGAAAAAAACAAATCTTACGAAAAAGAAATAAAAAAACTTATTAGGTTGAAAGAAAAGCAATCTTTCGTTGAGTCTTTTTTGACAAAAGATATTGAGACCATAAAACAGTTATATTCATCATTAGGATATAATTTTGCAAAAATTAATGCAAAAGTAAGAAATCTTGATAAAACAAATATAGATTTATTAATTTCAATAGATCGTGGTAATAAAGCTAAAATATCTTCAATAGATTTTACAGGCAATAAAAAGATAAGATCAAAAAGATTAAAAGAAATTATTGCAAGTGAAGAAGATAAATTTTGGAAAGTGTTATCTAAAAATACTTCACTTAGTCAAAATTTAATAAATTTAGATCAACGACTCTTAGTTAATTATTATAAATCAATTGGTTTTTATGATATAAAAATTAAATCAAACTTTGCCGAAATCAACCAGTCAGGAAATGCTAATCTTGTTTATACAATTGATGAGGGTAACAGGTTTATTATAGATAAAATTTCAACAAATGTTGATAAAGTTTATGATAAAAAAATATTTTTTTCATTAAATGATATTTTCAAAAAACAAATTGGTGAATACTATTCTCCCTTCAAAGTAAAAAAACTTTTAGAGCAAATTGATATTTTAATTGAAGAAAATGACTTACAATTCGTAGAACACAATGTCGAAGAAATTGTAAAAGATGATACTATCAATATTATTTTTAATATTTTTGAAGGTGAAAGGAATTTAGTAGAGAGAATAAATATCACCGGTAACTTTGTTACAAACGAAAGTGTTATCAGAAGCGAGCTTATGTTAGACGAGGGAGACCCCTTAACGGAGATTAATTTAGAAAAGTCTATTTCAAAAATTAAAGCAAGAAGATTGTTTAAAGAAGTGAATTATAAGGTTTCTAATGGTAGCAAAAATAATTTAAAGATTATTGATATCGATGTAGAAGAACAACCAACAGGAGAGATTGGCGCAGGTGCTGGCATAGGAACTTCCGGCGGAACAATAGCTTTTAATATTAAGGAAAACAATTGGCTGGGTGAAGGTAAAACTCTGGCTTTTAACTTAGAATTAGATGAAGAGTCACTTGCTGGTAATTTGGTTTTTACTAACCCAAATCATAATTTTTTAGGTAATTCATTGTATTACAATTTATCAAGTGAAAAAAACGATAAACCTGATCAAGGATATGAGAATTCGATTATTTCAGCAGGTACCGGTATAAGCTTTGAGCAATATAAAGATGTAAAAGTTTCACTTGGCTTACAAGCTAGTCATGATGATCTAACCACTTTAGATAGCGCGTCAGACTCATTAAAAAAACAGTCTGGTTCATTTGGAGAGTTTGCTGCCACTTATGGTTTTACAAATGATAAAAGAAATAGAGCATTTATGCCTACTAGCGGTTCTGTCTTAAGCTTCAACCAAAGTGTTCCGTTATATGCAGACAAATCTTTTATTTCTAATACTTTGAAAATAAGTAAGTACCATTCTTTTAATGAAGATGTAGTTGGGTCTGGTAAGTTATTTCTTTCGAGTATTAATGGCCTTAACGATGATGATGTAAGACTTAGTAAGAGACCAGGACTAAGCACAAAACGATTAAGAGGATTTGAGAGAAATAAAATCGGCCCGGTAGATGGTTCAGACCATATCGGAGGTAACTACGCAGCAGCTGTAAATTTTGAGGCTAATTTACCCAATCTTCTTCCTGAAAATACCAACACAGATTTTGGTCTGTTTTTAGATTTTGGTAATGTGTGGGGTGTTGATTATGATGATACGATAGAGGACAGTAATAAAATAAGATCATCGACTGGAATAGCTATGAACTGGCTGTCTCCTATAGGGCCAATGAGTTTTGTCCTGGCTGAAGATCTTGCTAAAGCTGATACAGACATAACGGAAAGTTTTACTTTTAATTTAGGAACAACATTTTAATCACATGATATTCAAAAAATTTTTAATTATATCTTTTATTTTTTTTACATCACAAACTTATTTATCTGCTAATACAGTCTACTTTTTAGATACAAAAATGATACTTAACAAAAGCACTGCTGGAAAAAAAGCTCAAGGTTTTTTAAAAAAGAAACTTGAGCAAGGATCAAAAGACATAGCAAATAAAGAAAAAAATTTGCTTGAAGAAGAAAAAAAAATTATCGAACAAAAAAAGGTTCTTTCAAATGATGAATATAAGAAGAAAGTAAACGAACTAAGAAAAAAAGTTTCTTCATTACAAAAAGAGAGAGTAAGTTTATTAAAAGAAGTGTCTGAAAAACGCGCTAAGGCCAAAAAAAAACTTTTAGAAACTTTAAATCCAATTGTAAAAAAACATATGATTGATAAAAATATACAAATAGTTCTAGATAAAAAGAGTGTTTTATTAGCGGATGACAGTTTAGATATAACAAAAGAAATTATTGAATTACTAAACAAGGAATTGAAGTCAATTAATCTTAATTAAATTTGAATGAAATCAAGTTTTTTTATTCCTGAAAAAAATGTTAAAATAAGTAAAATTTATAAACATATTCATAAGAATGATGACTTTATAGTTAATGAGGTCAAACCACTGCATGTAGCAGGAAAATCCGATCTCACTTTTTTTGATAACATCAAATATAAATCTGCAGCTTTAAAAACGAAAGCAAAAGCTTGTATAACAACAGATAAGTTGGCAAAATTTCTTCCAAAGAATATATTAAAGATAATTGTTAAAAATGTTCTATTTGATTTAGCAAATACAATTAACATAATTTATAATAAAGCAGATACAGATTATCCAGATTTGTCTCTTAAATCTCCAATAAAAGAAAAATATAAATCTGTAAAATTTGGTAAGAATGTTTTAATTGGTAAAAATGTCAAAATAGGTAAAGATAGCATTATTGGATCAAACTCAATAATTGAACAGAGTGTTAAAATTGGAGAAAATTGTGTGATTGGTTCTAACTTAATTATTAAAAATTCTATAATCGGAGATAGAGTTGTTTTGCAAGATGGAAGTAAAATAGGGCAAAAAGGATTTGGGTTTATTCCTATGAAAAATAAAAATATTAAATTTCCTCATATAGGAAGAGTGATAATTGATGATGACGTTGAAATTGCTGCTGGTTGCACAATAGATCGAGGCTCTGTTGATGATACAGTGATAGGCAAGAACACTTATTTGGATAACCAAATTCATGTAGCTCATAATGTAAAAATTGGTTCTAATTGTATGATTGCAGGGCAAGTTGGATTTGCTGGAAGCGCGAATGTTGGAAATAACGTTTCAATTGGTGGCCAAGCAGGAGTGTCTGGCCATCTAAAAATTGGAAATAATGTAAAAATTGGTGGCGGAAGTGGTGTGATAAAGGATATAGAGAATAATCAAGTAGTAATGGGATACCCTGCTATTTCATTGAAAGATTTTATTAAAAAAAATAAAAATAATAATGAGTAAGACTGAATTAAATAAAAAAGAAATCGAAGCATTACTGCCTCACAGAGAACCCATGTTATTAATAGACAAGCTAATCAATATTGTTCATCTGAAATCAGCAACAGCAATAATGTATGTAAAAAAAAAAAGGATTTTATGTTCAGGGTCATTTCCCAGGTCAACCGGTTATGCCAGGTGTTTTGATTGTAGAGGCATTTGGTCAAGCTGCAGCTGCACTTACTGCGCATGGAATTGATCCTAAGGAGTATGAAAATAAATTAGTTTATTTGATGGGAGTTGATAAGGCTAGATTTAGAAATCCAGTATTACCAGACTGTGAGCTCCAATTAGAGATAGAGGCAATTAGATCTCATGGCAGAGTTTGGAAATATAAAGGTATAGCTAAAGTTGAGGGTAAAAGAATGGCTGATGCGGAATGGTCAGCAACAATTGTGGATAGAAAAGAATGATACATAGTTCATGTGTAATCGACAAAAAAGCTAAGATCTCAAATACAGTGAAGATAGGACCGTTTTGTTACGTTGGTCCAGAGGTAGAATTATCAGAGAATGTTGAGTTAATCTCTAATGTTCATATCGAAGGGAACACAAAAATAGGAAAAGGAACAAGGATTTTTCCATTTGCAAGTATAGGCACTCAGCCTCAAGATTTAAAATTTAAGAATGAAAAAAATACCCTGATAATAGGCGAGCAAAATATTATTCGTGAGTACGTGACTATCAACCCAGGAACCGAAGGTGGCGGATCTAAAACAGAAATTGGAAGTAATTGCTTGCTTATGATTTCTTCTCATATCGCACATGATTGTAAAATCGGAAATAATGTTATTATCGCAAATAACGTTCCACTTGGTGGTCATGTAACAATTGAAGACTCAGTAGTAATTGGAGGAAATTCGGCTGTACAACAATTTACTAGAATAGGACGCTTAGCAATGATTGGAGGAATGACAGGAGTTTTAAAAGATGTAACTCCTTTTGGGTTATCTATTGGAAATCGAAATTATTTACAAGGAATTAACTTAATTGGTTTACGAAGAAAAAAATACGATAATAAAAAAATTATGGGATTAGATAAAGCTTATAAAGAAATCTTTTCTTCAAAAAATTTACATGAAAATTTAAATAAAATTAACGGTGAGTACAAAGACAATGAATTAGTTTCAGAGGTAATTAGATTTATTGAAAAAGATAAAAAAAGACCTATTTGCTCACCACAAAATTAAATTATGATTGGCCTTATTTTTGGAGAGACTGATTTTCCAAAATATATTTACAAAAAAATTAAAGGTAAAAAAAATTTTATTATAATTGATTTATCCAGAAAAAAAATTTTTAGAAAAGACAAAAATTCACACTCAGTATCTGTAGGCCAATTTGGAAAAATCATTTCAATTTTAAAAGAAAATAATTGTAAAAAAGTACTCTTTGCTGGAAAAGTCAAGAAACCTAATTTTTCCAAAATTAAACTTGATTTAAAAGGAGTTTATTATATTTCAAGAATTATTAAAAAATCAAAACTAGGTGACGCTGCTCTTTTAAAAGAAATAATTAATATTTTTAAAAATGAAAAAATTATCACAATTAGTTCTACTACATATACACCTGAGCTAAATTTATCTAGAGGAAACTACTCAAAATATAAACCTAATAAAAAAGATAAACTAGACATAAACAATGCAATACGTGCATTAAATAAATCCAATCAATATAGTCATATCCAAGGAGCAATATGTAGAGACGATAAAATTATACTTGAAAAACAAGAAGGAACAAAAAAAATGTTTAAGCAAATTAAAAAAATTAAAAATATTATAAGAGGTGTTTTAGTAAAATTTCCCAAAAAAAAACAAGATCCAAGAATTGATTTACCAACTGTAGGTTTGAATACACTGAAACAATGTAAAGAGTCCGGTCTTAAGGGTGTAGTTTTAAATCATAAAAAAAATATATTTTTAGATAAAAAAAAATCTATCAATTTTGCCAATAAGAATAAAATGTTTATTTTTGTAAAATGAAAAAAATAATCTTAATTATTTTGTTTTTTTTATCTCAATCTGCTCTTGCTTCATCCAATGAACTTAAATTACATGAGACCATCAAAGGATTGAACACCCCTTGGAGTCTATCATTCATTGAAAATAATAAAGTTTTAGTCACTGAAAAATCGGGCAGTATAATATTAGTAGATTTAAAAAATAAAAAAAATAAAAAAATAAAACATAATTTAAATATTTTAGAGGATGGACAGGGAGGATTATTAGAAGTACTTTATTTCAATAATCAAGTTTTTGTATCATATTCTGAAAATCTAAAAAAAGGCAAATCAAGTACATCTGTAGCCTCA
>MDTG01005483.1_pt1 | contig 16412 bp, 18 predicted proteins | sample 811421 | NCBI WGS metagenome assembly MDTG01 (sample SAMN05326645, study PRJNA326480) | marine metagenome | isolation source: seawater | place: Pacific Ocean: South East | collected 2011
GGGTCAAAAGAATTTATTACTCTTCTTTTCTTATTATCAAATTCAAGTTTAGTATTAGCAGAACCTGTAACATTTGCTATCGATAAACTTGATGATGTATATGTTTCAATTAATTCTAATTTCTTTTTAAAATTTTGTATTCTTTTTTCTGCACTTCCAAACATTATGAAATTACCAAACCCATAATCATTTACCAATGGGTCTATAATATCTGTTCTCTTAGTGTAATCTACATTTACTTGTACATCTAATAAACTTGAAGATAGAACTTTATTTTGTATATCTTGCTTTACAGTTGTATCTGTACCAACCAAATCATTAAATGTATTGAAGTGTGTAGACCTCATACTAATAGGATTACTTACAGAATTAAAATCAGGTAGTCTTAAAAATAAAACTTCATCTTCATCCTCTACAAACGGAACCAACTTAACTACATCATTATATGAATCCATTTTCTCTTCTACAAAATAACATAAATCAAATTCATTTACTTCATCAGGTAACTTATCAAATAATTTAAAATAACGAGAACTACCATCTTTGTTATCCATAGTATTTGTAACTAAGTTATAAGTACCATTAACAACAAGGTAAGTATTTAATCTTACAATATCTGATTTTGTAAAGTTAACCATGAACCCATCATCAAATATCTTATTAGCATTATCTTCACCACTATGTCCTTGTTTGTTAGCACCCTCTTCATATGAGATGTTAACACGAACACGATTATAATCTAATACCTCTACAATTTTTGCTTTATAATCAAGTGAGATTCTTGTTGATGGTTCTGGTGTTGGAATTGGTGTTCCAAGTGCAGCAGCCTCAAACATTTTAGTTTCTACAAAAAATCTATCTACAGTAGGTGGTATATCTTTAACAACTACTTCATTATCAGATAGATATGCATTTGATTGTGGGATACTCTCTTCAGTAAAAGTTCCATCACCATTATCACTTTCACGCATAGGTCTTAACATATTAATACGATTATCTTTTACTCGTAAGAAATGTTCTATACTATTCCATTTACCAAGTGTAGCACTAACTATATTGTTAGCATAAATTGTATGATGTTTATCTAATATTAAATTCCATACTTCTAATGAATTTGATTTAAATTGTGTACCAACTTCTTTTGCTAAATGCCATTGACCACGATGTTTAATTGGATGGTTATCTGTAGTAATTAATCTACCAAACTTTACCAACTTCTCTCCATCAGGTCTACCATCTTTAACAACCTTAAGAACTTTTGCATATCCTAATTCTGTTTTTACTCTCATACCTGGTTTAATCATTTTAATTGGTATGGAACGATTGTTATTTAATTTAATTCTTGTATCACCATGAAAACAAACACTACCATATCTATCATCATCAAAATTACCTTGTTCATAATCTTGTACTTGTTCTTCTACCATTTCCATTAATGGTCTTGGTTCTGAATTTAATTGTTGATTAACAACTTCAACATTTTCAGGTGATGGTTGTACTACACCTCTTGGTGGTGGTGGCGGTGGTGTTGGTTCAAGTGTTTGAGCCTCTATTGAATAAACATTTTTGATAGTAATAATACCACCAACCATATCATCCGTAAATCCTCTATCACCACTATTCAACTCCGCAATCAATACATTCTTATCCGTTAAATCAAACCTAATGTTTCCAGCACCTGGCAACAACCTTGACATGGTTGGTGTGTAGTTAATCATCTTATTGATTTCTCTAAAATTCTTATTGTATAAAGTATTTTGAATCTCTTGAGTATCTACTTCCACCTCTGTTCTATCCGAAGATATTTTCTTTACAACATATTTTAATTCTTTTGGAAATATTTGTTTTAGTTCTTGTCGTGATTGTCTTTTACCAAATTTCTTTGTAGCATAATATTTTGTTTCACCATTTATTACTTTAGTTTGAACTTTATTTGTGTGTACGAATCCCTCATCATTTACAAATACGGTTTGGTCTTTACCAGCTAATCTTCTTAAGAAAAGATATTTAACTTTGTACTGACCTTCAGTATACCCCATATCACGAAGATGTGTACCAACATCAATATCAGCAACTCTTTCATCACTTGATATATCAATCTCACTTACAGGAAAGATTTCTTCTTGTAAAAACTTATCTTCAGAATCATATACATAGATATGAATATAATCACGCTGTCCTCTACCAAAACCTGTGTAGAGTTCTTTAGGTGATTCAAATTGTTCTTTATCTTTAGGTGTTAATCCGTATTGTAACATTATTGAAGGTCCTGTATTCTTTGTTGTAGATTTGCTATTTCAGTTTCCAATGTAGTATTTAATTCTTGTTGTGTTGCAACATCAGTTTCTAATTGTGTTCTTAATGTTTCTAATTCTTCTGGTGTTACTTCAGGTTCTTCTTCTTCTACTATGTTTGGTAAGAATTCACTAAACTTATTCTTATCATCTATAAATTTATAAAATAAACTATAGGTAGATGATTTTTGTGTTAATGGTATTCTTACATACTGAAATGGTTCTTCTAATGATATTGGTTTACCACTTCTTGAAATATTAAAAGGGTCTTCATAAGATAGTAATGAACCATCCTCATCTCGTAATGGATTAGTTGCATCGATAGCAGAACCAGATATCTGAGCTCTCTTCTTATCTTCCTCAAGTCTTTTCAAATGTTTTTGTTCATCTGCATCTTGAACATTACGATAGAAATCTTGTTTCTTTGCTTGTTTAATTGTATACGGCATTATTGCTCCACACCAAAATAATCATAATTTAATTTAATATATTTGTTCCACTCATCAGGTATCTCATCTTCATCAAAAATTGCTTCTACAGGACATTCAGGTTCACAAGCTCCACAATCAATACACTCTTCAGGATTGATATATAATTGTAACCCATCAGGATTAAATCCATCTGCTTTTGCTTCTTCACCTCTACCCTCTTTATCAAAAGGCCCATGAATACAATCAACAGGACATACCTCAACACAAGCTGTATCACAAGTACTTACACATGGTTCTGCAATTATATAAGGCATTTTATCTCACCACTTTAAATTCAAATCCATCATCATATACTTGTGAAGTTTCATCTGCTCCACTTCCACTCACTACTTTAATTTGGAATTTGTAGTGCCTTTCTGGCATAAACCCATTCATCCATAAATTAAATTGGTTTCCTTGTGAATCACAACTTACAAGTGAGCCAGTACCGAATGGTATTAATACATCATCAGTTAAAGAATCAACCACAGAATAAAATGTACTACCACTTGGTAATGTTTTAACAGTCAATGCTGCTGGTGTAGTATCGAATCCACGAGTAGGATATAATTCACGACCTACAATTCTAAACTTCACTTTTGAGTTTTGTTTGTATTCATCTCTTAACCCTTTAAAATAAATTGTTAAGTTTTCTAAATCTGTTGAACCCAAAGCACTTAAACTACCTGTATTCCAACTTGAATCATCCCACTCAATTTCTAACTTAGGTGGAAAGATTGTATTTGTTTCTCTTGAGAAAAACTTTAGTTGTCCTAATGGATTCGTATCATGTTCAGCCGGACCAGTAGCAGTTGCAGGGTCAAAGATAGAATATCTACTTGATGATGTGTGTAGATTTTCTCTCTTGATTATAAAACCATTGTTTGGATATGTTGAACCACTATAGATGTGATTCTTAACCAAACCACTTACATCCATTCTTATATCTTTTGTTTCATAAACTAAATTTTCTGATGCACTAACATTGTATTGTGATACAGAACTTGTAAACCAACTACCACCTTGATTAGTATCGGTTCCACCCATCCATGTAGATTTGGTTGTATCATTATCACGATACTTCCAACTAGCACCATCACTTAGTGCTGGACTCCTATCTTTGGTTCCTGTTCCACCATTCCAACTTCCACTAATTATGTAAGCATGTAGTGATTGTTCTACTGCCAACTCTTCTGAACTTGCATCATATAGATTCAAATAGAATTTTGCAGTACTTGGAATAATACCATCTTGTATTGATTGTGAAATATAAGAATAATCAAACTTCATTAATATACGAGATACTGAAATAGTAGTACCTGAAGAGTTTATATTCTTCTCTACTTCTAATATTTGGTCTAAGCCTGTATTGATTGATGAAGTTACATTTCCCTCATAAATTGTTGTATCAGTTATCGGGTATTCAAAATAATGCATTAAATATCTCCTATTACTCCACCCGAAATATCTATGTTCGGGAATTTTACTTCAAAGATACATGGGTCTAATGATGGATATATCACACCATCTTTTGTAGCTGATTGCATATCATATACATGACCACTATACCCACTTGAAGTTTGGAATTTATTTTCAATAACAACCATTTGTTTCTGTGGATTATCATCTGCTGGTGGAACAACACTTGCCACACCATCCACTAATGAAAGTTTGTAAGCAACATCACTTAGAATAATCGGTTGCCCTATCTGCCACTTCTTAACATCAAAGTGTTTCTTCATCTCATCAACACATCGTAATAATACTTCGTTCTTGTTAAATCCTCGTTGTGTAATGATTGAGAATCTTACACCAATATTTACAATGTAAGCATTCTTAATATTAATCGCATCTGTCATTAATCTATATTCAGATAAATATGTTTTTAAATTTTGTTTTACTGCCCTATTCAAACTAACAAGATTACTTTTTGCATCGTAACCCAACACATACATATTTAGTGCCAGTGGATTTGGAATAGCAGTACTTCCTGCATTCTTTACAATCTTTCCATCTTGCATAATTAGGTTAGTAAATTCTTCTAATTGTTCATCTTGTACAATATAAGTTTTTGCAATGTTACCAAACTTTTGTGGTAAGGAATATGTTCTAATAATATAATCTTCCTTAGTAACAGCTCTGTTCTGTGAATTAAAATATGCCAATGCATTTTGTCTAACTTCTTCTATAGTTTCACCACTTGAACCACCAGTTGCTGGTGTTGAATTGTTTACTGATAAACTTGATTTCATATCAGTAATAGCTGTACTATCTAATCCTGATTCATCTATTGTGAAGTTAACTTCATCTAAATTAGATATTGTATTTGATGGTGCATTATCTTTTATACTACCACCATGTGTATAAGTAATTGTTAGTGTTGTATTACTTGGTGCTAATCCATAAGTTTGTGTTTTCAAGAAATTACTTGGGTCAAACGATTCATCAAGTTTAGATAAACCTGTACCAAGTGAACTACCAACATTATCTGGATTAGGTATAATTTCTTCATCAGCATTATTACTAACACCAGCACCAAATCTAATTTCTGTTTTACCATCACTTCTAATATATCTTGTAAATCTCTTAGAAGTTTTAATTAACTTTAATAAAAATGGTGATTCCTTTTTGAATGAAGATAAATCAGGACTATTTAAATCTGTATTTTCTATAGAACTAAATACTGTATCTTGTGCAAGGAAAGGAACCTCGTACCATTCATCTCCGTTACTATCAACACAACTGATAATATCAATTATATCATTGTTGTTTAAAATAATTTTATCAAACTTAACAGCATTTCCAAATGAAAAATTTTGAGAAGTTTTTGTTCCTGATTTAGCAATTGCAGATTTAGTTAATTTAAAATGTGTTGGATTAGTACCAGATGTTTGTGATACTTCAGTAATCATATTATCTAATGAACTTGATGCTTTGAAGTTAATATCGTCTACTAATCTAAATGATGTTCCACCTGTTGATTGTAATGTACTATCAGCATCAATAGTAGGAGCATAGTTTAAATCTGCCTGATATGAATCACCCACTTGAATAGCAGGAACCTGTACTGATAAAGAACATATAGCAGTTGCAGGTGAACTTAATTTTGGTTTGTATCCATATGATTGTGCAATCTTAAAAATGTTTTTCTTTTCTTCTGCAGAGTGTAAAAGTGTTTCACGATATTGATTATCAATATAGAAGTTTAACATATCACCAACATATGCTGCCATCTCTATGAACATCATACCAGGGTCTGATTCATTGAAATCGTTATATGTTTTTGGGAAGTAGGATTTAGCAAATTCAACCAAGTTATTTCTGATTGAACCAAACTCTCTACCTAAGTAAGAAACTTCTTTCTTTACACTTTTCTTACTTGTATTAAAATCAGGATTTTGTGATGGCATCTTAAGCTCCAGTATTAAAATTAAATGTTATTGTTTCAATAGAATCAGGGTCATTAATTGTTACCCTAAATTCTAAACTAACGATTAATGAGTTAGGATTTTTTTCATCAGTAACTGTTATAACATTTTCAGCAACAACATAAGGTAACCACTCTGCAAGTGCCTCATGAATTGCTTCTTCTATCTTATCACCAATTGTATTATCAATAGGTTCAAATAAAATGGCTGGTAATCTACTACCAAAATTTGGTTGCCCAACTCTTTCACCTTTGTGAGTTAATAATAGGTTCTTAATATTTGAAGAAACTTGTTCCCTTAAAGTTTGTGACCTGATAAAATTATTATCAGTACCAACTCGTAGTGGGAAAGTTAATCCAAAAAAAGAATCTCTATCTTCATTTAACTCTCTGATTGATGCCATTATTTTTTACCCTTGAACTTATCGTTTTTCATTAAATCTGAATAATCTCTTGTGAGTGCATTTACTAATGATTCAGGTACTTGTTCTGTTGAAACGCCTTTTTCTCTTAGTGTTTGAGCTGCATTCATATTTCTCTTTGTTTCATCATCTCCAAAAGTGCTATCACCATATCCTAAAAGTTCAGAAGCTCTACTTGAATCGAAAGCCCCTCCACCCATTGTTGGATATTCATCCATTTCTGAATCACCCTTACTTAAACCTACGGTTTCATTGAGTATGTCATTTAAAGATTTATTATCAGTATACTGAACTCGTTTCTTTTTCACAACTTTCTTCTTGGGTGCAAGAGATTTAAGAGAAGATTTATTCTCCTTAATAAATAGTTTGTTCACCTCTTTTTGTACTTCTCTACGAACTACTTCTTGTATTATTTTTACAAGTGCTTTTTTAGTCATTTCTAACTCCTTTAGTTTGATACATTATAACCTACTGATGGTAGTGGTGATGGTGCGGCTGGGGTTATAAAACTTACCTGCCCATGATATCTGTTAAAACATTCAATCAAGTAATCACAATACTCATCAACATCATTCGAATTCTTTGCTATTGCAGTTAGGTATCCAGAAAATATACCTGGTGCCACAACTGTACTCCCACCTGCTGTTGCTCCACCTAACCAATATAAAGTTAAACCAACTTGTAGCCCCACATCTAATTTGTATTTACCTCTACTATTAAAACACGCCTTCAACTGACCTTCTAATCCAGCCATATTTGTTGAAGCCATTGGGCCAATTGCTGGTGGAACTGCTACTCCTAACTTTACACATTTATCATATGCCTCGGCAATTACCGTAGCCATATCATCATCATTATTTAAACCTTTTTTATACTCACTCTTAGATATCGACCAACTCATATTTTACTCATCTATTTTGTGCTTTGAACTTAAAGCATCTTTCACAGCACTCATGGCTGATGTTACCGAACTCCAATTTGGTGCCGCTTGTATTGGGCCAGGAGTAGGGCCTGTTGGTGTTGGTATTCCAGTAACACCACCTATGGCAGTTACTAAAGCATCCAACTTATCATATAATATTTGTCCTAACACTTGTGGTTCTGAAGCACCTGTACTACCAACCTTTACTACAGGAGATTCAAGTACTACTTCTGTTTTAGCACCCAACGATAAATTGTTGTTACTAAACATTCCTATATCACCACCATTCTTTGTGTTAAATAAAATTCTATCGGAACTAATTAAAATATTGTTTCCCTCATAAGGGCCAGTTACTAATTGAGTTTCCATACCACCTACAAATTCTAATGTTTGATTTGTGGTCATGTAAATACTTGAACCATCAGTATCAACTTTTTCTTCTATTGGTTGTTTTGTATTAGGGAACTCATCTTTACTTTGACCAACATTTAAAATAATATTTGGTGATTCAGTATTTTCGTTTTTTACATCACTACCTAATCGTATAGTATTTCCGAATCTACCCTCAATAATAATATCACCCTCATTAGGTAATAATTTTCTTGCATCGGTATCTCTACCCTCATCTATATAATAACCTATCTTAGTTCCTTTATCATCACCCTCATTAGGTGTATCTAAACCTAATTCAGATTCTAATGTGTTCTTTCTTTTTAATCTACTTACTCCATGTTGTGCATTTAAATTAGGATTACCAAATAAATTTAAAGAACTAATGTAATAAAAATCTGATAGATATCTTACACCAATAACAACCTCACCAACTACTGGTGTACTATTCATATTAGGATTGAGTGGTTTAAAATTTTTACATCTATCAATATTTAAACCTTGGTCGGAATAAATAAATCTACCAAGTACACCACCGATGTAAGAATAATCTGGTTGGTCATCTTTAAGTGGAAAGGACGATTTAGTTTCATCTAAATGTACTTCAAGAACTTCTAATGGTTCTAATTCATAAAATTCAGAATCTTTAATAATTTCTTTTATTCGTTTTTTAAGTGAATTTAGAGTTTGTAATCCACCTGTTTCTGGTACAGATACACCTCTACCAGGTTTCTTTTCATATGCCATTATTCTATCTTTTGTAATATATTATCATTATGGTCTTGTAACTCATTTACTGTTTCTTCTATTGAACTCATCAATTGTTCTTTTTCCTTATCAGTTAAACCGAACTCCCCATCAGAATCACTTTTATTTCCTGCTTGAGCTAATCGTTGTACGATTGTAGCGAGTTTAACTAATTGTTCATCATTCTTTACATTGATTTCTAAGTACTCTTTCAACATAGGAATGATTTGAACAGCGGTATCCCCATCCTTAATGAATCCAACTACTTCTTTCATGAGTACTTCTAACTGTTCTTTGTTTCTTTTAGAATTATCATAGATGTCTTTGAATACATCGGATAAGGTTTTTCCATCAAATATTTCGAAATCGATTGCCATAATTTACCTGTTTTGGTCCAATAATAAATATCAGTTATGCGGAAAAAGTGTCATATATATTTATATACTATTTAATATTTCTCAATATATACAATAGTTATATTATGTCGGTGGAAAATTCCGACTAAATTGATTAACTAACGGGAGAAAAGACCATATGAAGGAAATCATAACACTCGTAAAAGGATATGTCAACGACCTAGCGGACTTGATGTTATCTTTGGTAGCCATTGGTGCGATTTCTGAAGTAATCTTTGGAAGTGGTGTCTTCGGCGTTAATGTTATTGGTAACCTAACATCTATAATCAACACATTCGGCGAATCTGGATTTGCTGGATTAGTCGCTTTGTTGGTGTTAGTGGGTTTATTCCGTAAGTAGTACTATATCGGATAGAACGATAAAAGGGGAGTCTTTTCCGAGGCTCCCCTTTTTTACGCTTTGGATTATTTAGTGAAAGTCCAACTACCTGTGAATCTGGTTTCGATTGAACCAGTAGCAATGTATGCCTTTTGTAATTGGTAGTGATGTTTCTTCATCACATTGATAACACGAGTAATGTGTTGTGTGTTGGAACCAGTCATCTCACGAATCAAAATATATAATGCCTTCTTGTTGAAGTTATCAATACTATCTTTCATTTCAATTAACTGAACTACAGCATTGGCAACATCTAAATCTTTCTTTCGTTTGAAAACGGTAGTTAGATTATTCTTCCAATACTCAACCAACTGATGTAGGTATTCAAATTGTACTTCTTGGTTTTCCTTACCACGAAGTTCAGTCATAGGGTCTCGTTTGTAATCCGTAACCTCTTCACCATCATGTTGTTTTAATCGTTTGTAGTTATTGTTGTTGTGTAGAATCAAATAGTTCTTAGCAACAATACTGAAGTATGAGAAGGCCTTACCCTTACCCTCTGTGAACTTGTGCGTGTTCATATATAAGAACGATACAACCTCATGTTTAACATCATCACTTGGAACATCAAAGTAATAAAACTTAAATGTATGGATAATATTTTCACACAACTTTTCAAATGGTGTACGAATATGTTCATTATAGATTCTGTTCCTCATATGAGGTCGAGTTTCTTTATTATGTCTAATGATAGCATCTTCTGTTCCTTGATGGAAGTAATATCTTGGTGAACCTTTAGCTGCTTTACGAGGCATTTATATCTCCTTATCTGTTATAGTATTTAATTCATTCATGGTATCCTTTATACCTTGAAAGACTGTTCCAATCTCATCATCGGATTCGAACTTACCCTCTGAATCTAATTCATCGAGTACATTTTTTGTTATGGTAATTTTAGCAGATAACTCTTCTATCCAACCTTCTAATCTTTCAACCTTTTGAAAGAGATTCCAACTTGTATATCCGAATGTTACTGCCAAACAACCTAAGATAATTTCTAATATCATTTCTTATCTCCAAACAACTCATCAAATAAATCCTTTGGTGAATCACCTGTAAGTTTTGTTTCTACTTCCGTCTTTACAGCCTGTTTGATATTACCAACCGATTTATTTACCTTTTGAGTTTTTACTTCTTCTTGATTCTTCCACATTGATTTCTCACTCACGGTAGCCATGTGGTCTGCCCAATGAATGATATATGGTAAAGCAGTTCTGAACGAGTTCTCAGGTTTGAATGTTTTGTAGTATTGCATATTAGCTTCATCATACATACCATCACTACATTTGATTGCCAACCATTCGTTTTGTGTAATAGGAACTTTGAAGTGTTGTAATAGATACAACGCCCTATCTGTTACTGACATATAATTCATTTCAGGATTCTGAGTGAACCATTCATTTAATTTCTTTCTTCGCCAATCATCATCTTGTACAAGATAATATTCATGTTCTAAATCACCAACCTTACCTAAGTCGTGATGTAGTGCAGAGAATACAAGTTCTTCTTCAGTAAAATCTATAACCCCACCAACCTTTTCATAAACCTTCATTAATTCTTTTGCGGTTTCTACAATATGTAAAACATGCTCTACATATCCACCTACAAAACAATAATGATAATATGGTTTACCACTAGCTGGTGCAACTACGATTCTTTCTTGAAAGTACTTATACATCTCTAGCAATGTTTCTTTCCTGTCGCCAGAAAAATGTTCTTCTACTACTGATACTAACTTACCGTAGTTGTCGAGTAATTGCTGTTCTGTTAATTGTTTCATTTAATAACCTTTGTATTTTCCCAATTTAATTTACCCCTAAATGTACGAAACTTTTTATATAAAAGTCAAGTTTTTTTTTGCTAATAACCAACATTCCAAAAAATGGCATTGGGTTTGGCATACTCTTTAATGAACTTCCAAGCCTTAGCATCATAACTTGGAGCCGATGGAAAAGGTGGCATCTCTGATTCAGGTATCACCTTTTCGAATTTATATTCAGAACGATAGTATTTAGCTCTACCTATTTCTCTCTCGTTCATTTTATGTCCTACTGAAACTACATTCACATCCTTATCAGGAAATGCTAATTGTAATCCTCTACTCAAAGAACCACTACTACCAACACTCCATATCTCACTAAAATCTACATCTTTTAAATTTTCTCTAATAACCTTTATCATACTACCAATGTTTGTTGGATGTTCTAATCCAATAGGAAACAAAGCTCTTGTATCAGGACTTTCGTTTACATACTCTCTTGCTCTTGCCTGAGTTACTGATAACATTCCCATGTTTACCCATTTATATTCAGCACCTAAATCCATTCCTCTTTTTTGGTACTCGTGATAGTTCTCAGGATTTCTTTTAGCCATAAACAACACAGTCTTCTTTCCATACTTGTTGGTTACAGCAGGTAACGATATTTGTGCATAACCTGTAGCAGGACAACTTCCAAATACTATTTCTTTTGCTGGTGTATCTTTTATGTACTTATCAACAAATCTAATCTTACTACCATGATGTAACAAATCATCTCTTACAACTTTTATCCCATCATACTCTTCTATAACTACTGGTGGATTTGGGTCTTCCCAATCTTTTACTAAATCTAATAACTCAGTAACTCCCCACACTTTCCCACTATTATCTTCGTAGGTCGGTTCAAAAAATTTATTCATAATATCCTTACCAAAATTTTGTGTTTACTTTTTCTCTATCACCTGGTAACTCACATCCCATTAATTCTGCAAGGATACGAGCTCTTTTACTTGGGCCTTTATTATATTGGTTAGTCATAAAATAACAAACCTTAGCCTGTGTGTAATCTACATCTTCATAGTTATCAAACTGGTCAACTGATAAATCTACTATTGTATCATCTGGCCATTTAATGAATCTGTGTAACCCATCATCACCAGGTATACCAGCCAACTTATAAGGTTTAGAACCTGGTGGTGATAAATAATAATATACAAATTCAGAAACAACATAACAATAATTCTTAGTAGGATTATCTATTGACCATGCATCTTTCATTAGTTTTGTTTTAAGATGTTTCTTACCCATTGTTTTTAATGCTTCATGTAACTGGCCTTTGGAAACACCAGCTACATCAAACATTTTTTGTAACTCTTTTTCTTTGATTCTCATTCTATATAATCATCAACCTCTTTTGTAGATGGATACTTCTCACTACTCCTCACTAACCAATCTCTTAATCGTTGGTCTGATTTAATATCTATGATTAAGTGGTATCTATCTTGTTCACCAAAGTTAACTGCAGTGTGTGGTTTTCTCATATCTAAATACCACAACTCACCTTCACCCATTTTACATTTGGTTCTTGTACCATCAGCATTCCATTGTGTAAATTCTACCTTTGGATTTGTTTGTAAAGGAAAGTGTAACCTTGCCCATTGACCATCACCAATTCCAGCTTCTACATCTTGTCTATCAGTATGTCTTTCAAGTTCACCTTGTCCTTCTGATAGTTTAAGTATTCGAATTCTTTCATGGTCGTAATCACCAAGTATATCTGCAAACTTTTCTACGGCAGGTACTTGTTCTCTTAATGGTGTATCTTCTACTTTCCAATCCATCTTCTCTTTGTTTGCTTTCTTCCAAGAGTTAACCATCTCTGCAGGTTTAACAATGAAATCAACTAATCCACCATAACCACGAACTACCATACCTTTCCAAGTATTTCCTTTGTTATAGTTAGAATAGTGATTAGCAAAATCATCAGGATTAAGTTTTAGAATTTGTTCCATCAACTCTTTTGTATCTTGTGTATCATAATCTAATCTCTGAAGTGATAACTCTTGTGCTTTATCAGGTCGTTCTAAACTCTCACCATTGTACGCCCATATACCATAAACATCTGCAAACGATGTTACAATATTATCAATACATTCGAATCCTAAATTTTCTAATATATCTTTATTTCTTTTCAATTGATTATCAATCTCTACAATTGTAATTGGTGTTTCGTGAAAACTAAAACCATCAGGTTCTTTAGCAATATTTTTCTCTACTAATTTTTGTAACCATTCTTCGTAACCAGGATAACATGCCATCTCTTTAATGTACATATCACCTCTTGATTTATCTAAAATATATTCTTGTCCACAAAAAGATTTTACCTTTTTAAATTGTGTAGACATTTTATTTAAATCGTAATAATGAATAATAGCAACAATCTTACCATTATCATCTTCCACCCAATCAACTTCTTTATATTTGTTTTGTTCCATGTGTCCGAGATATTGTTGGATTTTATATTTGTTTATTTTTCTAAAAGGGTCTCTCAATCTCGTCATACCATATTTTTCTCTGGTACCTTTATCACCCTCTGGTCTTTGTGTTTCTAAAAAACAATCTAAGATATTATCATAGATTGGTGTTTTATCATACATCCATTGTTTTCCATTATGATAAGGTTTATCGTATTCCTTATCCCAATTTCTGAATTTCATTTTGTGCTCCTTTGTAGAACACGAATATCGGTTCGAACTTGTATGCTTTTCCGTTATGTTTTACAGCATTCTTTATTCCCGTCTTTGTTGGGTCTAACCCCACCATCCGTGTCATCAACATTTTAAGTTTACCTTTATACTCACACCCTAACTTAGTTAGGATATCAATACCATCTTGCTCTAATGGAAAGTAAGTACTACTTCCAATTTTTATATCGGCTATATTCCATAGAATATATCTATCATCTTTTAGATATTCATATGCTGTAGTTAATGTTGGTTCTAAGAAATTATCTCTCCAATCATCATATTCTGCATATGCCTTAAAACTTTGATTCTCATCTTGTGAATATTGTTCCCTATTGAAATAAGGTGGACTTGTAAAAACCATATCTACTTTCCCCTTATACGATTGAAACTTAGGATTGTTCCCAATTAATTCACTTCCATCAGAAAAGACATCGTATGTATTACTTTTCTTTTCTACTTCAAAAAACTTTCGAAAGGTTTCACTTTCATTATCAACACAATTGTTATTATAGAAATCAGCAACTGCTTGGTATCTACCACCTGTATCAGGATTAGGGTCTGTACCAACATAGTGTGCTTTCTTTCTCATACTCATAGCACCAATGATTCTACCACCCCAACCACTACTACTATCATAAATAGTTATTGGTTCTTCAACATGAGATGTATAGGTTTCGTATAAATACTTTGCAGTTAGTGCTGGAAAGTTTACTGCTGGTTGTCCACATGATAATCTAAATACTTGTAATATCTTTGGAAAGATTCCATCGTTCTTATCATACCATCTACTTTGATAAAGATACTCTGTAACTTTACCTGTACTATCTGATGTAGTAGATTCAACTATATCACCAAGATTACTTATCTGTGTTTTACTTAACCAACCATTTTCTACACACTCATTAACATCATCAGCTGTTAGATACAAGTTAGTAAAATCATGATACTCTTCATTTACGGTACCATAATTATCTGTAGTACTCTTCTTAACTTTAGCAAGTACAATAGCACAATCTTTGTACTTATCTATAAACACTCTACCCTCGTGTACATCACGAATAAAATCTTTTCCATTCTGTCCATTCCAAAATGGATTCTCATCTCTTTTGTTTGTAACACTTCTACTCCAACTATACATTGAATCTTTCTTCACGGCTCGTTTCATAATGTTAACAAACTTCTCTTCCATATCGGGGTCTGCAAAATGGTCGTAAATACTTAAACCATTATCTGCACTTTTACCTGATGAGATTTTTGTTTTCAACATTGTTGGAAAGAACTGATTAACAGCACTTGCATCTTTGTTGAAGTTTTGTATAATACCAAGTGATTCTTTATCACCTGTTAAATCTTCTTGTAAAAAATTACAAGGATTATCTTTTAACTTAGATAGTGATTCAACTATCTGTTCTTCATCCTTACCAATTACTGGTGGCGTTCCAAACTCATCCCATTGTGTGGTTACTTCTTTTCTAAGTAATCTTGCCCATTCAATAAACTCAGAATCGGACATAGAGAGTAGTTTGTGATATGTCGTATTTGATTTGAACTCAGAGAAACGACTTCTCTCATAAAACCATTTTTTCAATGTAACTCCTTACTCATATAATAATAAGTATAATCTTAATTTGCGTTATTCACTTTTATTTTTCAATACTAAATCTGTTTTAACAATTTTTGTACTATCAATCTTATAAGGCTTAGTGCCTGGTGATTCTAATATGTCAATACGATTGACAAATCTTGGATTCATAGTATCCTTAACTTGATAAACTCCATCTTTGTTTCCTGTACCCTTGAGAACAATGAAATCACCATAATCTAAAAAACCACCCCAGCGTTTCAAAAGATTTCTACTCACCGCTATGAATCGGTACTCACTAGCTTTGTGTACCCTTATACGCGTTCCATCCGCGAGAATGTTCGGTGTAGAATCAGTTTGAGAACGAACTGGATGATACATAGTTACAGTCACTTCCATCCCCTCTAATTTAAACTCATCAACAAGAGATTGTAATCTCTCATTTTCAGCAGTCATTTCGGTTACCGAATCCTTATGGAATTGTTTATAATTGTCAAAAATGTTTGTCCATATAAAACCGTTCATCATAACGATTAGCATGGCTAATATGTAAATTAATTTGTTCTTCATAGTTAATTCAAAAGTATGAAGTAGTCTATTAACACTCATATATAAATATCTCCTTTCATCGAGATTATTTCGTTTTTTTTGTAACTTTTTTAAGTGGAGCTGGGGGGAATCGAACCCCCGTCCATACTACTTTCAAAGTTAAGTCGTTTACAACTTTAGATGGTTCCGAATGTGTTACCAACAACCCTTATCAAGTTATATACAGGTCTTGAGAACTGGTAGTTTCTTTAATCACTAACTTCCCTCTAACTAAAGTGAGTTCTTTTCAGATATCTGAACCCGTTACC